>Ga0255780_10000291_pt1 | contig 49082 bp, 36 predicted proteins | sample 071ome_32_FD_179978 | JGI IMG/M metagenome (GOLD analysis project Ga0255780, IMG submission 179978) | Coastal salt marsh microbial communities from the Groves Creek Marsh, Skidaway Island, Georgia - 071405AT metaG (version 2) | ecosystem: Environmental > Aquatic > Marine > Intertidal zone >... | reverse complement strand
CCTGTGCGCCACGCTCCGAATCTCCCCCGCGTCAACATCGAGTATAATCATCATTCTCTTGTATATTATCGGACCGACGGACGACGCTTGTACCACTGCTGCACCAACGAAACGGGGTTCGTGAACCTAACGAATCATTCTGTCCTACGCGCTCGCTCGCTCGCCGTGGCTGACCCGTTCAACCGACGACGACGTAACGTAACAAGGAAGACATATCGAAAGCGCGCGCGAACATGATATCGGCGTCCGCGAGCACGACTGCGGGACGCATGACCTCCCTCGCTGGTCGTTCGGTCCACCACCGCCACGCCAGTTCCGGTGCCGCCGCGTTCAGTCCACAGAACGCTGTTCACTGCAGGTTGCGTCCGCCGAGACCCGTCACGAGGTGCTCGTACGGGAGCGGGAGCGGCAACTCTGGCTCGTACGGGGCGCAGGATGGGATGGACGACGTGTGCGAGCCCAACCCGTTTGATGAGGACACGGCCAAGGTGCTTCTGCGAGTGCTGACGGCGCGTGCCGTGAAGCGCCTGATCTTGCAGTTGGAAGAGCTGGACCTGGTCACGGCGCAGTGGATGAACAACTATGCGTCGGAGAACTCGCCGATGACTGGGAACGAGTTTATCGAGAACCTGTTCGAGGTCAAAGGGACCGTGATCCAAGACCAGTATCAGCATTTGAGCCATACGATTGATCCGCAGAACTTGGCGCACAGGATTCTGACGATCCGGAGCGACATGGCGACCAAGGCGACCATGTGCTTGCCGGATTACACGTCGAGGATGGACGCCGAGGTGATGAGGAACCATCTGGTGAAGAACACGTACATGTCTGGGACGACGGGGGAGGGGGACACCGTCGCCAACAGCTCCAAGAGGAGGGGCTACCACCGGCCCCCGCCGCCCAAGAGGTAGGTTGGGAGCGTGGGAACGAGGGGAATGTAGATTACGACGACTGCTGAGACGCCGGATGTAGAATAGACCCGACCGACGTATGTGTCTGTGCGGATGATACGATGATATGATAACGACGCGGACGTGAATGCGACACGTTCCAACAACGAGTGCGACCGTACCAACAACGAGACAACGCGTAGATTCTTTCTGTACTGTATCTCTCTGTACTGTAGACCATTCTTATCCAATCCTCATCTCATTCGTCTTCGTCTCAGAGTCCCACGTGGTAGGAGCGGCCGCCGGGATTGGCGATGGGCAGCGCCACGGGTTCCTGAACGGCCCACTCGTACCACACTTTCGTCGAGCTAGACCGCCTGAACATTGACATCTTGACTTCTGCGCCGGCTTCTACCGTGAAGGGCGTCCGCACGGGGAAGAAGATCGGGAACCACGAGTACATGGCCTCGGTGTGCGACGCGGGGTGGATCGAGAGCTGGACGTCGCCCCAGAGCGAGGCCGTGAAGTAGCCGGCAAACCCGTGGCATACGACCTGATACGGCTTCTGGTTGACGAACGTCACGTCTGACGCCTCCCGATCGTTGTGCTCTGGGCTGCTGGCCGCCGTCGGCCCCTCGGCACCCGGGTGGCTGAACTCGAACATCCGCTGCGGGGCGTCAATCTCGCGGTACTCGTGGAGCCGCACGACGAACGGCGTTTCCAGGTTCTTGATCGAGCCGACGGTGATGGCGGCGTCCCGGGCGGCCACCTCGCTCCACACCTTGGACGCCGTGACCGGGCTCAGATACGAGGCGTAGCTCGTCGGGATGCTCCATCCTCCCGGTCTCAGGAACCGCTGCGCGCCGTCCAGGCACTCTGGCGAGAGCTCGTTGTCCCCGAAGGACCCGAGCAGCTCCGATACGAGGATGTCTGCCAGGTACGGCTCGGTCGTCGAGCCGCCTGCCTTGTCCCGTTTCGTCGGCGTCCACCGCCGCATGTCCGCGTGGACGATCGTCACCCGGTCCATGTCCCATCCTTCTGCACGGGACCGGGCCATCACGTGGACGATCGCGTTCCGGTTCTTCTCGACGGCGACGACCCGCACGGGCTGGTCGGCCCGCACGCTCGCCCGGAGCACCGCACTGACCAACGGCCCCCGTCCCGCGCCTACCACGCACACCTCCACGTCGTCGCCGTCGTCGTCGACGACGACACCCTCGCTGCTCTTCTTCTCTCGAAGCGCCTGGAAGACGGCCTCTTCGTACGCGACGTACTTCGGACTGTCCCGCTCGAACGTCTCGTACGTCTGCGACTCGAGGTTGTCCTGCAGCGGCTGCAGCGGCGCCTGCAGAAAGTCCCGATACGGCATCTCCAGGATGTCTTCCTCGTTCAGCACCGGCCTCGAGTGCAACACGTGCGACAGACGCATACGCATCGCCCGCAAATCCTCGGGCGTCATGTACCCGCCGTCGTCAAGCTTTGCGTCCACGATGACCTGCAGCCCGCGGCCCAGGGCCATCTCGCACACCACATCTCCCTGAGGGTGCGCAGACGAGACAATCACCGCCTTGAGCGGCTCCCCCATCAACCCGTCCCGCAGGTTCTCCGCCACGTCCTCCAGGCCGTCTCCAGCGGCAACGTCCAGCACCAACCCGAGGTTCCGGTGGTGCTCGCAGTGCATCCTGATTTCGTTCCACGCCTGCCACGATGATTTTGCCCCATTCTTGCCGCCTGGCGTACGCGCACGCCGTTCCGCCCTGATCCGCACCCACGTGGACGTCGTCGCGCCACTCCCGTGGAGAAACGCGCTGAGCGTCTGCGCCAGCAACGGGACGGGCAGCGACGCGTGCATCGGAACGATGCACGCCTGACACGTCAAGTGCGCCGCCCACTCCATCTCCATCAGCAGCTGCTTGCAATCGGCAGTCTCGCTGACCAGCCCAACGATCCGGTTGCTCACGCTCCCAGAGATCATCGTGTGCAGGTAGGTCGCCGGAGTCATTGGCGGGACGACGGACCCGTCGTCTCGATGATCGCCGTGATCTTCGTGGGACATACCATTCCGTTCTTCTTCTGCAATCTCACGCTGCCCGGTTCGCAGCGGCAAGACGACAAAGTCGTAGCCCAGCTCTTGGGCGTCCTGGACGAGGTATTCGGCCGACGTGGAAGAAGAAGAGCCCGAGTGGGCGCCGGCGTACAGCACCCCGGCGTATCGCTCGGACCCAAAGTCCTCACGGGTTCCCAGAGGCATCGTTTCGTTCGTTGGTTAGTTGTGCCAGTGGCGAGCGTCAATGAATAAAGAACACCCCGGCGAATAAAGAAAAACCTATTCACGCATGCATTGCGAGATGCGCCGACCCACGTATACATTCAACGTAATGAATGTATCCAATGAATGCCTCGCGCTGCGCTCCAATGCATGCCTCCGACAGCGCCTGGCGCGAATTGAATGCATGGCCTCTCGAACAAACCGCAGGCCGCTGGCCTTCAGCACGCGTCGGCCGGTGCGGCCGGTGCGGCCCTCGCTGCCGGTGCACCAGGCGCGGCGGAGAGACCCAGAGGACGATCCCGACTACGTGCCGCTATTCGGCGCGCCGCCGAAGCCGTCAAAGTCTGGGGACGCCAATCAGCGCATCGGCCTGAAGCGGAACAGGGTGAAGAAAAAGCTGCTGCCGACGATGAATACGATGGGTACGATCGATACGACCGGCATGACCGATACGAGCGGTGCGACCACTGCGACCACTGCGACCAGCGTCGCGCGAGACGACGACGACGACGACGACGAGTACACGCCGGACGAGGCCGAGATCGAGTACGTGGCGTTCTCCGGGGACGACGACGACGGGGTCGAGTTTGTCCAGGACGTGAAAAGCGTCGAGGAGATGGACCAGGCCACGCTCCGGGCGATGATGATGGCCGCGGGCGACGGCGACGGCGAGTTTGACGAGTTTGTGGACGACGAGGACGACGTCACCCTCGAGGACAGGCCACGACTGGCGGGAAAGCGGTTGCCGGCCGAGGTGCGGTGCTTCGATACGGCCAGGATTCTGGTCAAGGGCGGGGACGGGGGCCGGGGCTGCGTGGCGTTTCGACGGGAGAAGTTCGTGCCCAAGGGCGGTCCCTCGGGCGGCAACGGTGGCAACGGGGGGTCGGTGTACGTCGAGGCAGACGAGGCGTTGAACTCTCTGTCGATTTTCCGGAGGAAGGTGCACTTTCGGGCGTCGCCGGGGACGCCCGGGACTGGGTCGGACTGCCACGGGGCGGCCGGGGAGGATCTCGTGATCAAGGTGCCGCCGGGGACCATCATCCGCCGGGCAGGTGCGAACAAGGAGGAACCGCCGCTGGCGGAGATTCTACGCGAGGGAGAGCGGGCGCTGCTGGCGGTCGGCGGGCGGGGCGGACGCGGGAACCTGGCGTTCAAGTCTGGGCGAAACAACGCGCCGACCTTGGCAGAGTACGGGGAGGTGTGCAGCGAGATGTGGCTCGACGTCGAGCTCCGGTTGGTAGCCGACGTGGGTATCATCGGCGTGCCCAACGCCGGCAAGTCGACGCTGCTGTCCGTGCTGAGCAACGCCAAGCCCAAGGTGGCCGACTACCCGTTCACCACGCTCGTGCCCAACCTCGGCGTCAACACGTTGGACTTCAGGGAGACGGTGTTTGCCGACGTTCCGGGGCTATTGGAGGGGGCGCACTCTGGCATCGGGCTGGGACACCAGTTCCTGCGGCACTGTCAGCGGTGCAAGGTCCTGGTGCACGTGATTGACGGGACCTCGCCAGACCCGCTCGGCGACTACGACGCCATCCAGACGGAGCTCAGGCTCTTCTCGCCAGAGCTGGCGGGCAAGCCGCAAGTGGTGGCGTATAACAAGATGGACGTGCCCGACTCGAGCGACTACTGGGACGAGATCCAGAGTGGCCTCCGGGAGCGGGGGGTCCTGGACGTGGACGTCCTGTCCATGAGCGCCGTGGCCCAGGTCGGGGTGAGCGAGGTCGTGCGACGCGTCCGGCGCGTGCTGGACGATCTGCCGGTCGGGGAAGAGACGCCCGAGGCGGTCATCACGTCGGGAGAGGTCGAGCGGGACGCGCACCGCCGGGCGGACGCTCGGATCGGCGAGTTCTTCATCGAGGAGCAGCCCGGCTTCACGCCGCGGGTGTTTATCGTCAAGGGCGAGGCCATCGAGCGGTTCGCGCAGATGACCGACTGGAGTTACTACGAGGCCACCCGGCGGTTCCAGGGCGTGCTCGACGCGGCTGGCATTACCAAGGCGCTCCGGGCAAAGGGCATCGAGGAGGGCGATACGGTCGTCATCGGCGACATGGAGTTCGAGCACTCGGACGAGCGGGACGAGGGCGCGATGGTCGAGCGGTGGCACAAAGAGCGGCGGATGGCCGGCATCGCGGCCAAGGGCAGCGCGCGGTGGCCCCACCCGCAATAATTGCGTCGTTTTTCGTCTGTCACGCATTTCCGGCCTCGATTCGACGACAGAGACAGAAAGGGCATTAAACCGGCCCGTTCTGGACGACGCAGCTTGATGTGAGACGGAGAAGAGTGAGACGAGACGCGCATTCCGACCGACCATGCATTCCCTCCCGTTCCCCTCTGGTGGGTGGAGGATGGGACGACGAGGAGGAGGACGAGGAGGAGGACGAGGAGGAGGGGGCGCGCTGTTTCTTTCGACGCACGGCGGCCTGCCCCGTCGCGGTCCGCTCTCTCCGGGCGGTCCATGCCCTCCGGACGCCGTCGTCTTGCAAACTAGGACTCGCACTCACACTCTGGTCCCTGCCGTCCCTGCCGCCTCTGAAGGAGGCCCGGCGCGTCAGAGAGCCGATGAAGACGATGAAGACGATGGAGAGGACGAGAAAGTTGACGAGGGAATTGGCGAGAACGACGACGAGGAGATGGATGCCGAGAGCTACGTCGTCGGATCCGACTCGGGGGAAGAAGAAGAAGAAGAGACGCCGGACGAGATTGCCCGGCGGATACGCGCACAGACGGACGACATCGTCTTTGAAGACGATCCCACCGACCACAAAATGGGCTTTGCGGCCATCATCGGCCGGCCCAACGCCGGCAAGTCGACCCTGATGAACCACATCCTCGGCGAGCAGCTGTCGATCGTCACGGCCAAGGCCCAGACCACCAGGCACAAGGTGTCGGGCATCTGGAGCGAGCCTGGCCACCAGGTCGTCTTCCTCGACACGCCTGGGATCATCGTCAACCAGAGGGACGAACTCGAGGAGCGGATGATGACGGCCGTGCAGCAGGCCATCAAGGACGCGGACATCCTGCTGGCCATCGTGGACGTCACCGACCGGCCCGAGGAGGCGCTCGACATGCTGCAGCCGGGAGAGGACTGGCGCGGCCCGCCGATGGCCATCCTCCTCAACAAAGTGGACTTGCTGGACGACGAGGACGAGTCGGCACTGATCGCCTGGTACGAGTCGCACGCCAAGAGCGCGACCGTGTTTCCCATCTCGGCCGACACGGGCGACGGCGTCGACGCCGTGCAAGCGTGGGTGGTGGAAAACATCCCCGAGGGGCCCTCCATGTTCCCCAAGGATATTCTCGCAGAGGCCAACGAGCGGTTTTTCGTCTCGGAAATCATCCGCAAGCAGGTGTTTGAGCAGTACCGCCAGGAGCTCCCGTATCAGGTAGGTATTGGCGTGCTAGACGGGGAGCGCAGCGCTCACCCGCTCATTCCCAGACGCTCGCTTGTTCGCTCGCTCACGCTTCCCTCCCCCGTGCCTTCTTCTTCTTCTTCTTCTTCTTCTTCCAGGTCACCGTCCTCGTGACGGACTTCAAGGAGCGGCGTCCGCCGAAGAAGACGTTCATCGCGGCCCAGGTGGTCGTCGAGAAGGAGCGGCACGTCAAGCTGCTGGTCGGCGCCAAGGGCTCGGCCATCAAGGCCCTCTCGCAGGCGTCTAGAACCGACATTGAGTCGTTCCTCGACGCGCCCGTCTTCCTCGACCTCAGCGTCAAGGTGGTCCCGAAATGGCGGTCGGAGAAGAACAGCCTCGAGCGGCTTGGCTACGGCATATAAGGTATCTGTCGGTCGACCCGAGGATGGGGTGAAGGATAACGAGAATATTGTTGGTGCACGTGATGTGATCAAATCAAAGAATCAAAGAATCAAAGAATCAAAAGTTCGTCAACACCCGATCCTCGGCGACGCCTGCGCCCGCAAAGATCTCCTTGACCGCCTCGGCCATCTCCTTCTGTCCGCACAGGATCGCACACGACCCGTCGGCATCCTGGACGCCCCCATCTTTCTTGAACTGATCCTGCACGTACACCCCCGTCTCGCTGAACACGGGCACGACCTTGACGCCGGCCTTCTCCCACTCGCCGATCAGATCCGCGTACGCCATCGCGTCCCTGTTCTTCGCCCCGTAATACAATGTCACGTTCCTGCTCCCGCTGCCGGCCTGGAGCGTTCCCGACTCGATCAGCGCCTTGATGGGCGAGATGCCCGACCCCGTGCAGAAGACAAACACGTTGCCCACGCCCGCGACCCGATCCACCGGGAACCCCTTGCCCATCACGTCGCTCACCAGCACGCCCGTCCCCTCGCCGCTCGCACAGATCGCCTCTGCCGGATCCCCGCTCGCCTTGACCAACAGCTCGATGATCCCCGCGTTGTTCGCGTCCGGCGCGCTCGCAATGGCAAAGAACCCGGCCTTGCCCTCCTCCTCCATCTTCACCTGCACAAACTGCCCCGCGACGGTATACTTTGCCGCAGCGGCCGCGCCGATGTCGACGAGCAGCCGGTTGAGGACCTGTATATACGATGGGGTGGGTGGGTGAGTGAGTTTGCACAAGCAGGCAGCGTCGGACGTAGAATGCCTACCGGGGACGAGGTCACGGCCTTGTTGCTGCTGATCTTGGCGGGCGAGAACGACACGTCGTTCCACCCGGCGCGCACGACGAGGCGCAGCGGGGAGGAGGACGAGTTGTCCTGGCGAGGCAGAGGCCGTCTGAGCCGGGTGGACAGGGCGAAGGACGACGAGGACGAGGACAACGAGGCCTGGCGGAGCTGCCGGACGGCCCGCCTGGTCATGCCAGGCACGTGGACACGAGATGAAGCAACAGCAGACATCATATCACGCGTGGTGGATGGATGGATGCGATCGCGTTGAATTTCGTTCTGGTGTGGCGTTCTCGAGCTCGAGAACGGGCTCTCGCCCAAAATGATTTCACGGACCAGAGACGAGCACAGGAGGACCACCCGCCCGGCACACACGCGGTAGATCCAACAGAACGAACGATCTCCCCGGATCGAGCGACGACAAACCGCGACGGAGATACGCGGGACGACATTTCGACGGGACGACGTTTCAGGACGAGAACAGATGAGCGCGGCAGCAACTTCTGAAGAGCCGTCGGTGATACGGCAAGTGGTGCCCAAGGCACAGTTCTTCGAGGACATTCCCACGTTCGTCAAAGAGTCTGGCAAAGAGGTGGACGACCTGCTGGGCGAGGTGCAGTCGACGCTGCAGCGGTACCGTCACGTCGAGCAACAGCTCCAGGAGAAGAAGATGCGCCTGACGGCGAAAAAGCCGGAGATAGAAAAGTGCCTGGACGCGATCAACCTGCTGATCGAGAAGCGGGACGGGGACGAGGTCGTGGAGGTCGACTTTTCGCTGGCCGACCAGGTGTACGCGCGGGCAAAGGTACAGAAGGACGCGGGCTACGTGGGCCTGTGGCTCGGCGCCGGGGTGATGGTGGAGTACGGTCTGGTAGGTTTTGGTTGGATTTGGATTGAGAGAGGGGGTCTCGTTCGTTGCGTGTTGTGTGTCGACTCGCTCGCTCGCTCGCTCGCTCACTGGAAGGCGCTCGTTCGTGTGGTGGTTGGTGGCGACAGGAAGAGGCGAAGGGGCTGTTGGAGGAGCAGTTAGTGTCGTGTGACAAGCAGTTGGAGGAGCTGGAGGGAGATTATGGGTATGTGGCGGACCAGACGACGACGACACAGGTGGGTATTGACCTCGGCGATGATGTGCAGTGGCGCCCTGACGCTCTCACTCGCGCTACGCGCTGCTTCTCGTTGGCCAGGTTACGCTTGCGAGGTTGTACAATCACAGTGTTGAGCTGGCCCGGGCGGGGAAGAAGAAGTGAGGGGCGTGAAGACATGTTCGCTCATGAGCGGAGAGGTCTGATCAGACCTCAGCCAAGATCTCGGCTGATGCATCGTCTCGGAGATCTGCCTCGCGCCACCTCGGATCCGAGACACACTTTATTTTCTCATCTGCCTTCTAAACTCCGCCTTTGTGCATTTACCAATCTTACTTACGCTTAAGACTACTTAACAATGCCGGTACGTGAAGTGAATCGCGCTGAAGAGGCCGAATCTGAGAATCGCCTAATCTGGGATTCCGATACCGAAATGCGTCCATCCCGGCCGACGCCACTGGTCGCGGCGGCCACCAGTGGCATCCATACATGATATTCTCCCATCCGAGGTGGCCGAGCGCAATTTCAGCGGTCGGTTTCGGCGATGCGAATCGCTTCCGGAGGCGATTCGGATGTCGCCATCCTGAGTGGTTCTTTCGCTCCGACACCCCGCAATCACGTTGTCTGTGTCGTATATGGACTATAGTCATCGTTGGGGCTGACGAGCAGCGTCGATTCCGCGATTTCAGCGAAAGTCATCCTGGCCCCTCTAAATCCTCTACAACACACTCTCCTATGCTCCAAAAACCACCTCTAACTGTCCCGCGCCGCCCTCCACTCGACAGAGCTTTGATGTTCAACCGACGTTGACCCTGTCTTCGTCCAGCGATGTGAGCGCTGCCGTGAACGTGTCCTTCGCCCATGGCGATAACACGGTCAAGGTTACTCTCGCCGACTCGATGGTCCAGAACGGTGTCAGCACCGACGGCCTGAAGATCAAGCTTTCCAACGATCGCTTCGAGGCTGGTTATGACGTCAGCGCCAATGCGTGCGTTTTTGACTGAACTCGACCGTCGCACAAACGCACCCTGACTCACTTGCGCTACGCACTTTGCTCGTTCGCCAGTCCGTGCTTGAAGCTCAACACGCACGTTACTCTCAACGACAAGCGTGTCGACCTCGTCTACCGCAACGCCATCAAGGCTGGATCCTCCTCCCTGGAGGCCAAGGTCGGCGTTGACGACAACAACTCGGCCAAGCTGACCTATGACCTGAGCAACTTCTCGGCCCCGTCGCACCGCGACTGCTCCGTCTCCTGGACCTACTCGTCCGGAGACCTCGAGCTGACCCCGTCGTACAATCTCGGGTCGGAGGCGCTGTCCGTGGCCGCCACCTACCAGGTGGACGGCGACAACTCGGTCAAGCTCAACTACGACCTGAACTCGTCCGATGCCTCCCTGGAGTGGACCAACTCGTCCGGATCTGGAGGCGGCGGCGACCTCGTCGTCACGGCCACCACCAACCTGGCCGACTCCAACGCTGCCAAGCAGATGCCGACCATCAAGCTCGAGAAGACCTGGACCATTGACTCTTAGACAACGATTCGTTCGATTCGTTGCCGGAATCGATACAGGCCTCGACCGCCCTTTACACCATTGGATCCGCACGAGCGCGTGCGATAGAGATTTTTGAAGACACGACCGAAGCCCCCACAGCTGATTTTATGACATAGCTGGCTGAGACAAGATCGCGATTGAAAACTGTCTTAAGCGTTATAAGTTCAATTGGTAATACACAACGCAGGCAATGATTGAATGTTGGTTGGTTATTGGTCGACCTCGGGCGACCACCCAACCCGCCGGCCCGACGCTCGCTGGGTGTCTGAGTATCTGGGTAGGGTGAACACCAACGGGGATCTGGGTCGGTCTTTGCAAGGATCGGACTCGCATGTCGCCTCCGAGGACCCTGGCGCTTCGGTGGAGCGGGATGACTTCGAGAGGGATGACTTCGAGAGGGATGACCCCGAGCGGTCGTGTGGTGGGGTGACAACCACGTCGCTTCTCCCGACACAGAAATCCCCGAAAAGCATGACCTCCCCTTATATCCTGGAGAATCTCCGCAATGAGCTCAAGAGCAAAGAAAAGGAGCTCTCTGCGAAGATCAAGGAGGTAGAGCTCGAGCGTGCGGCTCGAGAGGCGTCCGAACGCGCCAACGAATCGAAGATCGTTCACATAGAGGAGCTGGAAAACCGCATTTTGGGGCACGAGGCGAGGTGCAACGAGCTGAAGCACGAGTGTAAGACGCTCAAGAATGACAAACGGGCGCTCGAGGCGTCCCTCGCAAAGACCAGCGCGGAAGCCGACAGGTGGGTCGTTGGCCTCGTCCCACGTTCTTCGCTCGCCCCGACTCTCTCTCTCTCTCTCACTCGCGCTGCGCGCTTCGCAGGCTGAACGCGGCGCTCTTCCGGTTCAAGGGGGGATCGGACCACGACAGGTGGGCATTGGATTGGAACTCGATGATTCATTCGTGGGCTCCCGCCTCGCTCACTGGCGTTTTGCGCTTCGTTCCCTCGCAGGTCGTCGGACGTGGTGCGGCTGCACGACCGCATCTCGCAGTACCGGCGAGAGGTCGAGTCTCTCAAGAAGGAAAACGAGACGCTGAATACGGTCATCCAGGCCAAGGACCGGGCGATCGAGGAGTCCGAGGCGGTCGTGGCGGAGGCCGTCGAGGCCAACTCGTCCAAGAGAAAGGACTTGAACGTCATTCTGGACCTGAAACGGCAGCTGAAGGAGCTCCAGGAGCGGTTGGGTGGCGAAGAGAGTCAAAACAAGCTGGCCGACAGCGAGAACGAGGCGTACCGCAAGACCGTCGAGGCCAAGGACGACGAGATCGAGACGCTGCTGCGCCAGATCGAGAGTCAGCGGGGCGAGGTGCTTGAGGCGATGAAAGTGCGGGCGGCGGCAGACGTGTTGATGGCCGAGGCCAAGGCCAAGATGGCCGAGTCTGTCGAGATGACGGAGCGGGCGCGCCGGGCAGAGGCTGCGCGTGTGGGGTCCGGCGGGCTCGTGCCCACGGACGTGCACGAGACGGCCTTGGCCGACCTGAGCGCGTGTCGGGAAGTTATCGACGAGTACGAGAAGGGAAGCAGGGACGGCGCGGTGCAGGCGCTTCGGGCGGCGCGGGCGACGGCAGACGCCAGGACGGCCGCGGCCGTGGCGCAGGCCCTCAAGGCCAAGGTGCACCTGGCGAAGGCGCTGGGGGAGTACGACTACACGCTGCTGTTCAACGAGCCTCCGCCGTCGGAGGCGCAGTTGGACGACGCCGACGCTCGGGCCGAGGAGGCGGCGCGCGACGAGGGGCTATCGTCGTTCGAGGCGGTCGTGACGGAGAAGGAGCGAGGGCTGGAGGCGGCCCACGCGGCGCGACGGCAGGCAGAACAGGCCGTGGAGGCCAAGGAGGCCGAGCTGCAGACGCTCCGAGCGGAGGGGGAAGCCTTGCGGGCCGAGGTCGTCGAGCTGCGGCGGGTGCGGGGAGACGACGAGCGCAGCGAGCGAGAGGGAGAGCGAGAGCGAGAGCGAGAGCGAGAGGGAGGAGCAGCGCGGGAGGTGCAGCGGGAAGTGGAGGCGTTGCGTGACGAGGTCGTCGAGCTGCGGCAGGTGCGCACCGCTGGCGAAGCAGCAGCACCACCACCAGGAGCAGCAAACGGGATGGAAACACAGAGCAGGCACGCCGCGGGCACCCCGGGGGATGTCGCAACGTCCTCCGTCGAGCCGTCGAATGCTTCCGGCGATCCCACAACCGCAACCATAACCACAACCACCCCCCACACAACAACCAAACCGGTGGTCTCTCGCGAGGCGCTGGCGTCCATCGTCAATTCGCTCGTCGCCGCCAAGCAGTCCAAGATCATGGCCCTGTACGACGACCCCGAGGCGCAGGGCGCGTCGCATTCGAACGCGAACAACGACGACGAGGAAGACCTGTACCGTGACGCGATCGCCATGCTGCAAGAGGAGCTGGCAAAGCTGACGGACCAGATGATGTCCGAGACGGACGTGGCGGCTCGGATCCGCCAGCAGGTGGGTGACTGGAAGACCGCGCAGCTGAGCGCCAAGCAGACGGCCGAGCTGCTCGACTCGTACAACCAAATGTCGACGAAACTGGCCGCCCAGACGGCCGTGATGACGCAGCGGCAGGAGGCATACGACCGGGCGCAGCAGACGGAACGGTCGCTGGTCAACCAGATCGCCGACCTTCACATGGAGATCCGAAGGATCAAGGCCAAGTCGCCCCTGCGGAGCGTCAAGAAGGCGCTGTCGTCCACGGTCAAGAGCGTCAAGTCGACGTTATCGTCGCCAGCGCCCAAGGCCGTGACGACCATCTCGCCAATGGGCGACGCCGCCGCCGTTGGGGTAGGAAAAGGAAATTCTCCCGCCACGATGTAACACCGCCATGCTTAAGAGCCGTCATGAAAATCAACTATCAAACGATCATCAAAGAATCAAACATTGTTGGTGAACGGCCACCCGAGACCATCGACCATCTCTCCCCCTACTACTACGACGACGAGCTGAACTTCTTGCCGAGGCTGCCGTACACCAGCGAGTACACACAGGCGACGAGCACGACGCCGGCAAAGATGTTTCCGAGCGTCACCGGAATCAGGTTCTTGAAGATAAAGTCGCCCATGGTCACGTTGGCGCCGGCGAGAATGCCGAGGGGAACGAAGAACATGTTGGCGATGCAGTGCTCCAGTCCGACGGCCACAAACGCACTGACCGGTCCCAGGCACGCGATGAACTTACCGCCAAAGCTCTGGGCTGCGATCGACTGCCAGACGGCCAGGCAGACGAACCAGTTGGCCAGGATGGCCTTGACAAAGGTCTCCTTGAGGGGAGACGCCGTCTTGACGAGCGCGAATCCCTCGGACCCGTGGAACAGCGGCATGAGTCCCGTGTTGTAGAAGAGGAAGATACCGATGGCACATCCGATTGCGTTTCCGAGGTACGAGCACGTCCACGACTTGACGAGCTGCTTGACGGTCGCCTTCTTCTCGAGGACAGCCGTGGTCACCAGGGCAGTGTTTCCGGTGAACAGCTCGGCACCGCAGGTGAGGATCGCGAGCAGGGCGTACGGGAACCCGATGGCACCCATGATGTACTTCTGCAGTCCCGGGTTGCTGGCGCCGATGCCCATGCAGTTGGGCCCGACGGTCAGCAGCAGGGACCCCCCGAGCGACACGTAGCAGCCAGCGACCGCCCCCAGGATGATCGTCTTCCACCACGGCAGGCTCGCCTTGTACGCTCCCATATCGGATGCCTTGTTGTAGATCGCCGGCGCTGCCAAGACGCCGTTGGTCATCACCTCGCCGCTGACGGTGACGGCATTGGTGGCCGGCGCCGGGGTGTTGTCGACGGCACTGGCGAGCTCGACCGGGGTCGAGATGCCGCGGTTGGCACCTCCAGCCGGCCTGTCAAAGCTGGCCTTGAGCCGGAACGACGACCTCCTCGACGAGAGGGCTGCGTACGAAGTATGAAGTCGGCGTGAGTTCAAGGTATAGGCGAGGCGTCGGGAGCAGGACGGGCGACGACCCACGACCCACACGACTGTGGCACGTGCACGGCGATCCGCGCGGGGAAGAGGCCCTCAGATCCCGGTGCCGCTTGGTTGTTGGCCTGAACGGGGGAGCCTGAATTTGTGGAAAGGAGTAGGAAGGATGCGTCGAACGTACCTGGCTGCTGGACGATCGCAGTCTTGATGACAAGCATCGTTGTGTATGTATTATTATTACTCGAATTGATGTGTAGGAAGAAGGAGGGAGGCGACAGGCCAGTCGCCGCTAAGCACCTACTACCCTAACCGCTGACCACGAAGACGCTCACGCTCTTGCCCATGACCACGCCGTCGCGCACGTCCACACCGCCGGTGGACACCTGGCCGGTGTACGAGTCGACGACGAGCTTCCATCCCGCCGTCGGGATTTCTCCCGGCAGGGTGACGGAGATCGGGCGAGCGTCAGGGTTGACGGCCACGTACAGCGAGCCAGCGTGGCACGAGACGAGGCGGCCGAGGAAGTGATCGGCGGGGCCTCCGTCTCCTTGTTGTTCACGTGCCCTCACGGCGTCGAGGGAAATCGTGTGGCCGGAGGGGCCGTGCCAGGTGCCGACCGAGCCGCTGTCCAGCACGTTTCCCAGGATGGGGCGGCAGGTCAGGCAGTCCCTGACAAAGTCGATCGTGTCGCCGGTCAACGCCTCGCTCGGGATGGAAGGCGTGCCGGAAGAGAAGAGGATGGACGCGAGGATAGCCCTCGAGACGGTGGAGGCGGTGGGCACGCCCTCGTCGATGCCGTCGGCGAGCATCATGGCGCGCACCGAGGCCGCGGTCGAGGCGACGGAGGCGGCGTCCCAGGCGTCCAGGGCGTTGATAGAGTGTCTGACGGGGCGTTTGGTCGACAGGCACCCCGGGAACCCGTGGAAAAAGGGCGAGAAGAGGTGGGGCCGTCCCGCGATCGAGGCTGCCACGGCCATCATGAGGTCTGCGTCCGGGGACAGAAAGTACCGCATCGCGGTGGCCTTTTGCCCGTTGCTCTCCATCCATCTGCCCCAGTGGGGGAATCCGCGCTCGCCCGAGCGGGGCAGCAGGGTCTCGTCGAAGGGCGCGGCGATGAGCGCCTTGGAGGAGAGCACGGGGTCGTGGGCCAGCGCGTCGGGGAGTGCGGGCGCGTCCATAACCACCTCGTCCATATTCTGCGTCATGGTTTCCGCGTACACGAACTCAAAGCCGTCCACGCCAAAGGCCAAGGCCCAGTGCCGCAGGGCGCGGACGACGTGCTCCTGGGCCACGGGGTTGCCGCAGTTGAAGACCCCATTCGCCCGGTAGTAGTTGGCGTTGTCGAGGCCCCTCCATGAGATAGGATTGGGCTCGGCGTCGGATCCCTCCGCCGTGAGCGTCAAGTCGATGGCGATGAGGACCCGGATGCCGACGGTGTGCAGGTTGTCGACCATGAGCTTGAACTCGTCCTCCGTGTCGCCCGAGGCGGCGAGACTGGGGTCCGGGGCAAAAAAGGACATGGCCCGGTTCGCAGTCAGGGCGTATGGGTGCCGGACGACGAGCGTCTTGATGCCCAGCATCAAAAAGTGCTGGGCAGCCTCGGCGATGCCGAGAAACGTGCCGGGGTGCTTGACGCCGTCGACGTCGTGACCAAACGTGGCTGGGTTCACGGAGAGCATCCCGAATCCTCCCACGCCCGGAGACGGGCGCGTCGCCCGCGAGGAGCCCGAGCACGTCGCCGACTCTGCGGGGACGCCGCTCAAGGCAACGACGTCCTCCCCGGTCCGGGTCTGGACCCGCGGGAAGGCCGACAGTTTGTCACAGGGCTCGACGAATTCGATCCTGGACGCCTCTGGGTCGATCATGATCGAGTCGGGCGCCACGCGGGCGCCTTGCTCCCACCCAAGGTCGCCGTTGACTCGCCACCCGTACCCCAGAATGTCGCCAGTGTCCTTCGTGGCGGCGTGCCACACGGCGCCCGATCGGTTGACGACGGGATCGAGCGCGAATTCCTCCACCTTGACGTCGCCGGCGTCCGCTTCTCTCTCTTCCCGGACCAAGACCAGGCTGACGTACTCGCCGCCGCGGCACTCGACGGCAAAGTTGATCGTGCCATCCGCCATCAGCGACGGTCCCAGCCTGCCCGCGAAGCCTCGATCGACCCCAATTTGCACCGTGAAGTGCCCCCCTCGCGCCGGCGTCTCCACGTGCCAGTCGTCGCCCCGGCGGACGTGCAGCGCGTACGCAAACGTCAGTGGCGCCTTTGACGGGATCCGGAACTTGCCCACGTGCGTACCGCCCGCCGTCTCCGAGTCCAGCGGAGACATCGACGTACTCATCGCGCCCATGGCGTCGTCCATGGCCGTCACGGCACCCTCCGTCTCGATGGCCTTGGGGAACTGCCAGGCGTTTGGCGACGCCCTGTACACGCCCCACAGCACTCGGACCTCGTCGGCACCGGGCATCGAGGCGGCAATCGTGATATCAACGTGTCCATCGCCGTCGTGCCGGAAGGTGCTGACGAGGTTCTTGGCGCTCGAGTTGCTCGTCCGCAGCGTGCCAGGAAAGGCAGGCGTTCGATGAGCCTCTTGCGTCGCGCTCGCGCTCGCGCTCTTGGCGCCCGTTGCGACCGTGGCGCGCCTCTTCCGTGCGATCGGTGGATTCGTGCCAACGCGCGACCGTGATGGCCGTCCGTGTGCCGGAACCCAACCGGCGACATGGGACGGTTTCCCTATCTTCATTTGTTCGTGGGATTCGTTCCTCTGTCGTTTCTACGTCGATTCGTTCGTTCGTTACCGTTCCCTGCCTTCGCGTAAGATCAGATCAAGTTTTTCTTTGAGACGGAGGCGCTGCTCGCGAATCAGACCAGGTGCGCTCGAGCCCCACGGCGTCTTTGCCAAAATCGAAATCAGCCCCCGATCTTCCTCATCGTCGTCGCCGTCGACGTCGACGTCCATCAGCTCATCGTCGTCCCACGTGAGCATGGCCGTGTAGAGCTCTTCGGCGGCGACCGTGCGAACCCTCGGGTACTTCCTGCCCATCAGCGTCACGAGGCCCATGGCGGCCCGGGCGCGCGTCGACGGCCGCGCCCGGCGCGGGCAGGTCGGTCCCCCTGCAGACGCCGGCTCGTAATCGACGTCCTCGCCGGCCACGATGCCGAGGATCGATGCGGCTTTGCACAGCTTGGAGACGTCGGTGGATCCCTGGATCGCGTCGATGGTCGCGTCGACCGCGGCAGAGACGAAGTCGGCCTCCTCGATGAGGCCCGTCCGGGACAGAAGGAGGTCGGCAGTATGGACGAATGGCGCGGAGAGTCTCGCGCTCTTCGAATGTTCTGCCCAAAGCGACAGGAACAGGTCTCCGATCCGTGTGTCGGACACAGCGGAGACGAGGTGGTTCGCGGTGAGGTTGCGGAGATCCGCGTCCAGGCCACCGACGGCGTACACGGCGCCGAGCAGGATCTCTCGAGCCAGCGCGTCATCTGCGTCGACGTCTCCCAATGGCCTTTCTCCCTGTCTCACCGACCGCGTCGGCCGTCGCGAACGCCCAGAATATCCACGACAGCACGGGAGCATGCGGGCGGCGGCACGGCCGTCCAGGAGCTCATCGTCCGTGAGCGTCCGCACGGCCGTCTGCAGGACGAGCGGCGGATTGAGAGCGGAGATCGTCGTCGAGTTCTCGAAGAGTCGCCGCAGGCAGCGGCCCGCTGCCTCGCGCACCCTTCCGATGCGCTCGACGGTGAGGCGGGCGACTTTCGCCAGGAAGTTCGGAGCGCTCGAAGTCTTGATCTGCGCGAGCAGGTCGGGGCGGTTCGATGCTATCGAGAAGAGCAGTTCGACGCCTGCGACCGCCGCCGCTTCCCTCGCCCAGCTGCCGACGTCGCCGCGGTTGTCCGTGGAATAGTCCTCGAGCGCCACCAAGAGGGCGTCAAACGCCTGTCGGACCATCACAATCTCGCGCTCGCGTTCGCGTTCGGTCCCGCGCTCGTCCATGCCCGAGACAACATGCGGTATGGCACGGATGGCATTGACGCGGGTCTCGACGTCCCGGACTGCGACCTGCTCCTCGGGGTAGACGGCCGACGACACGGCATCAAAGATGACGCTCCGAAGATCACCGCGGCCCATCGCCCACTGAGGAAATGCTCCAAAGGCCAGGGCAGCTCCGCGACGCGCACCAAAGTGCAGGTCCGGGTGCATCTCCCCGGCGATGCTCGAGACGACTTCCACGAGGGGCACCGGGAACGCCTGGTCATCCGTGTGGGCGTCGAGCAGGGCCGAAAGCGCCCTGGACGCGTCGCTCTGGACGTCTTCGGCGGGATGTCGTAGATTCTCACGGCAGATGTCGTACATGCAGCGCAGCACCAGTCCCGCGTCGAAAGTCTGAACGGCCTGGCCGGTCTGGTCTGCCTGGCCGGCCTGGTCCAGCACGCCGCACACGCTCACGCTCCGGATCAGGCGGCACAGGGCCGATCGCATGTTCTCGCCGCCTGCCAGTGTGCTCGAAGACTGACTCGTTGGCGTGCTCTTCGATGACGATGACGCCGCGGATGACCAGCCCAACGTCCCAGCGAGACGGACGACCGCGGCGATGACGGCGTGCGCCACGTCCTCGTCCAGCCACCGTTGCTGTCGTCGTCGTCGTTGTCGTGGTTGCCCGGGCCCGGGTCCGCCCGTGGTCTTCTCAATAACCTCCTCAATGTTCTCTCCAGCAGCTTCGCAACCACCTCCTGTGCTCTCGAACACGGCGATCAGTATGCACGCCATGGCGACGGTGGCCCCGTGCGTCCGATCGAGCGACGTCGATTCCACGCACGTTTCGGCGAGACGCCTCACTGTGACGGCGCGATGAAACGGCACGTCGACGGACACAAGCCGCGCCAGGCCCTCGGCCGCGAGCTCGCGGACGGCCTTGTCCCAGTGCATCAGCTTGGACCCGACCAGGTGCTCGGCAAAAACGCCGTGGTATCCCTCGAACGCCGCGACCAACGGGGCCACGTCGACGTATGCTGCCGTCCGCAGGCTCACGGTAAAGAAGTCAGCCACTGTGAGAATGTCAATACCGTGGGGAAAGTCTCCGAGTCGGCCCACGCATTCCTGGAACGCGGCAGCCGCGGCACGCCGACAGTTGACCTCTCGGTCGTAACAGGCCGTCGTCATCAGCACGGGCGCCAGCGTGTGCAGCGCGGCGGCCATGTCGTCCCTGGACTGCGTCCTCGCCAGCGCCCAGCAGACATATGCGGCCGCGTCCCGCACGTTGGTCCCCACGCTCGTGTACCCCCGCCGCACGTCGTACTCGAGCCCGCCGCGGACCATGTGCACGAGGTCGTCGACCCGTCGGGACGCTATCAGCTCCCGGCGCGTTAGCTCTGCGACAGCCAGGCAGCCTCCGTGCCAGGCGTTCTCGCCAGTGGCCACGTCAGACAGGTTGCGCTCCAGGATGGAATCCAGCAGTTGGTCTGCAAACTCGGCATCGAGCTTGGCCGCCAGTCTCCCGACGCCCTTGGCCGCAGACCACCGCACGACCGTATCCCGATCGCTCAGTCCCGACAACAGAGACATCACAGCCGCTCCCAGCAGCTCCTCGACGCTCCCCTCCTCTAGGTTGACCTCGTCTGCCGTGATGAGCAGCGTCGCCCCCCGCTGAACGATTTTCATGCTGAGCTTGCGCACGAGCGGATTGCGCGTGCACTCTGCAGACCCATACAGGTCGACGGCCATGGGCACAAACCGAGTGACCATGTCCCGGATGGTCTCATCCTGCGACTTGCCAAACTTGAAGATGGTCGCCAGGGCCAGCGCCACGCCGGGGAGCAGGAACTGGCGCGAAAAGGCGGCAGTCTCCTCGTGGCTCGCCGTCAGGCGACCTTCGGCCCACGAGGCGAAGGAAAGCAGCGACCGGTCCATGTCGGGACGAGTGAGCAGCCGTCCCAGGCAGACTGCGAGGTGATGGGTGGGTAGGCACGTCGGTGGCGGGGCGAGTGCGTGAGAATACGTGGTCGAGGAGGGCAGTCGATGTGGAGGGCAATACCTCTGACGATAGAGACAGATATAGACGATAGAGACAGAGGCAGAAACCCGACCCCAAAACCCGATACCAAAGAACGTACCGGCGGCCATGTCCCGGCTCGTGCTCGCCGACCGCAGCAAGTCCTTGCACGTCCGCAAGAGGCCCGCAATCACGTCGTCGTCGTCGTTGTCGTCGTCGCTTTCAAATTGGTTGGTGCTTTTCGTCGCGGTAGAGCAGACCACCTCAAAGGCAAACGGCACCATGACCAGCTGCGAGCTCCACATCAGCAGCACGTACTGACACTCCCAACAGATCGGCAGGGACGAGGCCGAGAGCGAGGACGAAGGCGAGGAAAATGACGAGGACGCGGCAGACAGCGACACGTCATTTGCACCTCCGCCCCCCGCGTACCGATTCAGAAACCGCAGCACAGGCTCGACCGAAAACACGTCGCACGGCATAAACCGGAGCACCGTCTTGTACCCCCTGACCGACGCCACCTTCCACAGGAACCTCGACACATGGGACGCCAGCGATGTGGAAGCACGCACGTCGCGCACACCTTCGACCCCGTCCTTGCACGCCTCCAGCAGAACAGACGCCAGGCGTCCGACCACCCCCTCGAGCACCGGATCGAGCAACTGCGGCTGCTCCTGGTACGTCGAGACGATCTTGTCGAACCTCTCGTAGAGCGACTCGGACGCTGTCCGAGTCGTGGTTGCTCTCTCGTCGTCCTCCGCGGTCCCGTCGGGGCCAGCACGAGCTACGTCGTCGCAGCCCCCAGCCCGCAGAAAGCCCGCTTCTGACTCGATGATCCCGTCGAAGAAGTCCCTGTGCGCCGGAAGCATATGATCCCGCTGATCGGGGCACGCCTCGTGTCCGTGTTCGTGTTCGTCCATGTCGCCGCCTGTTGACCCACAGAATTCGAGCGCGCGCGCCGGTCCGCAGTCAAGTCGCAGTCAAGGAATCGCGCCCGCCAGCTCCCGCCGATCGCCTCGACAGATCAGACCGCACCGTACCAATGACAGCAAGCCACGATACGATACGCACCCCACCCGGTGAGTCACCGGAGACCCTTCGAATCGGTCAAAAAAGAATTCAAACAGATGACGTGACGTCCACATGACGCAGGCAGCGCGGGAAACGCAGCAGCGGCAGTCGTACTACCGTCCGCAAACCAATGTCCCTGATGCGGAGAATTTCTCATGCTTCGCGACGCTGGATGCGCACAAGGGCAGCGTCACCAGCATCAAATTTTCGCCAGCGGGGGGTGCGTCGAGGTTCGTGTCCGGCAGCGCCGATGCGACGGCGAGGCTGTGGGACACGGAGCGGGGTGCAGAAATAGCTGCCGTCGACTGTGGGTTCAAATCGGAAAGAGGGGCCGTCGCATGCGTCGACGTGAGCAAGGACGGGGCGACGCTGGTGACGTCGTCTGACGACTTCAACGCGAGGCTGTGGGACACGCGCGCGCCACATACCCCGGTGCAGGTGTTCCAGGGACACAAGCACGTGGTGTCGTCGTGTTCATTCGCGCCGAACGGGAACACGATCGCGACGGGGTCGTTCGATGAGACGGTCAAGCTGTGGGACCAGCGGATGGGGAAGTGCGATCACACCATTGCCGCCCATACGCAGCCGGTGACGTGTGTGCAGTTCTCTAAAGGCAGTGTTCGCCCCAACCTGGCGACCACATCAATGGACGGGACCTGTCGAATCTGGTCGAGCCACAGCCGCGAGTGCCTGCGGACCATCACTCCGCTGGACGCCTCGCAGGGCCTGGCTCCGGTGGCATCGGTGCGGTTTACGCCCAACAACCAGTACGTGCTCTTGAACAGCCTGCACAATAAGATCCTGCTCTTCGATCCCGTGATCAACAGCGGCACGGGGACGTCCACCGCGCCCGCCGGTGCGGCGGGCGCGACGGCCGACGCGGCCGTGCTTCCGGTATTGAAGAAATCATACGAGGGACACTTGAACACGAGAAGCAGTCTGCGGAGCGTGTTCATGACGAGGTGTAGCGACGGCGCCAAGCTGGTGCTGAGTGGGAGCGAGGACCACCACGTCTACGTGTGGAACTTGAACAGCCGGGATCTCGTGGGGGTGTTGCGAGGAAGGGACAAGGATACGACTGGCGGCGAAGGAGCGCAGGGTCACTCGGACGCGGTGGTGGGGATTGACGCCAGCGAAGTCGCCAGCATCGTCGTGACGGGGTCGAAGGACACCACGGTCAAGGTTTGGAAGCGAGACTGAAGGTTATATACATGTAGTGTATTCGAGGCCCTGGGGTCTATCAAGTCAGGGTATAGGGTATAGGGAATCATTCGTTCTCTCCTCTCTCCTCCCTGCCTCCTACCGGGCCTTCCAGATGAGCACCATGGTCGGCGCCGTGGGGGAGTTCAGGAGTTCGTAGCGGCTGGTCTTCCAGTGAACGGGCGACAATCCAGACGCGAACTCCCGGATCGCCTCGAACTCTTCCATGCCGCCCTCGTGGCCGGTGTAGCAGAGCATCGAGATGAGTCCGCCGTCACAGAGACACTCCAACGAGCCCTCGAGGCCGGCGATGGTCGACTCGATCTCCGTCTTGATCGTCTTGTCGCTGTTGGGAAGATATCCGGTGTTCCAGCAGATCAGGCTCGCCACGTTACTCCCGACGTGCTGCTGCATGTCGCCGTGCGAGCCTTGCACGTACTCGATGGACGGCCGCCGGTCGGGCGGGACGAGCGCTTCGATGCGCGCCTTGGTCGACTCGATCGCGGCGGCCTGGATGTCGATCGCGACGAGTCGGCCGGAAGGGCCGACCGTCTCTGCGAGGAAGGCTGCGTCGTGGCCGTTGCCGCACGTGGCGTCGACCACGGTGTCACCGGTGCGGACGAAACCCGACTGCCATATCGTGTGCGCCAATTCAGTCAATCGGACGCCTCTCCGTCCTGCTGCACAGACGACCTTGCCGATCATCATTATCACGACATGCGATGGCGGTCATCCAGTCTCGGGTTTGGGCCGGTCGATATCGTTTTCGTTTTTCGTTTGGTGGCCTCACTCTCGGTCCGTTCTGCGCCGTTCTTCGCCGACGACGGCTCTTGGCCTTCTTCGTGGTTGTAACTAGGCCAATTGCAAGCTGTGTGTAGCGCAGAGGCGCAGGCCAGCGCGAACAGGAGGATGAGCCCGCTGCCTCCACACAAGGTTATCACCGAGGGCCCCAACCTCGCGTCCGGTCGAAAGCTCGTGGTGCTCGTCGACGCATTCGACCAATCCAACTCCCTTCCAGACGAGTACTTCGAGAACCACGACGTGCTGCACGTGCTCACGCACGCACATGCCGATCATTACACGGGGCTCCAGCACGCCAGGTGGAGCGCCCCTGGCGGCCGGGGCAAGGTGTTGTGCAACGCAGTTACCGCCACGCTCGTCGAAGCGATCGTGGGCTTGCCGCGGGACATCCTCAGAGTCATCGACATGGACCAGCCTGTTGCTGTACATCCGAGCGTGACGTTGACGCTCATCGACGCGAATCACTGCCCCGGTGCATGCATGGCACTCTTAGAGTTCGCTTCAGGCCGTCGAGTCCTCCATACAGGCGATTTCAGGTACTCACGAAGCTTTCAAAGCGACGCGCAGTACGCGCCTCTTCAGCACGCCGTTAACAAAGGCCTCGATGACGTCTTTTTGGACACGACGTATTGCCACCCAAGGCACGATGTCATTCCTGACCGAGACGCTGCGCTCGAGGAGCTCGGACGGGCGTTTGACGCGCGGAATACTGGGCAGGACGAGGCCTCGTTGCATCTGATTGCGACGTATACGATCGGGAAGGAGCGGGTGATCGAAGAGATTGCTCGGCGTTTAGGCACGCCGATCGTCGTAGACGCACAGAAGCAAGCCCTCTTGCAGCTGTCGGGTCGCGACATGGCCTTGTACTCTACGGATGCAGGACCGACGACACCGCCGACGACGAGCGCGCGGGTTGTCAAATGGGGCACGCTCGGGGAGACGTGGCCTTACTTCAGGCCGAACTACACGGCCCCCGCCGAGCTCGCCAACTCGCTTGGATACAAAAAGGTGGTCGGCTGGGTGCCGACGGGGTGGGTTTCGGCGTCGCAGCAGCGGTCGTTCTCCAAAAGCCTGCTCGGCGTCGACGTCGAGATTGTGCTCGTGCCGTACAGCGAGCATTCATCGTTCGCTGAGCTGAAGGAGTTTGTCGGTTGGGTCAAGCCCAAGCACGTCGTGCCGACCGTCGGAGCAGAAGACGAGAAAGCAACGAGCAAGCTGCTGAAGCACTTCCGCCATCTCGTCGACGGCCAGGCGAGCAAGCAGGCGTTCATCTCCAAGATGACGCGGGCGCGAAACGGCTTGGGTGAAGCGGACGAGGCGGACGAGGCGGACGAGGCGGACGAGGCGGACGAGGCGGACGAGGCGGACGAGGCGGACGAGGCGGACGAGGCGGAGAACGGGGAGCCGGAGGGCGAGGGCGACGTCATCGAGCTACTGGATGATGCCGATGACGCCTCGACCGCGACCGACACCGCCTCGGGGACTGATGACGACGTCGTCATCATCGAGGAGACGACGTCGCGGAAAAAGACGGCCAAGAAGCAGGCGAGCATCAAGCGATACGGAACCTTCTCCGTCGCATCGCCGTCGCCACAGAAAAGGAACAAGGAGGAGACCCCGAAGAAGAAGACGCCAGCGGCTCCCCCGTTGCACCCTCCGGTGTCGCCTCGCGTGCCTTTCTCGTTCTCGATCGCGTCCCCCACCAAAGCGGGCGCGGTCGAGATGATCTCCCGGCCGCTGCTGCAAAAGGCCTCGGCCGCGGAGTATGACCCAAAGAGCGTCGAAGACAGGGGTTTCAAGGGCGTGGTGACTCCCTACGCGTTCCTGGCCGAGGCGATGCAGCTGATGGAGCTCGATTCGAGCCGCCTCGCCAAGGAGCAGATTTTGGTCAACGTTTTTAGGACGATTCTGGCGACGAGCGAGTCGGACCTCCAGCCGAGCATCTATATGTTGCTTGGGCGGGTCGCCGACGAGCAGGACGGCATCGAGCTGAACATCGGAGGCGCGACGCTCAATCGCTGTCTCTCCGAAGCGGTCGGCGTGTCGGTCGACCGCATCAAGAAGACGTATCGGGAAGTCGGCGACCTCGGGACGGTGGCGTCGACCCTCAAGGGGGCGCAAACTGTGTTGATGGCACCCCAGCCCAAGTCCGTGGCGTTCGTCTTCGGGGTCTTCAGAGAGATTGCCGCGACGACGGGTAAGGGGAGCCATCAGACCAAGCGAAAGCTGATCACCAAGGTCCTGCGGTGTTGTACGAGCGCAGCTGAGACCAAATTTGTGGTGCGCGGCTTCCTGGGGAACATGCGGATCGGCGCCAACTGGCGTTCGATCTTCCTCGCCCTCGGCAAGGCCATGGCGATCCATCGCTGCGACGCTCGGGATCTCGTTCCGACGGACGACGAGCTCAACGACGCCGCGAACCGCGTCTGTGCCAACTACTGTCGCTGTCCATCCGTCAGTCGGTGCTGTACCGCGGAGCTTGCTGGCGACGAGAGAGCGACCCTTGGACTCACGCTCCACGTCCCGTTCAAACCGATGCTTGCCAAACCGGCAGGCAAGGGCGTCTCCGATGCTGTGGAGACTATCGGGAAGCAGTTCGCGTCGGACGTGCTGGTCGAGCACAAGTACGACGGGATGCGGGCCCTCATCCACATCGACGTCCCGTCTCGCAAGATAACCGTGTTTTCACGCAACGCCGAGAACCGGACGGATACCTTCGGGGATGATCTGCTCGTCCCGCTCCTTCAAGCCCTCTCCGGCGTCGAAGACGCCATCTTCGACGCAGAAGTTGTCGCCCTCGCCGCCGACGGATCCATCGACAGTTTTCAAAAATTGGCCGCCAAGGCTTCGAACAACTGCTCCGTGGGCGTCAAGATCTTCGACCTGCTCCACGTCAACGGCGAGTCGTTGCTCGACACGCCGCTGGCTCAACGCCGGGAGCGGCTAACCGAGGTGGTCAAGCCCAACAACACCAGCCGCGCCATCGGCTTTGCCGCGTCCACCGTTGTCTCCGTCGCCGAGCTCACCGCCGAGTCCCTGCGCGAGATGCTCGTGGCCGCGCTGGCGTCGAAGTCCGAGGGTCTGATGCTCAAAGATCTCAGCCGTCGATACGAATGCATGCAACGCACGTCGTCCTGGCTCAAGCTGAAGAAGGACTATTGTGAGGATGACGCGAGCCTGGCCGACTCGATCGACGTCCGCGTCATCGGGGCGTGGTGGGGCAACGGCCGGAAAGCCGGGTGGTATTCGCCGTTCCTCGTCGCCGTCTACGACGACGACACAGAGACGTGGCAGTCGCTATGCAGGGTCATGTCAGGCTTCAGCGACGTGTTCTACAAGTCGGCCACTGAACGGCTCGGAAAAAAGGTCGTCGAGGATAAGCCGTTCGAGTACGAGACCGGGGAGACGCCGCCGGTCTGGTTCGACAGCGACGAGGTCTGGGAGATCAGAGGGGCAGACCTGCAGCTCTCCCCGGTCCACCGCGTCGGCATGGGCATCGTCGACGAGGCGCGCGGCCTCGGCCTTCGGTTCCCCCGCTTCGTCGGCCTCCGGGACGACAAGACTCTGGACGACGTCACCCGAGCCGAGGACGTCGCTGCGCTGTTCTGATCGACCTTACATCACCGATACATGGCCTCGTTCTTCAGATTCGCCCGAATGCTCGGCTCCCAGCGATCGCCATTCGCCAGCAACTTCTCTTTATCGTACAGTAGCTCCTCCCGCGTTTCGGTCGCATACTCGTAGTTGGTGGTCTCCACGATCGCGTCCACAGGACAGGCCTCCTGGCACAACCCACAATAGATGCACTTGGTCATGTCGATGTCGTACCGCACCGTCCTCCTCGACCCGTCCTCCCGCTCCTCCGTCTCGATTGTAATGGCCTGTGCCGGACAGATCGCCTCGCACAGCTTGCACGCAATGCATCGCTCCTCCCCGCTCGGATACCTCCGCAGCGCGTGCTCCCCGCGGAACCGCGGCGACAACGGCGCCTTCTCGAACGGATAGTTCAGCGTCACCTTGGGCTCGAAGAACACCTTGAGCGTCAGCGCCAGCCCACGCACCAGGTCGGTCAGGAACAGCGTCTGCGCAGACTCGTCCAGCACGGATGCGAAGTCCTTCGGTGGCTGTTTCTGGCTCGTCTGGAACTCTGCCTTGGACATCGCCGGACCATCGTCAAGAGAACGCTGTCCTGGATCCTCTTTGGGGCCCGGGAGCCCCACGCCATAGCCTCGCGCCGAGATGTTCGACGATGAAACGGGCGCGAGCGATTCGGCATTCAACAGTCCCGCGGAAGTGCCCGCCCGTTCCAGCAGTTTCCCCAAGCCGCGAAGGCTCCGGGAGGTCCTCGCCCTCGATATGGCGCTGCTCATCGTGGCAAAGCGGCGTTCTCGGCGTTCACCTTCTCGTCAGAACAAAAATTCTGATTTCGATGCCAGTCGTCCGCACTGATTGAGCCGGCGGGTGCGACAACGAGCGACGTTCTTCGTTCAGTCTCGCGCGATGAGGGTCCCGGTCCCTGTCCCGGTCCCGGTCGTCGCGGTCGTCGCGGTCGTCGCGGTCGGGGGGACGACGTCAACGTCGCTCGAAGCCACGCTGCTCGAACGCTACCATCCGAAGAAGACCAGGGCCGCGCTGACAAAGCTGGCGAAGCGCGTGGAACTCGGGCTCGAAGGGGGAGGAGGAGGAGGAGGAGGAGGAGGAGGAGGAGAACCGTCCGGCGCCATCATCACCACGCCGACGGCCGTCCTTTCCGGGATCGAGGCCAAGCTCGACCTCCTCGACAGCCTGAAGTTTGGTCTCGGCTACACGGTCCTTCAGCGGTATCCTGTGGAGTTTCTGGACGAGTCGGCGCTCGAGCTTTGGAGCATCATGGCGGCCGTGCTGTTCACCACGGGGTTCTCGCCCGAGTCGATCGGGGCGCTGTTCCAGAAAAACCCTTGTCTCTTCGCGAGCGCGGTGCGGTCTCCAGAGAATGTGAAGGAGCTGTTCGAATGGCTGCGGGAGCAAGGCATCGTGGAGACGGACGCGCTGCGGGTGGTGAATCGGTTCCCGCTCATCCTGCAGGCGGACGTCAGGTCGTGTCTGGAGCCGCGGCTGGCGTACCTCGCGGGCGAGCTGGAGATGCCGCGGGAAGAGGTGGCAAAGTCGATCGTGCGGCATCCGGAGCTGCTTTCGGTGGAGTCGGCGTGGGTGCAGACGCGGGTGTCGTACTATCGGCAGCAGTTGGGCCTGGGGGCGGAGGACGTGCGGGCGTTGTTCCGCCGGCAGCCGTCGGCCTTCGCGGTCGACGTCGAGCGGTATCTCGTGCCGATGACGGCCATCATGCGGGAATACTTCGGGAATCCTCCGTCTTCGTCTTCGTCTTCCTTGTCGACAGCCGTGGTCAAGTCCGGGCTGCTGTCGAGGAGCGTGGATACGGTCCGAGCGCGGATACGGGCCTGGAACGAGCTTGGTATGAGCAAGGAAGACCTTCGGGTGGCGCTAAGACGCTTCCCACGGCTCCTCTGTTATCCCGTAGACCGGGACCCCAAGTACACCGACAAGCTGGCGTTTCTGAAGGCCGAGCTCGGGGTCGACGTGCCAGCGGCCGTCCGGTCGTTTCCGGCGGTGGTTAGCTACTCGCTCGACCGGCGGATACGACCCCGGATTCTGGGGATTAAGAAGCTGACGGGCAAGGCGCCGGCGCTGCAGCAACTCGCCATGACAGAGGCCGCCTTCCTGAAGAAGCACGGCGTGGAGCCGAGCGCGTACGCCGCGTTCTTGAATGAAAAACTATGACATTGACTCGGGTTTTACATCCACATTCACATCCATCATCCCCGCTTTTTGCGGTGCTGCAAGGCAGCGGCGATCGTCAGTTGCTTGGCAAACTTGCGCTTCTCCGACCCGCTGCTGGGGCCCTCGAGCAGCACGTTCCGCACCCGCAGCGGCGTCCTGAAGTCGCCGTCATTGTCCGCGGGAGCCGTGTTCCCGGCCCGCGCCTCTTCGGTCCGGCCTTCCTCCTCGACCTCGACCTCGACCTCTGTCGTCGCCGCACCCGCTGTCGCCCTGTCCATCACGTCCATTCCATCCACCCGGTCCATCACATCGGCCATCCCCGCCCGCACCGCCTCGCGCCGGCGCGCCTCGTTCATCGCTCGCTCCTGCAACACCGCGTACGGGTCGTACGCTTGGACCACCTCCTTGGGCTGAATGCCCGACGTGTCGACCCGCCAAAACTTGGCCACGTGGTCGTCACCGGCCGTCATGATCTGACAGATGTCGCTCGGATTCCACGCCACCGTCGTCAGCTCCCGCGCATGGCCCTGCAACACGACCGGGTTCGTTCCGACCTTATCCTGCATGCTCCAGATGTACGCGTTGCTGTCGCTTGACCCCGAGATGATGTGCGTGCCGTCCGGGCTGAAGGACGACTTCACGTAGAACGAGTCGATCAAGTTGCCCCCGAACCACTGACACGGCCCGTGATCCGGGTGGCCCACGTCGAAGACGAGATGCTGGCCGCCGATGTAGCTGGCCAACAGCCTCGACCCGTCGGGGTGCAGCGACAGCGACGTCACCCCGCGCACCCGCTGGCTCAGCGGCGGCTGCCGCATGGAAGCCACGTGGTGGATCGATCTCTTCTCGTTGGCCTGGAAGAGCGCATCCGACAGTGCCTCCGACTGGTCCCCCAGCGGCTGCTGTGTGACGACCGGGTCGGCCGTGTACCTGAGGTCCCACAGCTTGATCCGCCCGTCCTGACCGCCCGACGCCAGCACCGTGCTGTTGTCGCCCTTGAGGAAGCACAGCGAGGTGACGCCCGATCGGGCGTAGCCAAACTTGGGCGCCTTCTGGCCCTTGCCCGGCGTGCCCGCCACGGTCGAGTGCGCGCCGTCGAGCTTCAAGACGGGCCTGTGGGCCGTCTGCGCGTCTTCCCCTCTGCCTGTCCTCCCCTCGCCGACCGAGCCCCGGGTCATGATCCCGCTCCCCTGCCTCACGCGGACGTCGTGAACGTACAGATCGCCGTCCCGGCCGGCGCTGGAAAAGACGTTGTGGTTGTCCGACTTGACAGACAGGGCTTTGGCCGACGCCCTGCCGGAATGGAACGTCGCGATGCGGCTCGCGTAGCCGGTGTCCCAGAGAGAGAGCTTGGTGTCTCCAGACGCACAGTACATCCACCGGTCGTCGTTGGCCCACTCGAGATCGAACACGGCATTCTTATGGGCGCGCCACTGGCCGAGCGGGCGATTGGGGTCAGACGAGTCCCCCAGCGAGCACGGCACCGTGTCCGTCACCCTGATGATGGACACATACCCTTCCTCGTCGCCCAGCGCAACCATGTCCTTGTACCGCACCCTCCCCGACGAAAACTTCATGACAAACACCGGCGAGGTGACGTGCCCCTGGGCGTCGCAGAGAATGGTCCCCTTGCCGGCCGCGTTCTCTGGCCCGCACGAGAAGTGGTTGAGCATCTTCGTGTACGGCGGCGTGCTGCACGACGCACCGCCCAGCTGACGCGTCAGCACGTAGTCGAACATCGTCCCGGGCCCCGCTCGGTGCCCCGTGTTGGACCAAGGCACACGGCCGGAGGGCGAGGCCGGCTGACCCTCTGCAGCCGCTGCCCCACGCATCGGCGTCTCCATGTCGTATCAACTGTCGTCGCCGTCGCCGTCGTCGTGCGCTGCCGTCGCGGTCGAGTTTTGAAGAAGCGATCTGATTTTTCGAAATTTTCAAATTTCGATGCGAAGGTTTGAATGCAGCTGTTCGCAATGTTTCTGGCTGTTGGCAGTCTCTATTCGAGCTATTCGGATGTCGAGACCCGAGACCCTCGAATAGCTCGAAAGTTCACAATTTGAACCCACGGTCGATCGATCGAGCGAGAAGAAATCAGAGCAGGTCGCGCTGCGGCTCAACGTGCGACTCGACGTGTGCATTCGAGCCGTCCACCTCGCTTCCCCTGACTTGGAGGAGGTCGGAGAGGACCACGGCTCGCATCTCCCCGTTCTCGAACCAGCGCTGGTACTTTGACTTCACGGCCCGGGAGCTGTCTCCACCGAACGAGAGGAGCGTGAACCACAAAAAGGCCGAGTGGGTCACGACGGCGACTTCCCTCTCTGGCTGCGCCATGACCCATTGCAAAAACTGGAGGCCTCGGGCCACGACCGACCCCTCGGTCTCGGCCGCGCCCTCGACCCACTGCGTGTCGGTGTCTCCGACCAGGCCAAAGTCGAACCCCGGGAACTCTCGCTGCAGTGTCTCCCTTTCCCGAAGCGCGTCGCAGTTGCTCGGCCCGCATCGCTCTCGACAGAGCTCGTGCGCGACGTATCGTATGCCCGAGTAGGCGTAGGACGCCGCGTGCGCCGCCCGGACGTCCTCGATCCCAGTCTGTGCCTCCATCAGGACGCCTCCCACGCCGTCGGCGCTCGACTCGGGGCACCCAAACGCGCCCACGGCCGTCTCGAGCGCGCGCGTGAGCGGGGAGCTCACCACGAGCTGAGGACACGCACGAATCGCGTGCGCCTGTGTCCAACCGAGCTCCTGGCGAACGAGCGAGCGAAGCGCTTGGCGCGAGTGAGAGAGTCGGGGCGTGCGAGCGCAGGCGGGACGAGATCTACTACACACCGTCAGCCGCGAGTCCAGGTTGCAGATGCCGACGTTGTGGTAGCCCTCCCCGTGCCGTATGAGGTAGAGGGTCTTTGTCTGACTCGACGGGACCACCGACAGCAGTGTCGTCGCCTGGTGAACGGGTTCGTCCGCATCGTCAAACGCGTCGTCGAACTTGAGTCTGAGCTTGGCCTGACGAACGAGCGAAGGAGCGAAGGAGCGAAGGGGCGAACGAGCGAAGCGCGTGGCGCGAGTGAGAGAGTGCGAGAGAGAGTGAGCGAGCGCACGTCAGTCGAGATCAATGCCCACCGCCTCGCGGATGTAGTCGCTGCAGCCCTTGAGGCAGAGCTTGTCCGGGTTGGCGTCGAGCTCCTTGCGGAGGAACTCGAGGAACTGGATGTTGAGTTTTGTCACGCTTGCGAGAAACTTGTCACTCGGGTTGGGCGTCGGAGCCATCGAGGAGAAGACAACCAGAAGCTCTCGTTTCCTCCGCCTCTTCGTCTCGGATTGAAGATTCGACGCTCCAGGACAGTGAAGTTGTCGGCTACGAATGCATACGCAGAGCAGTGGAGCTCCACCTCATGAGGTTCTTGATCAAGAACGAGTCCCAAATTTGCAGTGGAAGGAGAGCCGGTCGTTCAGATCTAGATCTGAACGAAGATCTTCGTCAGGAGAAGAAACTTGAAACTTGAGCACGACACGAGTTCGTCATCATCAATCCTTGTCTGGATTGGACGCCGCCCGCTTCGCGGCCTCCAACGCGGCCGTCTTGGTGTCCTCCGCCTTCTGCTTGCGGTACTCGAACGCCTTTTGCAGCGCTGCCTTGACCCGCGGGTTCCCCTGCGTGCTGTTGATGTTGGTGATGTTGGGCATCCTATCCTTGTCCTTGTCCTTGTCCCTGACGCTCTTGTCCTGTCTATACTGGGCCGCTGCCTGCAGTTTCGAGGCCTGCTCGGACATCTCCTCGACGCTCTTCCTGTTGGCGTTCTGCTTTTGGGCCACCCCGCTGCCCGTGGTGTCGGCGAGCTTGGCGTTGTCCAGCTTGCGGCGCAGCAGGTGGGTCTGCGTGAAAAGTCGCTCCCGCAGGAGCACGTACCGCTTGTACCTGGTGACGAGCCACGAGATGCCCGTCCGCTCGACGTCTCCCATGCTCGGCTTCCGGCCGTGGCGGTTGATGAAGGCGTCGTTCCAGGGCGACAGCTCGTCCTGCAGTGCGCGGTATTCTCGAAGCTCTGCCTTGAACTCTCCCAGGACTTGCGACGTCGCCAGTCGCTTGGCAGAGTTGGCCTGGCGCTTTCCGACGTTGGTCAGGTCCGAGTCGTCGTCGCTGGACTCCATGTCGTAGACCGACTCGACCGCGTTGAGCACGCGGATGGCCGCGTGCCGTTTTCGCATGGCCGCCGCGATCTTCGCGCGGTGCTCTTGCGTCTTGGGCACCCCCTGGAGCTTCTCCGAGACCTTTCGGCATGCCGCATCGTCCAACGTCTTGCCCTTGTGTGACTCTGACATCTTCCGCCGCGTCTCCCTGCTCACGCTGTGGTTCATCTTGGCCTCGCTCATTTTCTTTCTCGTCGCCTCTGATGGCGACATGCCTTTGTTCCACGCCTCCTTGCCTCTCAGGGACGATTCGACAGAGCTCCGGTACTCGGGGTCCTGCCACTTGTCCACCATGGCCCGGCTCACCTTTTCCCGCACGTCCTCCCGGATCGGCACCCCCTTGTTCCAGGCCGTCCGCTTCGGCGTAGCGCTCCCCTTGCCTGCCTCCGAATCGCCCACGTCCGAGTCGCCCGGTCTTCCGGCGTAGCGTGATACGGACGAACGCGGCGACGCCGAAGACAGCCTCATGACCAGCACGTCGGGTATTCTATGCAGTACGGGACGCTTGCTGGCCAATGGGCCTGCAGCGACAGCGGCTGGCGGATTTTTCATTCTCCAGCGACCGATTCGACTTCGACTAGCACATGTCGTCGCGTTCCTTGATCAATGCATTCGCTGTCGTATCGTATGGTCGTGTGGTTGTCGTCCAAATGTTCACGTTTTACTCTGAACTCAATGCAAAACGCAAAACGCAAAACGACAGAGCCCTCGAGGGTCCGGACGACACAACGGCACCCTGTCATGACAGTTGATCAACTCGAATCAACTCGAATAGTCGAGCCGGGGTTCCTCCAGCGCCGTGTCCATCCACGCCAGCCGGTCCATCAGCCAGGACTCGAGCCTTGCCGTGGCGTTGGTCCACGTCTCTATCGTGGCGGGGCCGAGGTCGTTGCCGAGCACCTCGCTGTACGTCTCGTAGTTCCTCTCCGCGGGCCCCCCCTGCAGCTGACCGATGCCGTCGTCGTACAGCGCCTGGATCGCGGCGTCCGACCACGGCCCGGCGCGGAGCTCGGCCCAGACATCGGCGGTCGCCTGGCGGAACGCCGGGTCCTTCCACATGCGGCGGTACCAGAACGAGATGCCGTCCGTGGGGTCGGCGATGCAACGCTCCGGGTCCTCGCAGATCAAGAACCGGAAGCCCTCCGGCGAGATGGCGCTCCCGCCGGCGACGCCTGGCCCGCTGGCGCCCTCCTCCCAGTACCCCTCGATGGGGTAGCCGCAGCACATGCCAAACGCCTCGTTGTAGTCCCACATCGGCCCCGCCGCCAGCGGCTTGTCCTGGTCCTTGTGCAAGTACGTGCTACCGCGGTAGCCGTCCGGGTTCTTGGTCAGTTCGACGGCCAGCATGTACCGGATGAACGAGTCGGTGTCGATGTAGGCCGTGTACTTCCTGTTCTCCGGCTGGCGCAGCCAGTCCTCGGCCATGAGCGCCTGCATGAACTGGTTCAAGTAGTCGGTCAGGTAGCTGCGCTGGACATCGGTCGGCTGGCCGGGCTCGATGATGACAAACGGCTGGTCCATGCCCCAGTAGGTGTACGGACCCACCGTGACCTCGTCCCAGGCATAGTTATCGTTGTCGTACTTGAACAAGTATCCTCCGGTAGGATTCTCGTCGGTGATGTTCTTCTCGAGACCCACGCGGTCGGCATCGGGTTTCTCGACCGCCAAGTAGACCCCGCGGTAGTCGTCGATGGAGAGCGGCTGGTCGTCCTCGACGGAGAACACCTCAATATACTGGGTGTCGGGCGCAAACTCCCCCGACGCGCGCCCGATGTTGTACGCCATGTAGTTGAACATCATCGACCTGTCCGCTTCGCCGGGCCCGTAGAGGATGAACTTGCGCTCCTTGTCAAATCCGAGGAACGGAAAGTTCACCTTCTCCCCGTTCTCGTCCTGCAGCTTGATCTTGAACTGCGTCTTCTCGAAGTCGGCACTCGAGTTGCCGCGCCCGGCAATCTCGGCGCGGCCGTCGTAGTCCTCGATGTCCTTCTCGGCGGCGAGCCCAGCTGGCGTGCAGGTGCACAGGTTGACCTCCTGGTACTCGTCATAGACGATCTCCGTGCCGGAGATGGACTCGACGATCACCACCGGCAGCGTGGATGAGAAGTTGATCGCGTCGAGTTTCGCGCAGCAGCTCGACTTGGTCTCGGTGGTCGTTTGCCCATGCACAAGAGCGACATGGCTGACGAGTGGAGCGCCCGCGAGCAGCCCACCGAGGATCGCCCTGCGCTGCGTTCGCGAACCGTGCCTCATGCCAAAGGTATCTATATTTGGATTATGCAATGCAATGGGGGTGGTGATGATGATGGCAGCATTGTTGTTGTTGGCTCGCCGCGTTGTTGGCCTGGCCTCTCGGAACTTGGACCGAGGGTGGGCTCCACCGAACCGAATTGAAATGTTTCGTCGTTCGTCTCCACGGCCCATCGAGCGAACGATATGACCTATTGATGACCTGTCGATGCCAGCATGACGACCCGTACGAGTCTGCCGGACTCGCTCGCCCCGCCCCGGCCCGAATCGGCTCAATCTCACAGGAACGACCAGTCGTCCCCGTCGTCGTCGCCAACCCACCCCGCGTCTCTTTCTTCTTCTCTGGACCGACCGCCCGCAGGCCCGTCTCCCTTTCCACCAAACACCACCCCGGCCGATCCCGTCTGCAAGACGGTCGTCAGGCCGGGCAAGGGCCCCGTCGTCCCGCTCCACGCGACCTGTCTGGTCCGATACGCCGGCCGGGTCCTGTCGACGGGCGAGATCTTCGTCGATTCCACCGATCCGACGTCAAGGGACCAGACGGACGGCGACCTGGCCCAGATCGTGGCTGGACGGGACGCCGTGAGGAAAAACAGGGGCCTGTACCAGCTGGTCGGGACCATGCGCAAGGGCGAGGTGTGCGAGGCGTTTGTGCACTCGTCTGCGGGCTACGGGGACGAGGGGAGCTTCAGTTTTCCCTCGGTGCCGCCCAAGGCCGACCTGTCGTACGTGGTCGAGCTCGTCGACTTTGAGCCGCCGCAGAACGGGACGCGGGACGGGTTCATGACGTACGAGGAGCGGCTGGAGGCGGCCAAGCGGCGCCGGGTGCAGGGCAACGAGGCGTTTTCGAGGGCAGCGACCCGTCAAGACGAAGATGGCATGGACAAGAACGGGACGAACGACCAGAACGATCAGAACGATCAGAGCGACTGTGGTGGACCTCTCCCCTCGGCGTTGGCAGCCTACAAGTCGGCGTTGGCCTTCTTGGATGACGACTTCATGATGCAGTTATACGACTTCCACTACGAGAAGGCGATGGAAGAGAAGAAGACGGTGATGCTCAACATGGCGGCGTGCTACCTGAAGCTCGACCGGCACAGGGAGGCGGCCGACATGGCGTCCATGGTGCTCGCGGTCGACGCCAAGAATGCCAAGGCGCTGTACAGGCGTGGCGTGGCTCGGCGGCGCTTGGGACAGACGGCCGGTGCTCTCGAGGACCTGGAGCGAGCGATGAAGCTTCAAGAGGGCGCGCCCGACGCGGGCGTCCTGCGGGAGATTGCGCTGGTCAAGGGCGAGCGGCGGCGGGAGGACAAGGCAGCGGGCGAGCTGTACAAGAACATGATGGCCAAAGTCGTGGCTATCGACGATGATCGTGAAGACGACGGTGATCGTGAAGACGACGGCGATCGTGACGGTCACGACCGTCGCAGAGACGGTGGTAGGGAACCGACGGCCTCGGCAAAGACGTCCGAGACGGCGACCCGCGGACCGACGGGCGTTTCAGCCGCCGTCGTCGCCTTCATCCTCCAGCTCTGGACGGTGCTGCTGGGTCTGTTCCGCGGACCGTCGCGTCGGTGAGCTTTTTCCTCCGACCCACCAACGGCGGCATGGGCGAGCGGCGTGAGGTGGAGAATTGAGGTCGTTGGCGACCTAGCGGGCGAGACCCTTGCTACCGCCGGACACCCTATTTGATTATCACTCCCCTCTCATACACTGTAGATCCATTAACCATGGGACGCAGTCGTCAAGTCGCTCGTATCGGCTCGCTGTTGAGGCGAGTTGAATTGTCCGAGGGGGCGACATCCTCCTCCGTCCAGGGAGGGTCTCGCCTCTTCTCGAGCTCCAAGTCGAGCTCCGTGCTGGCATCTGTCCGCGATGCGCTGGCCAGACCAGCCACGACCGCAGGTATGTATGGCAACATCGTAGTAGTCATTTGAACTCAGATTGGCAATCGCGCCCTCTGGCCGGGCCCTCGCCGGTCCTCGGCCGTTGCTACGGGCTCAAATTGTCGCTGGTCTGCGATGGGACCGCGCGAGCGTCCATTCCCGGCCCTATTGGTGATTTGACCGGGTGGTGGGAGGTCTTTCCCGCATTTGCGGTTGCCCGCACAGCGTCGACGACGCGCTCCGAACACGACGACTCACCGCCGACCTCGACAATCACACACCGATGCAGGCATTTTCCCGACCTCGTCGTCCATGTCCAACCCGATGGCGTACGCGTCGGCGAGGATGATCTCTGTCGAGGCGCTCAAGCCGGGCGACGTGTTTGCGCCGAGGCACAACAGTATCACGCCGGAGCAGCAGACGGAGATGGCCAAGCTGTGTGGATTTGAGAGTATGGAGGCTCTGGTGGAGGCGACCGTGCCGGATGCGATCAAGAGGACGGACGGTATGCCGCTCGGCCCCAAGTACCACGAGGGGATGACCGAGTCCGAGTTCCTGGAGCACTTCAAGGCGATGGCGTCGAAGAACAAGGTCTTCAAGAGCTTCATCGGTATGGGATACCACGGAACGCACATTCCGACCGTCATCATGAGGAACCTGCTCGAGAACCCGGGCTGGTACACCCAGTACACGCCGTACCAGGCGGAGATTGCCCAGGGGCGCCTCGAGTCCCTGCTGAACTTCCAGACGATGATGTGCGACCTGACCGGCATGGAGATGTCCAACGCGTCACTCCTCGACGAGGCCACGGCGGCGGCGGAGGCCATGACCATGTGCAGTGCCATCGCCCGGGGCAAGAAGCCCCGCTTCCTCGTCTCGGACAAGTGCCACCCCCAGACCATCGAGGTGTGCAAGACGAGGGCGTCTGCGCTCGGCCTGAAAGTCGAGGTCGTGGACGAGGGATCCTTCGACATGGCCAGCGACGTGTGCGGTGTGCTCGTGCAGTACCCGGCCACCGACGGGTCAATCTCTGACTACGCGGCGATGGCCCAGAAGGCCCACGACGCCAAGATCAAGGTCTGTGTGTCGACCGACCCGCTTGCGCTCACCAAGTTGACGCCTCCGGGAGAGTGGGGAGCCGATATCGTCATCGGATCCGCGCAGAGGTTTGGCGTGCCCATGGGCTACGGAGGCCCGCACGCGGCCTTCCTGTCCTGCCACGCCGAGTACAAGCGCCTGCTGCCGGGAAGGATCATCGGTGTCTCGCGCGACGCGCAGGGCAAGCCGTGCCTCCGCATGGCCATGCAGACGAGGGAGCAGCACATCAGGAGGGACAAGGCCACGTCCAACATTTGCACGGCCCAGGCCCTGCTGGCCAACATTGCCGGCATGTATGGCGTCTACCACGGCCCTGAGGGCCTCACCAAGATCGCCGACCGTGTGCACGGATTTGCGGGCGTGTTTGCCGCCGGTATGGAGAAGCTCGGCCACACCGTCAAGAACGGCGGGGCCTTCTTCGACACCATCACGGTCGATGTCGGCGACGCCAAGGCCGTCTCCGACGCCGCGGTGTCCAGGGGCATGAACATCCGCGTCATGGGAGACTCCGTCGTGAGCGTCGCCATGGACGAGACGACGACCCTCGCGGACGTGAACAACCTGTTCGCGGCCTTCTCCGCCAACGGCAAGCCCGGCTTTACCGCCGAGGAGCTCGCCCCCTCGGTCTCGCCCAAGCTCGGCGACTTTGCCCGTTCCTCCAAGTTCATGCAGCACCAGATCTTCAACTCGTGCCACACGGAGCATGAGATGCTGCGCTACCTGAAGAAGCTGGAGAACATGGACCTGTCGCTGGCCCACTCGATGATCCCGCTTGGATCGTGCACCATGAAGCTCAACGCGACCACGGAGATGCTCCCCATCACGTGGCCGGAGCTGGCCAACCTGCACCCGTACGTGCCTCTCGACCAGGCTCAGGGGTACCAGGAGATGTTCGAGGACCTCGCCACCCAGCTGGCCTCGATCACCGGGTTTGACGCCGTGTCCCTGCAGCCCAACAGCGGGGCCGCCGGCGAGTACGCCGGCCTCATGGCCATCAGGCAGTACCACAGGTCTCGTGGAGATGAGCACAGGGACGTTTGCATCATCCCCGTGTCCGCCCACGGAACCAACCCGGCCTCGGCCATCATGGCCGGCATGAAGATCGTCCCGGTCGGCGTCGACGCCAAGGGCAACATCAACATCGAGGAGGTCCGCGCCAAGGCCATCGAGCACAAGGATAAACTTGCGGCGCTGATGATCACGTACCCGTCCACGCACGGTGTGTACGAGGACGGCGCGGACGAGATCTGCAGGATCATCCACGAGAACGGTGGCCAGGTCTACATGGACGGCGCCAACATGAACGCCCAGGTCGGCCTGACCGCCCCCGGGGTCATCGGCGCGGACGTGTGCCACTTGAACCTGCACAAGACCTTCTGCATTCCCCACGGAGGAGGCGGTCCGGGAATGGGACCCATCGGCATCAAGAAGCACCTGGCGCCCTTCATGCCCACCCACCCGGTCGTGCCGACTGGCGCCTACCCCAACTTCAAGTCGGACGCCGAGTCCTTCGGATGCATGGCCGCTGCGCCGTACGGGTCGTCGTTGATTTTGCCCATCTCGTATGCGTACATCTCCATGATGGGATCGCAGGGCCTCAAGGAGGCCTCCCAGATGGCCATCCTCAACGCCAACTACATGGCCAAGAGGCTCGAGCAGCATTACCCGGTCCTCTTCAAGGGCAAGAATGGAACGTGCGCGCACGAGTTCATCATTGACATTCGCCCCATCACCGATTCCACCGGCATCGAGTCGGAGGATATCGCCAAGAGGCTCATCGACTACGGCTTCCACGCCCCGACGATGAGCTGGCCGGTCGCCGGGACCCTCATGATCGAGCCCACCGAGTCCGAGTCCAAGGCCGAGCTCGACAGGTTCTGCGACGCCCTGATATGCATCAGGGAGGAGATCCGGCAGGTGGAGAACGGAACTGCCGACAAGGACAACAACGTGCTCAAGCACGCCCCGCACGCCCTCGACGTCGTCACCGCCGACGAGTGGACTAGACCGTACCCGCGGGAGCTCGGCTGCTACCCGGCCCCGTGGGTCAAGCCGGCCACCAAGTTCTGGCCGACTCACTCGCGGGTCGACAACGTGTACGGAGACAGGCACCTCGTGCTCAGGCTGCCCGAGGACGGGGACGTCGAGGATGTGACGCCCAAGGCGGCGACCGCGTAGCGAGGTCCCGGGTGGGTTACGAATGATTCTTTCAATTAGGAGTAGGAGTATTATCATCGCATGCACTTGCATTCATCATTGTTTCGTTAAAGCTATTTGCTCCGGTGAACGAGCGAAGCGCATAGTGCGTAGCGTGAGTGAGACTGTCAGGGCGCTCGAAAGCTGGCGCATGTCGGTCGAGTTCTCAAAGGTTCGTCAATTTTACAGCTTGAAGCGTGAAGAATCGTTGGGGGCGCTGACGTGCCGGCTATCGACAGCGGCACGACGAGCGAAGAATGGCAGTACATGAATCGTTTATTGGTTTCCTTTTTTGACAGATGTTCCCGTCGTCGACGGCATCCGTTGATTTATTGGTCGCGTGTCGACAAAGAGTCACGCTTTAGGCGGTCTCGCTTGCCGCCATCTTCCGGCCGCGGAGGTTGGTTGGGGCCGGGCAGTCGACGATGGTCCAGGAGACCATGTCGTCGGCAGTCTTGCTCACCTTCATCGCCTTGTTCGACAGCCGCAGAGATCCGCTGGGGATCTTGTCCTTGACGTCGACGATCTTGACAAAGAGACCCGGCGCGGTAAACCGACGCGCCGACAAGCTGCCGTCGAAGTCGGAGATGGCGATGCACTTGCCGCACGCCTCGTCGGCAGACACGTCGTCGGTGGAGACGGCGGCGTAGAGCTTGCTAAACCGGGCGTCAAGGGACTCTTTCGTGATGCCGCAGGTGTTGTCGGTACTCCGCCGGAACTTGGATGAATAGGAAGAAGCGCGGCCGGCACGCGTGGTGGCCTCGGCCACGAACGAGAGGGCCAACAGAATGGTCAGCTTGATGATGTTAGAGGACTGCATCGTTGTTTGGGCTCGTCGTTTGTTCCTTTGGTTCACAGAATGCTCCGTGGAAATTCTTCGAGCTGGATCGAACGAACGGGGGGTGTACGACGGTGTTTGAGAGGCACGAGGTACGAAAGAATAGGTTTTGCGACAGTATGTATGCTAAGGCTGAATAAAAGTGAGTGAACACGGAGAAAGACCGTCGTTTTATCCGGGCCACCCGTCCATGACTGACATGGTCTGTTGGGCCGCACGTCCAACGAGCAGACGTCGGCGGACGTCGGCGTCCTGGGCCCGCGGCGCGACGTCTGCTCGCCTCGGCGTCTGCTCTTCCGGACCCTAGGACGCGTCCTATTCTGTTCGTGTTTTACATATTTTGCGGACCTGCGGGGGAGGAAAGACGACATCTTGGAATACATGACGTTCTGTTCGCATAGTTGTGCCGCGAACGAGGCCGGCAAGCACCGTGTCGAAGAGCGAGCGGCGGGAGAAAAGCCCTCGTGTTCCACGACGACGCGTCCTCTGTGGGCTCGGTCCGCCACGGAGTCTGAAACTGAAACGCCACCACGTCTGGCCGACCGACTCGACATGGCCAATATTCTGTCAACACGTCGATGCCGTCTCTCGTCCTCCTCAGATCTATATCTCTCTGCATTCTTACACATAACGATTCTTTCCTTCTATTCATTCATTCAAACCTCCGCAATGATGTCCAAGTTCTTCGTTCTCGTGCTGGCGCTCATCTTGAGTGCCCATTCGGCTTTCGCTGGCGTGGCCACGGCCTATGGCGGTGCGAACCAGGTGCGTATCACCTCTATGACCTTCCCGATGATCCCTCCCTCTACTACCTTGTGGTAGCCGGAGCGCAGCGAAGGATCGGCCGGGTCGACGCACGCACATGCCACCAGTCAGACACGATCCACTCGCTCAGACGTCATCTCACTCATTCGTTTCGTTCTTCCAGATCAACCGTACGGGACGGAACGCCTGTGGCTTCAACCCCAAGAGACTGGGAAAGGAGTGGTAGGTGACTTGCTTCTCTCCACGTCCGGTACCGGACCCGCCGCGCTCGACCCACGACTCACCGACTCATTCGCCACCCGCTTCGCCAGGAACACGTACTATGCGGCCCTTAACGAGGGAGACTTCAAGAAAATGGGCCGGCCGTGCGGCAAGTGCGCCACGGTCAAGGGAGCGCGCGGGACCGTGAAGGTCAAGATCGTGGACATCTGCCCGAAGAAGTACTGCAAGAGCGGCCACATCGATCTCTCCTCGCCGGCGCTGAAGAAGGCCACCGGATACTCCTGGGACAAGAAGCCTGTGAAGTTCACCGTCGGGAAGTGCTAGATTCCCTACTAATAAATGACGACGAGGGAACGTCCAATCCAAACACGTCCTGCACCGCCAGACACCAAATAAATAAGCGGGACGCCGTGCAAGGCGCCCAACATTTGATTATGATTCTCACTGTGTTTAACGTACGATCTTGTTCATCTGGGTCATCTTGTTCATCTGGGTCATCTTGATCTGGTCGAGATTGAAGCTCGTCGCCGACGACCGAGGGGCTCGTCCGGCCCGGTGGGTTTTCGGCCCGACACACACAAACACATCACCCGCTCGTTGTGCGTTTGCGTCAATCCGTATTCATTCCCTCAACCCGCCGTATACGTGTGTGCATACATACAGCGGCCGAGTAGGGGGCTGGGGTCCATCATGCAAGTGAATAAATCCGTTCCCGGCGCTTTTTGGACGTCGGCACCCTGCCCGCTCGTCCACTGCCGGGCGTCCGGACGACGACATCGACACAGTACGACGCGTGATGCGGTGCCAGACTCTGACCTTTCGGCAGACTACAGCGAGACAATGTCCAAGGCCATGAACGCCACGCTCACCTACGACCATTCCCTCGGCATGAACTACACGCGCATCCTCGACGACCTCATCGTCGGCTCGTGCCTCCAGAAGCCTACCGACGTTGAGCACCTGGAGCGCGAGGGCGTGACGACCGTCCTGCAGCTTCAGGAGGACTCTGACCTTGAGTATTTCTCCCTCGACAACGCGCCGATCCGCGACCGCTGCGCTGCTGGTCCGATACAGCACATCCGACACGCCGTGCGGGATTTCGACCCCTACTCCTTGCGGCGCCGTCTCCCGGAGGCGGTCGCCCTCATCGCCCAATCCGCGGCGAGGCCAGCGGCCGGCACGACCTACATCCACTGCACGGCAGGACTGGGTCGCGCACCCGCGACGGCACTCGCGTGGATGTGGTGGTTCAAAGGGATTCCCCTAGACGAGGCGTACGCGCAGTTGACGAGCCTGCGGCCCTGCAAGCCGCGAGCCGACAGCATCCGCGAGGCGGCAGTCGACCTCCTGTACGGCAACGACCCCATCGACGTCACCATCGCACTCAGGCGACGGGACGCCGGTGCATCGGACGTGCGGATCGCCGGAATCGACGTCGGCTGGGGCCAGTCGGTCCCACTGGTGGGTATTTGGGACCGCAAAACGCCCCCGCGCCTTCCGACTCTCACTCAGCTACGTGCTTCGTGCTTCGTGTTTCGCTCCTCCGCCAGGTCCCCCAGCCAACCGGTGGACGGGGAGTCATGCCACCGATGCATATCGTCAAGCGGCGGTGGGTATTGAAACTCGAGCCGACGTGCGCGCGCTCGCCCTCTCACTCTCGCTACACGCCACGCGTTTCGTCCGTCCGCAGGCTTCCGCCGGGCCTCTTCCAGTTCAAGTTCATTTGGGACGGCGAATGGGGTATTTCCATGGACCACCAGTCGATCGTCGACGGTGACAACGTCAACAACAGTTTGTTGGTGCCTGACGCCGATCTCGGCCCCGCCGCGGCCGCCGCGCGGCACCGAATTCGCACGGGCGGCGATCTCACGGACGACGAGCGGGCTCGAATATGCGAGATGTTGTTACAGATGGACGTCAACCCCTACTCAACGTCCGCGCCCGCCGATCTCAACCCTCTGTGATGTGTAACATCCTCAAAGGATGCTGTAATGTTCTCGCCTGCGCGCGTCACCCATCCGTTCTTCACTTCTTCTCCCCAGCATCCTTTTCCATGATATCCTTCGCACTCAGCTGTTTTCTCTTCGCGATGGGAATCAGCGTATCCCGCCGCGCGCTGTCAAAGTACGTATAGTTGATCACGCTCGTCGCCGCCTGCTGCGAGCCCCCGCCGCCATCGCCGCCCGACTTCTGACCCTTGCTGGCGCTTCCAGCTGCCGCCTTGGCTTTCTCCTTTTCCGCCTTCTTCGCCTTGGCTCTGGCCTTCTTGCCCTTGGGCGCGGCCACTTTCCCGCCGTTCCTTCCGTACCCCGTCTTGCCGTCGGGGAACTTGAACGGGCTCGCGCCCCCCTTTGCCTTCTTCTTCGACGATGACGGCCCCTTCCCGTCGTCCTGCTTTCGTCGGAGGTACCACACGGCCCCGATCGCCGCAGCCACGAGGCCGACAAACACGGGCGTCGAGGACATCCCCGTGCTGGACGAGGCCTTTCTCCTCCGCGTCGTCGTCTTGCTGCGTGAGTTGACGGCAAGCGAGCGAGTGAGCGACTGTCAGTCAGTGGTTACGACGCGGTCGCCTCCGAAATCGCCCGGGGAGCGGGCACGACTGCGGCAAACCGTTCCAGCAATCCAACCACCGAAACTTGCGTTCCAGGACGCACCTGCTGCGTTTGCTCGCTTGGGCCGCTGCTCCTCCCATTGTCGTCGTCGACATCTCGACGACGATGAGGATGAGGATGAGAACGAGAAAAATCCTTCTTCCGGAAGCGGCCACGCTCAGCGTGGCCGCTTTGCGAGAAGCGGCTTCTCGCCAACAACGGCTTGCACCAATAACCAATGACCAATGACCTATAGTCTGAACGATATCCGCCCCTCGAGCACGGCCTCGCTGGGCGTCTTGGCCAGACTCGCCACCCCCCGCTGGACGTACCGCGCCAGCCGCCCACTCGCCGCCTCCTTCCCGGCCTCTCCCTGGTACACGTTCCGCCACAGCGCCCCTTCCAATCCTTCCCGCGCGTCCTTCCCCATCGCGCGATCATACGCGGTGCAACTGCCGTAGAACTGCTTCTCGAGCTCACTCAGATGCTTGCCCAGCCGCACCTGCACCCCGGCCGCCCGCACCATGTGCTCCACGTCGTCCTGAAACTCGTCGTACATGATCTGCGAAATCTTCTTCCCCGGCTTGCCCTCCAACCGCAACCGCTTCAGAACCATCCACACGTGCAGACATAACATCGCGTGCCGGTGCTGGAACGAGCCGTCGGGGATGTCCAGCGCGGCGAGCACGGCCGGGTCCATCGCCTGCTCCTTCACGCACGCGTTCAGCTCCTTGGCTGCTCGCATATACCCGCTCTGCTTCGAGTAGTACCCTCCCAGGAAGAGCACCGCCTTGCTGAGCAGGCCCGCGTCGGCCCGAGCCGTGGGCGTCACGCGCGGCACGCCCGAATACTCGAGCGAGGCCGCCGGGGCGTCCAGCGACACCGGTGGCGACTTGGACGGTGACGTTGGCGACGCATCCGTACCGGTAGTGTCGTTGGTATCGGCGGTATCGGCCGGCACGGTCGACTCGGCCCGCGCACGCTCGCTTGCGCGCCACGCGGCAGGGCTTTGGGACGCCCACCGCACGCTCGCACAGCCACCGCGACCGCTTGATTCCCGGAATTCCAACGCGGAAGCCCCAGAGGATGCGTGCGGGCATGACGGTCCGACGTCGGAGGCGGACGACCACCAACGGGAGGAGTTCGAGAGTTCGTTCGAATTCGAGTAGACCAGACCACCGCCCCGAACCCGAACGCCGTCTCCCGTCCTCCCGGCCGTCGCCAACGCCTCAGTAGCACCCAAGCGCTCCAGAGAAGAGCGATAGAGCCCTCGAACGAGCCGCAGTCGGACGTGTTGTGCCACCATTTGCGCGATTCATGCAAATGAAATTGAAATAGCGCGAGCTGCCTCGTGAGCTTTGCATCACGTGAGCTGACAGCTTACCACCTGTGATATCGATTCTATCGATCGCGGCGGCGACCGAAGGACGGGAACGGGAGCGACAGGTTGGATGCAACGAGGGAGCGCAGTGAACGCAGTGAAGAGCGAAGGACGTCGTCTCGTATACATCACACGACCTGTATTTGCGTTGCGACGACGAAGCACCTTCAGGCACTGAATGAAGCTCCCGGACGGGTACACGCCCGGAGTCGGGGTCGTGAAAGCGAGCGGGTTTGGCGGGCTCGGCGAGCGCATCCTCACGAAATTCGGGTGGAAAGAAGGTCGGGGCTTGGGAAAGGATGGACAGGGGATGGTCGAGGCGATCGAGGTACGGCAGAAAGATGACACAGGGGGCGTGGGTGCTGGTCCCGTGCGGAATTTCGATAAATGGTGGGAGAGCGCGTACGAAGCGGCGGCAAGGGGGGTGCGCGTGGATCGCGCTGGCGGCGCGTCGGGTGCGTCGAGCGGATCCGGCTCTGATTCTGATTCTGATTCTGAATCGGACTCGGACTCGGACGGGGGGCTGCGGAGCCGGGTGCGGTCGATCAACCGGGACGGGACGCTCGCGTCGGGGTCGGTCGACGAGCTCAAGTTGCTGGAGCGGTTATCGAAGAGCGGGGGCCGGGTGGCTGCCGGCCGCTTCGGGGGAAGGGACGCGAAGATGGAGCGGATACGGCGCCAGGAGGCGGAAGAGGCGGCGAGGATGCGGGAGAAGCTCGGCCTGCAGGACATAAAGGTGGGGACGTCGGGGGAAGAGGGCGGGAAGGCGCGAGCCAAGGGCCCGAAGAAAAGAAAGGCGAGCGACGGGGATCGGGACGAGCGGAAAAAGCCCGAGAAGAAGGAGCAGAAGAGTGCGGGGCGGAGGATCGTCATCGAGTGCGGAGACCAGTCAGCTGCCGACGAGTTTATCCGCGCCTCGTGCTCCTTGACGCCGACTTCGGGATGGTGGGGGTGCAAGCGATTCACATCAGCGGGCGCCTTGGACTCTTCGCCGTTGAAGAGGGTCAAGGAGGATCGTGGGTTCAGCGAAGACCAGCAGGCGAAGATTTACGAGACGGCGCAGTGCACCAAGGCGTCCGGGAAGCGAGGCCTGGGCGGGGGCAAGCCTGGGAGGGGGGCCATCAAGGTGGATGGGGCGGTGTGGGAGGGGACAAAGGTCACGTTTGGCGACGATGACGACGGGAAGACTGAGACAATCGGGAGAATCCGGTGGGAGCGGGTCGTCAAGAAGGCGCTGAAGGGGATCAAGAAGAAGAAGAAGAAGTCCTCGTGGTCTTCGTCGAAGAAGAAGAAGAAGAAGGAGAAGAAGAAGGAGAAGGGTGGTGTGAAGATCAAGGCGGTGCACAAGGCGGCGCACTCGTTCGTGGTCGCGGAATACTCGGTCGTCCTGGACGCCTCGCTGGTCAAGGCGGAGGTGGATCGCTGCATTAAGGCTTCTTTCGAGACAAGTGCGTGCGGGAAGTACATTTCGCTGTAACGATGTACCTACAGGTGGTCGCGGGGAGGGTGGTTTTACCATTTTACCATTCAGGGTACGTACCCTAGAAGCTCGCTACGGCCCACCGGCCCTGGCCTGCTTGGTTGCAGCTCGATCTTTGCGGTGGTGGTTGCCGATGGCCGCCTTGTGCTTCTCCTTACCCGCGTGCCTTCTCCTCGGATCCGCGGCCTTGGGCTTTGACGCAGCGTTCGGATCGGGCGCCACAGCAACATGCTTGTTTCCCTGTGGACCGAGGCCGTGGATCTCCAGCTTGGATAGCTTCTGCTCCGCAAGGACGGCGTCAGCCTCCGCCCGGCTGGCGACCGCTTGGGCCCCGTGTTTCGGATAGTTGTAGACGCGGCCGTCGAGCACCCACAGCTTCTGGGCCTTCTTGGTGGCACCATGGTGCTGGCCAGCTGACGCACCAGCGCCCCCGAGGTCTGGCTCGCCGCCGTCTTGCGGCCCCTTGACGACCTCGTCGTCGTAGGTGTCGTCGTACTCGTCATCATACTCTTGCTCTTCCCATTGGGCTGCGACGATGGAGCTCCGCAGACGGTCCTTGTAAGAACTCTCGACCGTATCCAGAAACCTGCTCGTGACTTTGTCCGCGTTCTTCTTCTTGGCCGCGGCCCCGGCTGCCTTCCCCATCGCCGTCCCGGCCAGCTCGGGAAACTCCTCCGTCTTCGCCTTTCCGTTGGTCGCACCGTTCACTTCCCCGTGCTCTCGACGGAGCGTTGCGAGGTACCCGTCCAGATCCAGCTGTGGGTCCACCGCCTCCAGGCCAGCGGGCACCCCACCCACGAGCAACGCGTCCACGACCCGCTCCGGACTGTCCCCAAACGCATCCAGACACGCAGCCAAGAACCCGGCGCCATACATCCCCGGAAGCACCTCCTCCACCTGCCTGATCAACGGCGTCTTCTCCCCAACCATGCCCCCAGCACCCCCTTCTCCCCCTTCGACGTCTCCCCCCTCGACGCCGCCTTCACCACCCTCTTCCTCTACCACGTCCTCAAACGCATCC
>Ga0255780_10000290_pt1 | contig 49134 bp, 33 predicted proteins | sample 071ome_32_FD_179978 | JGI IMG/M metagenome (GOLD analysis project Ga0255780, IMG submission 179978) | Coastal salt marsh microbial communities from the Groves Creek Marsh, Skidaway Island, Georgia - 071405AT metaG (version 2) | ecosystem: Environmental > Aquatic > Marine > Intertidal zone >... | reverse complement strand
CAGCGGGACGTCAGTGGTCCAATGTGTATGATCGTGTCAGAAGGTTCACCAAACGAAGTTTGAAATTCTTCCGCACTCTGAGGGCCTATTTCTTTCTGGACTGCGAGACGTGGCAAATGGCGGCACGTCTGCGGCAACTCTACGCAGAGTTATGATCCGATTGTTTCACACCGATCTTAGATCCATCAGGGGGGAAAGTAAATCCAATTGATAATTATTGGTCTTTTAATTAAAACGAATAAGATTAATAAAATGAAGACTTATATGTTGGTAACTTGTTTGCTTTTAAATATAGGTTGCTTTCAATATAGGGAGACCAACGTGCAGGTGGGGTTGATGCAAATTGAACAAGTTTTAGATTGCGAGTTCCCAAAAAATATTCATATAAAACTCGCTAAACTTGAACATAGAGGTGATACTTCCTACGCTGAAAAATTTCAATGCGGTGAGGCAGAACTGCAAAATTTTGTTTCTAGCTTTAAGGGTGGGTTGAATATGGATAATGTTAAATATCCATGGTCGAAGGAAAAAGAACCAATTCTTAAATCCATCAAATGGTGGCAAGCACACTTGGTAGAAAACAGTAAAATGGGTGTTATAAATGACAATGATAAAGAATTTTATATTTCAACAACAGTTAGCAAAGTGGGTAATATGCTAGTTTATTTAAAATCTTCATTTAAAGATAAATAATAATGCATAGTGCAGGTTTTATGCGATGTTTATGGGGGCACGTCTCGACAATCAACATTTGAAAGCGGAACAGAAGTTTTATCTTTCATGCGAGGGGGGTATCAAAATGGAATCGAGAAAGCACCTGACCGTTCCGACACTTTGTGAATGAATCAAAACCAGGTAAGACTCCCTGAACTGTTTCTAAATACCGAACGCGCTTGAAATGCGGGCGAAGGGTTGGTATTTCTCTGGCCATGGGACGTCAATGGCTCCATTCGAAGAAAGCGGTCGCATCCAAAAAGAAGGCTCAGGCGACTGGTAAACTGGTGAGGGAAATCGTGGTCGCCGCCAAATTGGGCGGTGTGGATCCCGATATGAACCCGCGTCTTGCCCAGGCGTGTGAGAAGGCGCGCAAGGCGAGTGTTTCCAAAGACACCATTGATCGTGCCTGTAAAAAGGCTGCAGGTGGCGACGACGGTTCCATGAGTTCGCTTTTTTTCGAGGGCTATGCTCCTCACAAAGTGCCCGTGATTGTCGAGACCATGACGGATAATCCCAACCGTACTGCGCCTGAAATTCGTGTTTTATTTCGGAAGGGGCAGTTGGGTGCGCCGGGTAGCAACAAGTTTTTGTTCGATCTGGTCGGTATGGTTGAAGCGTTTCGTGATCAGGAAGAGTTGGATTTGGAGGAAGTCGCCATTGAAGCTGGCGCCAATGAGGTAGAGGGTTTAAGTGCCGATCAGAATGATGATATTCCTGAGGATGCCCTGGGGGCCAGGTTTCTGTGTGAACGCAGTGATATTCACACTGTTTCCAAATGGCTGGCCGGAAACGGATGGAAGGTGGTCACCAGTGAACCAGGGTATGTTCCAAAAAATCTTTGTGAACTGGATGATGATCAGCTTGAGGAGGTCGGAGAGTTTTTGGAGGCTCTGGATGAACACGATGATGTGCACCGCATCTGGGCTGCATTGAAGTAGTTGTCTCAAACGGGCTTTTCCATCTCGATTTCCATCCAAAAGATGGAGCCTTGTGTCGGGGCGGGTAGGTGGTCTATCTGACCGCCCATGGCTTCAACCAGGCGTTTGCAGATAGACAATCCCAGCCCGCTGCCTCCGTGTTCGCGCGCGTTTGAGCTGTCTGCCTGGGTGAAGGGTTCGAACAGCTTATCTTTCAAATCTTCAGGGATCCCGATTCCGGAATCTTCTACCTCGATTCGGATAAGGAACTTATTCCGAATGTCGTGAATTTTCTTTGCCCGAAGCATGATGGTTCCTTGCGGTGTGAATTTGATACTGTTCCCCACCAGGTTGATGATCACCTGGCTGAGTCTTTGTTCGTCTCCGATGAGTGACTCGGGAATGTTCGCATCCCATTCCATTTTCAGAGTGAGGTCTTTCTTTTTTATATTGCCTTCAGTCACCATCAGAGCGTCCTGCAACGTTTCTTTGAGCTTGAACGGATGTTGATGGAGTTTGAGTTTGCCTGCTTCCATCTTGGACAGGTCCAGGATGTCATTAATGGTTTTCAACAAGACCTCGCCGCAGTGTTTCACCGTTTCGGCATAATCCCGTTGTTGTTCGTTGAGCGGTGTCTTCAGCAGCAGAAAATTCATCCCCAACATTCCGTTCATCGGGGTGCTGATTTCGTGGGAAACGGTAGAGAGAAATTCCGATTTCACATGCAACGCCCGAAGAGCCTCGTCTTTTGCCAGCTCCAATTCCGTGTTTTTCTGCTCTACTTCCAGCATGTGGATTTCTCGTTCCCGGTGCATGCGTTGCCTGTATTGATAATACTTTGCGAGTAACATGAACACAGTCATCAGGAGGATGAAAACAAATATGGATGCCAGGGTGATAAACTCTGATGTCCGATACCACGGCGCAAAATGATCTTCGGGCAGCACGAGAAGCTGTACTGTTTCCATGGAGGATGCATTGAGTTCGTTGTCGAATGCTTTGTATGCCAGTTGATAGGTGCCAGGGGTTTCGAAGTGAACGTCCGCCATGGGTTCTTCGCCCAGTGTTACCCAGTTGGTGGTGCCATGAATCGCCGGTTGAATGCGGTACTGGTATTGTTGTTTGGATTGGGAACTTGTCATGTTGATCAAGTCAAATTCCATGGTCAAACGCCGTTTTGCCACGACTTCAAACGGATGTGATGAGGTCTCGCCGGATTGGTAGAACTGCGATCCCACTTCGGTGGTCAATTTCAGATTTACCCGAGGGGTTCTGTTTTGCGGATTCAGGCTGAAGAGGCCCGCATCGGTACCTGCCCATAGGGTGCCTTTATGATCTTCGAATACCGTTCGCACGGTGTTATGAGGCAGCCCGTCGCGGCGATCCAGGGAGGTCCATTGTTCACCTTAAAAAGGGCTATGCCGCCTCCCAACAGTCCCACCCAATAGCGTTGGTTCTTTGGGGAAATGTAAATCCGGTTGCCTCGTTCATGAAGTGGGTTGTCTTGTGTGGAAACGAGCTGCAAGGTGGATTGATTTGGAGAATACTGGTAGATCCCTTCTCTGGAGATAATCCATAGACGGTCTTTGTCATCTTCCCACTCGACGTCTTCGATTTGCACTTTGGCCAGTTCTTGCAGACCGGAGGGTATGGCGAGTTGGGTGCCGTCAAAAAAATATAATCCCTGATCCGTGCCCACCCAGACCGAGTTCGTGCCGGTGACACTCAAGCACAGTGCGTGTGATTGTCCCAGACCTTTACCGACTCCGTAAGTTTCAACTCTTCGATCGATTGTGAATAAGCGAGCCAATCCCGAATTATAGCTGGCCAACCACAGACTGTCATCTTTGCCCGGATGAATGTCACGGATTTCGGTCATTTCACCTTCAGGACCTGTTGAATCCAGATATGTGTCCACCACCTTGAAACCGGATAGTTCGCAGATGCCGACCGCACCTCCCGCCCAGATCCGCCCGGTGTTGTCGTCTACTTCAATGGTATGGATATGTTCATGTGGCAGTCCTGCATCTTTCGTAATGTGTTCAAACCGGCTGTCGTGGTAATAAAAAATTCCCATCCCCTGGGTTCCAATCCAAAGCTCGTTCTGATCATTGCCGTCCAGGTCCAGCATCAGCGTGTGCGACAATCCGTCATGTCGGTCAAAGGTCTTCAGATGTTGATAATCAAAGAGGCATAATCCACTATGTGTGCCCAACCAAAGATCGCCTGTCGGGTCGAGCAGGCATGAAGTGATCCATTGATGCGGGATGTCGAGCGATTGTTCCCAGTTTGTCCATCGACCATCATCGTAACGCAGGAGCCCGACTCCCTGCGTCGCCAGCCATACGACACCTTCATCATCTTCCACAATGTCCGTGATATATGGATCGAGCAGCACGCTATGGCTGGTTTCATTACGAAACGTTCCAGAGAGAGGTGTGTAGATGGAAAGTCCACCATCGCTTCCGATCCATATTTCTCCATTGTCGCGTTTTGCCAGGGTGCTGACGTGCTGATGGACAAGTCCTTCATATAAACCGAATGGTCGCCAGCCGTCGCCACTTGCTTCGAAAAGGCCGTTGCCCCATGTCGCGACCCAGATGGTTCCGTCTTCTGTTGAAAGCACGTCTCTGATCCACTTGCCTTCAAAGTATTCAATCTCTTGCAGCGAGTCTTTTTGGTCTTGGGTGTGTGTGTAGAGTCCTTGATTGGAACCGATCCAGATTGCATCTTCCCGGTCCTGGTTGACGGTCCAGATTTCTTCATCATTCAATGATTGGAGCGATTCCGGTTGCTGGATGTTTATCTCAAATCCGGATTGCCAATAAAGTCCTTCATCTGTGCCGATCCACAAACGTTCTCCATCGTGGTGGAGGGACAAAATGCGATCAGGTGGCAGCATGTCGATGGGGATGTGTTGGAATTGACCGTTTGCAGACACTGCCAATCCACCTTTCTCAAGCCCCACCCACAGTCGACCGTAGTTGTCGAAAGCCATGCATCGGATTTCGATCTCATTCAAGTTGCTCAACAGGTCGAAGGTCGTGGTGCGTCCCTTGCGGAAAGCGGGGATATGAAAATCCAGATCCCGATAGGTTGCAACTTGTGCCGTGTCCAGGACAGACACCTGTTTGGGGTCGTAAGGAATCGTTACCGGAACGGTTCCGGTCGCTTCACTGAATGTTCGCTTGAGCCCCATCCAGGTATGGGGTAAATGAACGCGCAGGCGATATTTTTGCTTGGAAAGATTGACAAAGTGATAGTTTCCGTCCGCATCCGTCCAGGTGTGAAACCGATCTTGTCGTGTCGAATCCTGATCTTCCTCCACCACCAGGGCTTCCACCAGCACATAAGGATAGGGCACGTTGTTCAAGGTGAAGACCGAGCCTTCAAGATGCAGGGCGGGGCTCAAATCGAGATTCTGTTGGATTGTTCCTCCATTGCGAAATTGATCCGCATCGAGTTTCAGGTGAACACCCCTGGTGAGATGGTTCGCAACCAACTCCAGTGGCTCATCAGGTGAAATGGGTTTGGTGCAAATGATGGAATATTTTCCCGATGAATCAGATGTGGTTCGGTTCAGAGCGGTTTTGCCGGTTTGTAATACGATACTTGCATTGGGAAGTGATTTGCCTGTTTCGTCCTGAGCATCCCCCTGGATGACGATGGGTTTGCGGTATTGGATCAGCTTTTCCCAGGGCTCGGCGAAGAACGCAGCATTACCTTCCATTTGGGCCGATTTTAATGCTTTGTTACCAGTGTGAGGTGGCCCCGGGAGTTCGGCCACGGAGTGGCTGAATTAAGCTAATCACCGGGGGCGTTTGATCAAAGTTCCATAATCCCTTCAGCCCCGGTTCGGTGCCTGATGCTTGTTGCAGCATGCCAGATCGAATTTGTTCTGGACTGCGTGCGTGGTTCCAGATGCGCAGTTCATCCATGGCACCGATAAAATGACCATTTTGTTCCCACGGGCTGAGGCCTGCGTTGGCGGGGCCATTCCCCGCGATGGAACCAACTTCGCGGATGCCTTGTTGGCTTTTGGCGATCAAGATGCCGTTCATGTATAACTGCAATCCCTCTGCCTTGCTGATCACTGCCGCCAGATGATACCACTGGTGCAGTTCCACACTTTGATAGGCTCTGGCGATATGCAATGCGCCCGTGCTTTCGTAGGCAAACAGTTGCAGGTCGGATGAATTGCTGAAAGTATTGAGGCCAATACAACTCGATGCGGTTCCAAAACTCCAGGGTTGAGCGAAGCGGTTGAATGCGTCCCAGCGGATCCAGGCTTCAATCGTGCATTCGCTCAATCCGCTCAGAATGTCATCTTCCAGCCGGGCCGCATCCTTTTTGCCACCTAAGAGAAGTGCATGATTGGAAGTAGATTGTGAAAAGGCAAAAGGAGACAGGTGCAGAAAACACACGCACATAAGTATCCATGACCTCCATTTCATTCAGGTATTATAAGCTCATGTTATGGGGGGTATCCAGTCTTACCTAATCAAATTTTCAATGGAACGTCAGACAACATCTGAAGCCTCACTTTGCAGGCAATTTGCTTTCCATGAACTCATAAGCCTGCATGCGGTATGCCTTGGGGAAATCATGTTCGCTATCGGGATGGACGGCATGCAGGTTGGATTCCTTGTTCCATAAACCGAAGACGGGCTGTGCGCATTTCACAATGCGGGCGACGCTTTGCCATTTGAAATTGTCATCTCCTTTCGGAGCACAAATGAATATGCTTCTCGGCGCAAGGGATCCCACCATTTCGTGGAAATCAAACGGGATGTCTTCAAGTTCATAATCCAGCAGCTTTGGCATGTAGCGTTCACTGGTCCAACCCCGTATGTCCCCATCCTTGTAATCCAGAAACGAATCAAAACCACAACTCGTGACGATTACATGGATGCGTTCATCGAACACGGCGGTATAGATCGCGTTGTGACCACCCAGGGAATGTCCGATGGCCGCGAATCCTGTGGTGTCGACATTTGGCAGGGATTCCAACAAGTCGAGACCACGGCGGTTGTCCCAGACTGCTTTCATGGTGCCGCTGACATAACCCAGTTCGCGCAGGTTGGGTTGATAGTTCGCCAACAGCGGATAAGCGGGAGCAAGTGTGATCCAGCCACGCTCGGCAAGTTCGTGAGCATATTGTCTGCCCGGACGTCCCCCCAATCCCAGAGCCACCTTGTGTCCCACCAGATTGTCCGTGGGGTGCAGGCAAAGTGCGGCTTTCGCCTTCACACCTGGTTGCAGGGATCGTTTAGGAAGGCACAGATAAGCAGGCACTCTGGAGCCGGGCTCGGATTGATAGGTGATCAGGCGTCGGATATAGGAACCGGCGTCGACTTCTTCGATGGTTTCAGGATTCAAATCGCAACGTCTGGAGGCATCGGGCATGGTTCCCATGACGGCTTCCATGCTGTTCAGAATCTCGTTCCGGCGCTTGAGCCATTCCGAAGGGGTGTTCGCTGTTTGGATGCTTCCTTGATCGGTCCGGTAAAGAAGTAAGTCGGTTCTGGGGAGGCGTGGCGTTACCCATCCATCGGGAGCCTGTGACCACACCGTCTGAGGGGACAGAAACAAAGCAAGCAAGGCGAACGTCATCAGCCCGCAAGCGTTCATCCAGGGAATTGGCAACTTGAGTTTCATGGTTCAACGACTTGGATGGTCAGTTCTTTGTTGGCGTGTTCGTCAATCCTGCAAAACCGGGAAGGAGATCCCGGAGCAAGACTCGTCGGGAGTTGCATCCAGCGGGCGGGTGTTTCGGAAAAATGCTCCCAGACATCCCGCCACGAAATGTTCAGCATGTCCGCCGCTCTCGCGATCCCCTGTGACGGTCTGAGCGCCGAACCGGCAAAGTTGGTCTTGCCCGGTTGTCGAACGATCTGGTCCTCTCCCACTTCGAGTTCCATTTGCCCGATCGTATAACGTCCGGGGGCCACCCCGGCCGCCGACATGGCATCGGTGGTGTAATAAATATGGTCTCTGGGAATCAATCGATGGAGCAGGCGAAAGAGTGTTGGTGATACGTGAATCCTGTCCGGAATGATGCCTGTCATCCAAGGGCCTTTGTCGATGGCTCGGAACAGGAGATTATCGTGTCGATCCAATTGTTGCGGGCACGCGTTTCCCAAATGCGTAAAACCGGTCGCACCCGCCTTTGCCGCTGATTGAAGCGCCTTGTTGTCAGCGTTGGTATGCCCGAGGCTGACTTGGATGCCAAGTTTCCTCGCTTCCTCGATGGCCTCCACACTACCGGGTCTTTCCGGAGCGAGGGTTAGAAGGACGGGATCATTTCCAACGGCGGATCTCAGCGTTCGAATGTGTTCCAAGGTCGGGTTTTCCATGCAGGCGGGTGGGTGTGCACCGCAATAGCCGGGTTCTTCCGATAAAAACGGGCCCTCAATGTGCCACCCAACACATGATTCTTTCAACCTGGGATTCGAATCGCGAATGGATTTGAAACGCTTCAAATGCTGGATCATGTCCGACCACGGGGAAGTGATCAGAGTCAGAAAAAAACGTGGACAGCCATCTCGAAGCAATGCTTCCGTTGCCTGGATAAAGTCTGATTCACTGACTTCATCCTGTTGGAAATCAATGCCGCCGTATCCGTTGATCTGGAGGTCGATCAGTCCCGGAGCAAGCCAGGATTGAATGGCAGCATTGGGCGGGATGGTTTTCGTTGACAGGATATGACGATCATCGTACCGGATCTCAATCCAATCGCCCGTGCGCCAATGACGCCCCTGCGTTGTCCGGATGTTTTGGTTCATGTGGATGGATCCTGTCGTAAAACCTGATAGGAAGGGTCAATGTTCAGCAAGTGATTCTTTTTCAAAAAGTTGTTCAACTTCCTGGAAGACACCCTTTCTGTTGCTCCGCGCTGGGTGGCGACAATGGCACCGAGGGCGCACCCGGTGCGGCAGGACTCAGCCAGGCTCTGCTCCATCAACAAGGAGTGCACAAATCCGGCCGTACACGCATCTCCGGCTCCGACCGGTTCCTTTTGTTTGATTTGAAATCCCGGCTGATACACCGCATTTCCATTCGAGGCAAACGCCAGCGCTCCTTTCGCTCCAAGGGAAATCAGGCAGTAGCGCAGATGCCATGCCTTGATCAGGTCGCCGCCCATGCGAACCAAATTGGAGTCATCCATGCCAAACCATTTGGCGAGGATCGGAACTTCTTCGAGACTGCATTTCAAAATATGGGCGCGACGTAAGGATGCTTCCACGCATTTTTGGGTGTAACAATCTTTGCGCAGGTTGACGTCACATACCTTGAGCGAATCGGCCCGCATATGATCCAGCACCCAGTGGAGTGATTCTTTGGACTGAGTGGAGCGTTGAGCAAGTGTGCCGAAGCAGATGGCGTCGGCTTGTCCGGCGATCCATGCCAGTTGATCGGAAGTTTCTATGTGGTCATAGGCCACATCCGGGACAATGTGGTAATCGGGATTTTGGTGTTCATCGAGTTGGACTTCCACCGTTCCTGTTGGAAAGCGGGGATCCTGTTGAATGCCGACGGTGGACATTTCCAGTTCCTCCAGAGCTTCACGTGCACGCTCGCCAAGTTCATCGTTGCCGAGGCGGGAAATCATGATGCTGCTGTGTCCAAAGGCTCCCATGCGGTAAGCAAAATTGCAGGGCGCCCCGCCCAGCACGGGACCTTCCGGCAACAAATCCCACAAGACTTCTCCGTAGGATAATATGATTTTCTGACCCATGTTTATCAAAGTGTCAAAGCCAGGGGCTTGAGTCAAAGCATCCTTTTCAGGATAGGGATGCGTTTGGCCAGATCGGCTGCCATGAAGCTTCCAATCAAGGTGATGACTGTCAATACATTTGCCGCCACCAGACGGTTCATATCTGCGATGGAATCGCACATCGGTGTCAGGGCCACCATGATGGGGGAATGCAACATGTAGACTCCAAAGCTGCGGTCTGACAACCATCGGGCGATCGGGTGCGAAAGGTTTCCTTTTCGATAAAACCACGACATGATTCCCAGTCCGATGGCAAGGCCCGTCAATTGTTCCCAAAACGCCAGACCAAAAGCCCAGGGATTCATACCGCCGCTGTATTTGATGGGGCCTTCCTGGGGAGGAGGCCCTCCGGCTACAACCAAAAGGATCAAAAAGACGGGGCCGGCGATGATGGCAATGTTGCCGGCTTTTCGAGCTGATTTGGATTGAACCAATGATTCAAACCAACCCTGGCGATCCGCAATGACACCGAACGTGAACACGGCGATGTATTGTGAAAAGAAACCCAGTTGCATGTTGAAGACGCTTGAACCCAGTGGATAAAACAGTCGAGCCAAAAAAGAACTCACCACCAGGCAAATCCCGAATCCGAACAGCTTCATTGCGGTGGGTGGGGTGCCGTGTGATTCGGCTGCCGGTTTGTTTTTTTGTAAAACCGATTGCCAGAAAGTCAGGCTGGCACAGAAGAAAAACAAGGCCACAGCAAACCACATCGGACCATTGCCACCGAGGAATTTTCCAGAGCTCACATAGTTCGTCCAATACGAACCAAAATCCGGTCTGTCGGGCCCCTCCGGTTGTTTGAGTTGGAAGTAAATGATGCAGGGTTGTATGGCCAGCATGTAAAGGAGTGATGGAGCTCCAAGCCGCCGAAACCTCTCTTGCATGAACGCCTTGGCGCCACGGCGCAAGAGAGCCCGGTGTGCAAAGACTCCGGCCAGAAAAAAGAGCAAGCCCATGAAGAATGCCTGGAGATGAGCTTGCCAAAGTATGAAGACCACTTGTTCAACCGGCGAAGGGCCGGGGGGAACGTTGACATACCAACCGCCGATGTAGCTGTACGTCACGCAGGCATGGATGCTGACCACCAGGAAGATGACAAAGGTTCGCAGGTTATCGATCCACGCGATTCGGGATGCTGGTTGAGGTTTCATGGATGGTTGGTGGAGTTATTCACTTTGTCGAGCTTACCGGTTCCAATCCAGATTTTGAATGCGTTGGATTTCACCCGCAATATCCACGCCTTCATAAAACGAAAACCATCCTTTCAGGATTTGTTTGTCCCCCGGTTTGCAGTCGGGAAATTTGGGATCCGAATGCATGCAGGGGCAGGGAGGGTTGGCCCAGGTGCGGTGGTTCGGGGTCCAGGCTGTGATGGCCCATCGTCTTCCGTCGTCGCTTCTGCAGGCCATGTAGGGATCCATGAACAATTTGTTTTCGTTGGAGATCTGATCAAAGCCGGGCAGTCCTTTGAGCATGACGCAATTTTGCACCCGAAGGTCGGACAGGTTTTGATCGCTGCCGTTTTGGAGCCACATTTGCATTTGCACGTGGTCTTTCATCGGGGTGACTTCGGTTCCAAACGCGATGCCATTGGGCAGGGTGCGTTCCATCGTCAGTGAACCGTCTGCGTGTCGTATCCATTCGAGAGGTTTCATGGCGATCCCCTGGCTGTCCCAGACGGTGTTGATGTGGGTGTGGGCCAGATAGGTGAGGCCAAGATTGGACCAGATCGCCTCGGGAATATCCAGGACCGCATACCCGTGTGTATCCCATGGAGCAAAAACACTGATTTTGGTTTCACGCTGCGGATTGATCGCTCCCTCCAGAAATCCGATGCGCGGGTGCCTTCCTCCTGGATAAGGAAGGACCAGCAGTGGGGCAGTCGCCGGACGCTGTGCTTTCATTCGATCCGTCAACCCCCGGGACTTTGCGTATTCCCTTATTTTCTCAGAACTTAAGCCGGTTACGGATACGGCCTCTTCCACCGAATATCTGTGATGCACCAGCATGTTCTCGAGCCAAAACCGAAGATCGGTTTCATTTGCCGCTGTCCGGGTTTGTGAGTCCGCCGCGTGCGAAGCCGGCCCAATCAAAACCATGACACAAGCGAGCAGGATACCCGGAAAGTGTGCAATAGGACCGAATTTACCTTGGTGCGGGAGGGTGTGATGATCGTGTGAGGCTTGCATGGTTCCAATATTTTGTGACGGATAGATTGTAAAAGTCCATTGAAATTCGTTTGGCAGGTAGGTAGGTTGCACGGAGATGTTAGATGATCGCTCCTACATGCAGCAGCCGCAGTATCAGCCGAAAAACCAATCGGCCGTGGTATTGATCATCATTATTAACGTTGTGGTCTTCCTGCTCGGTGTTTTTACTGCCAGTCAGGACCAGATCTGGCGGGATTATTTTTTCTTGAGCAAAGAAGGTGTTGGAAAAGGATTTTTGTGGCAGTTCATTACCTTTCAATTCTTTCACGGAAGCTTCCTGCACATCCTGTTTAATTGTTGGGCGCTTTACGTTTTCGGGCGTCATGTTGAGGAATCCCAGGGCAAAGCCAGTTTTTTCAGGTTATACTTTATCTCCGGGGTCGCAGGTGGATTCCTTTACCTTGTGATCGCCTGGGCTTTTTCCGGTCAAATGATGACGCCTCCATTAGTGGGTGCTTCGGCCGGGGTGTATGGGCTGATAGCTGTGTTTGCCCGTCTTTGGGCTGATACGCCCCTGATGATCTTTCCGTTTCCCGTAGGTGTTAAAGCAAAATATCTGTTTTTCATACTAATTGGGATTGCCGGGCTGGGGGTTTTGCTTTCGCCAGGTGGCGGTGGTGTCTCACATGCGGCTCATCTGGGTGGGGGGATTGCCGGTTTGCTTTATGCTTTCTATGCCATTGAGGGAAATAAACTACCCATCCATTTTCCATCAGCACCCGTTCCGGCGAAAAAGACCCGACAACCCCAAACCGTTTCCAAGGTGACAGGTGTATTCAAGCGCGCCACCAAATCGAGCAAGCAACCTCCTGAGTTGACCGAGGAGGAGTTTATCAGTCGCGAGGTGGACCCCATCCTTGAGAAAATTTCCGCTCATGGCATTCACAGTTTGACCGAAAAAGAGCGAAAAATCCTCGAATCGGCCCGTTCCCGCCTGAGTCATCGTTTTCGTAAACGTTGAGGCCCGGATTTCCGTATGGCCGAATCCCGATGAAATCTTTTTGAAACAGATTCCCTTCCCCGGGTGAATCTGTTAACAGTTTCATCAACCCAAGCACTTGCAAAGGAAAAGGTCATGAAATTTCTACCGATTGTCAGTCGTGAACTGCAGATCGCCTCCCGGCGTCCGTCGACCTACCGTATTCGGGTGGTGACTGTCTTGTTAAGTGTCAGTGTATGCGCCTATTTGCTGTTTCGCTTTGCCAGTTTGGGCACCCTGGGGGGCGGGACGCAGGGGATTCGCCTGTTCAATTCGTTGACCACTATCGCGTTTATTTTTAGCTCGCTCGCAGGCGTGTTCGCCTGTTCGGACAGCCTGAGTCGGGAGAAACGGGATGGAACACTCGGTCTGCTCTTCCTAACACCGTTACGACCGATGGATGTGGTTTTTGGAAAGTTTTTTGCTTATGGACTAAACCTGTTTTACGGGTTGCTGGCCTTTGTTCCCATCCTGGCGATGACTCTTCAGATGGGGGGAGTGACCAGCATGCATGTGATCTCGACCATTCTGGTGTTGGTCAACACCTTGTTTTTGTCCATCAGTATTGCCTTGTTCGTTTCCTCCATCAGCAGGGATGACCGTAAGGCTTTGTGGGCTTCGATCGGGTGTTTGCTTTTGGTATTTGTCGGACCTTTTGTGTTGGCGGAGTATTTGACCGGTGAATTTGGATTTGAGCTGGGGGGACCGGTTGCCATTTTTTCTCGACTGGTGATGCTGATTTCCCCGCTACTTTCACTCAATATCATCCTGGGGGATGTGATGCGTTCGGCCAGTTTTTTCAGTGTACCTCTGTTTACGGTCGAATTTGGAAATATTCACTTGAGCACTGCAAATCTTCCGGCGATCAATCTTGGCTTGCTCTTAAGTTTATTGGTGTCGCACTTGCTTGGCTGGGTGTTGCTTTACCGATCGGGGCGCGTTGTTTCCACGGTTACGTCCGGAGCTCCGAAATCACAGTTCTGGGAAAATCTGCGTGTTCGCTGGCATTATTTCCTGTTTGGCAAGGGAGATCAGCGCCGCAAGCATCGGCAATGGCTGTTGGATCATCATCCCATGGCCTGGATGGTCATGCGTGAGAAGTTGAAGCTCAAATATGCCTGGACGCTGGTGATCTCGATTATTTTTATCTGGGTGGCTGGTTACGTCTCCAACGGTGAAGTCATGGCAGAGCCGCCCGTGCTGGTTTCCCTGGGATTGTTTGTTCACTTCTTTCTCAAATTGTGGGTCGCCTCCGAAGCTGCTTCGGTGATTGCCGAAGATCGTCGAACAGGAGCCATGGAACTGGTGGTTACCACCCCCCTGGGGGCCCGGGGCATCATCAACGGTATCTTCAAAGCCTCCCTGTTACAGTTCTGGAAACCCGTCTGCCTGCTGATCGCTGCCGAGTTGTTGCTGGTATTTACGCTGGCATCATCCGATCGCCAATTGGATTTGCCTTTGGCTCGTTCGGTCTATGTGGCATCCATCCTGATGTTGGTGGCGGACATGGCGTCGATCGGGTGGGTGGCGATTTGGTACGCTTTGAAAACCGGTAGCAACCATAAGGCCATCGGACGTTCGGTAGTCTGGATGCTGGCCCTGCCCTGGGTGGTTTATTTGCTGGCCAGACCGGTTTGGGATTATTTGTGGTTTCCAATTGTGCAGTGGTGGCAGGAGGATGCCTTTCAAACAGATCCATTTCGACCACAATCCTACAGCTCCAGACCGTTCGCCGATCAAATGATGTTTGGTCGCGTCATCTTCTGGTGTCTCCTGGGCATTGGGTGGAATTATTGGTTTGCCTGGAAACGCATGCGTGGAAAAGTGCTGGGTCAGTTCCAGACGATGATTTCCGAATCCAATGTTGAGAAATCCAAGGAGTGACGGATTGTTTCCCGCACCATTGAAACTCACGATGCGGACCACGCCCTTCGGATTGATTCTGGAGTGTGGCCGGCTTCTCTCAGCGCTTGCAGACTCATCGATTGATGGCGTTTTGCCAACCGGTTTCCCTGGTCGTCCAACATGAGTGGACAGTGGTAAAATGCCGGGGGGGGCCATCGCAAGGCCTGATAAAGCAACAACTGACGAGCGGTGGACACCAGTAAATCTTCTCCCCTCACCACTTCGCTGATCTCCATCATATGGTCATCGACCACGACTGCCAATTGGTAGGATGGAACTCCATCCGCACGCCACAACACAAAGTCTCCGAATTCGGTGCCGCATTCAAACTGACGCGACCCTTTGCGCCCATCTTCAAATGTCATTGGGACACCATTCGGAACTTTGAATCGCCAACAGAATTGTTTTTTCGTTTTTGGGTTGAGGTCTGTCTGATCTGAGGGGCGGCATGTTCCGGGATAAATGAGTTCGTCATCGGCCGCATGGGGGGCTCGAACGGCTTGTTCGATATCTTTACGGGAACAATAGCAACGGTAGGCAAACCCCATTTTGATGAGTCGGTCCAGGGCTTCCCGGTAATGTTGGATGCGTTGGCTTTGATGGTAGGGTGCGTGTTGGCTGTCTGGCCGGTCCGGCCCCTCGCTCCATTCAAAACCAAACCACTTCAAATCTTCCAAACAGCCTTCGACAAACTCCGGTTTGCAGCGGGCTTTGTCGATATCCTCAATTCGGAGCAGGAGTTGTCCCCCTTGAGATCTTGCACGTTCCTGAGCTGTCCAGAAGGTGGCTGCATGACCCGAGTGAAGCCGTCCGGTAGGCGTCGGGGCGATGCGACCGCGATATGGACTGAGTTGGGGTTCCGGCACGGTGTTAAAAAGATTCTTCCGGATGATCTTTCAGCCACCGGCTGAACGATGGCAAAGGAAAGGACAGAATTTGACTTACCTTGTCACAGGAAAGTGATGTGTCCGGAGCCCGGGGTGGTCCATTGTAGTCTTTCAATGAACCTGCCAGGATACGATCATTGGATTCGCCCCATCGCTCGGTCAAGACGCGTCCGATGTCGTAACGGGACAATTTTTCAGCACCCGCGATATGAAAAATTCCGGAAGACTTCGCTGCGAGCAATTCCCACAGTGCACGTGCGGTGACTTTGGCCGCCATGGGACTTCTGTATTCGTCGGTAAACAGATTCATGGTTTGACCGTTTCGCAGCACGCGATGGAGTTCTTCATTGAATCCACGATCTCCCGAGGGAGATTGTCCTCCGTTCAAAGAGGTGCGGATCACCGTATGCCGGGGATTGCGCAGAACTTGTTCTTCGGCTTTGGCTTTGGTTTCCCCGTAAATACTGAGCGGATTGGGCTGGTCGGGCTCGGTGTAGTGTCCTTTTTTTCCGTCAAACACCAGATCAGAGGACAGAAAAATGAAGGGAATCGATTCCGCCAACTGTGCCAATTGATGGGTAACTTCCACGTTCGTCTGGTGGGCAAGCGTTGGATTCTTTTGGCAGACCGGACTTTTGCTGATCGCCGCGCAGTGGATGATGCCCGAAGGTTGATCTGTCAGGAATCGTTTTTCAACCGCCCCGGCATCCAGCAGATCAAGGTCCTTGCGTAGGATGGCAATCGCGTTGAAATGAGCCGGACAGGTCTGCATGAGGCAGTGGCCGATCAGTCCACCCGCGCCCGTGATCCAGATGGAAGGTTCAGATGGTTTCATTTTCCTTCGACGTTGAAGCTCTGCCTTTCAGACTGCGAACGAATTTGCCGAGCGTCTCATTGGTGGGACCGTATCCGTCGCGGTAGATATGGTATTCCAGATCGTGCAATAATTGCTCGGCCGAGGCGTAACGTTTTTCGATTTTTCGTTCCAGAAGGCGCTGGAGAATCTTGTTCAAGTCCTGAGTGACAATCCTTGATTCCTTGGTGAAATCCGGAATGGGCATGTGGAGCACGTTGTTCCTGGAGTCGGAAGCGTTTTCTCCTGTAAATGGATTATGACCCAGTAGCAGGCAGGCCAGGACAATACCGGTCGAGAACAGGTCGGATCGCGCATCCGTCACACCAAAATCAGCTTGCTCCGGACTCATGAAATCAGCTTTGCCTGCCGCTACTTCGCCCTCCTGATCAATCAGGTATCCGGCCGCTTTGGCAATGCCGAAATCGGTCAATTTGACATCCCCTTCATAGGCCACCATGACGTTTTTCAGACTGACATCACGATGCACAATGTGGAGTGGCTCTCCGCGGGTATTTGTTTTCTGATGTGCGTATGCCAGTCCGCGTGCGATCCGGCTGGCAATGAAAACGGCGAGTTCAGGAGGGAGTGTGCGTCCGTTTGCTTCCACCAGTCTAAGAAATTGCTCCAGATTCATGCCCTGGATGAATTCCATGGCGATGTAACACATGCCCTGGGATTCCCCCAGGTGATAGGTTTGAACGATGTTCGTGTGGATCAGATTGGCCACCAGTTTGGCTTCACCGATGAAATTGCTCAGGAACATGGGTTGATCCAAAAAATGTTCGCGGATCAGCTTGATGGCAACCGTTTTGGTGAAATCTCTGACCCCATGCTGTCGGGCTTCATAAACGACACCCATCCCGCCTTCCGCGACCTTGCGGACCAGCTCATAGCGAAAATGATCGTGGATGTTGATGCACTCGTTCACGGTAAACCTTTCATGGCTGCTTGCAGGCTCAAGCATGCCGATGCTGTCCGAAGGTTTACCCTTTGCTCAGTGCATGGTCAAATCAAGAGTCGATTCTTCTGAGTGGGAATCGGGGGTTTCAGGTGGATCTGGGCTTTTCGAAAATGATTTCGTAGAATTTCGACGCCCCATAGGCGCCTGTGCCAGGAGAAAATATTTGCACCAATCGCCAGCCTTCATCCGAGTGTTGACGTATGATGCTTTGATAATCCTGCTCCGCTGATTTTCGAACTCCCAAAAACCCTTCTCCCAATCTTACAAACTTGTATTCGTATTTATCCATCAGCACAACTTAAGCGTTGTTCATGCTGATGGCCATGAGAGGATGTGGATCCTTTTGTAATGCCCTCACGATCCGGTTTGCTTCAGAGTTATGACGCGGTGGCAGTCGTAGGAGCATCAAAGTAGATGGATGATTTCTCGCTCATCACTTCCGTCAAAAGGATCAACACGGATTTCGCATGCTCTTCTTCGCATTGCATGATGTCCTGATATAAGTGGACGAGATTTTCTTCATTTGTATCCATATGATGTAATTCGGCGCTCATTTTCTTACTTTCCCCCGGGGCAATTCCGTTTGGTGTTCCGTGTGCCGAAATTCCCCCCACAGGTTATCGGCATGAATCGCCTTCGAATTGAGCTGATATTCCTCTTATGTGGAGTTTCAGGGCAGGGAGAGGGAAACGATTTGACCCAAATGAATCCTTTTCAGAGGGGAGAGGATTTGGGAAGGGAATTACTTTGCGAATTCAATGCAGCGTGTTTCGCGGATGACGGTGATGCGAATCTGGCCTGGATACTGAATTTCGTCTTCGATTTTTCGGGCAAGTTTCCTTGAAAGATCAAAGGCCTGCTCGTCGGTGATCTTTTCAGGGGATACCACCACCCGCATTTCGCGCCCTGCTTGGACGGCATAGCATTTTTCAACACCTTCAAATGATTTGCCAATGCTTTCCAAATTCTGAAGTCGCTGAATATAAGTCGTCATGCTTTCTGACCTGGCTCCCGGACGTGAGGCGCTGATGGCATCCGCTGCACTGACCAGAATTCCATAGACCGATGTATGCGGTACCTCGTCATGGTGTGCGGCTACCGCATTGACGACCGGATCTTTTTCTCCATGTGTCCGGATGAAATCCGCTCCAATCACCGCATGGGAACCTTCCATGTCGTGTTTGATCGCCTTGCCGATGTCATGAAGCAATCCTGATTTTTTCGCATCCGTTATGTCCAGTCCCAGCTCGGTGGCCATGAGGCCGGTCAGGTGAGCGACTTCCACGGAATGATTGAGCACGTTTTGGGAGAAACTGTTTCTGAAGTGAAGTCTTCCCAGGGTTTTGACTATCTCCGGGTGGAGCGGGGGAATCCCGGTCCGGTAGACAGCTTCTTCTCCCAGTCGGGTGACGGTTTCTTCAATTTCTTCCTCGACCTTGTGGACCACTTCTTCAATCCGGGAAGGATGGATCCGTCCATCTGCAATCAAACGGCTCATGGCTTCCCTTGCTATTTCCCTGCGCACCGGATCAAAGGCGGAAAGCACGACGGCATTGGGGGTGTCGTCAATCAGTACGGTGACACCGGTAGCAGCTTCGAAGGCCCTTATGTTGCGTCCCTCACGCCCGATGATGCGGCCTTTGAGGTCGTCCCCGGTCAAGGCCACTGTCGACGTCGTGCAATCGAAGGTGTGTTCTCCGGCAAATCTCTGGATGGCCAGCGTTATCACTTTGCGGGCCTCTCCTTCGGCGTCGCGTTTGGCTTCCTCCATCAACTTGCGGCTCAGATCCTGGGCATCTTTCAGTGATGATTGCTCGACTTCCTTGAGGATCTGGTCGCGTGCTTCAGCTTCGGACAGTCGGCCGATGTTTTCGAGGTCCGTGCGGCGTTGTTCGGTGAGTTGATTCAGCTCTTCCTGCTTTGAGGTGAGGTCTTCCTGCTGTTTCAGGAGGTTGGATTGCTGGTTTTGCAGCATTTTTTCCTGATTCACCAATCCTTCCAATTGGCGGTTGATCAGGGTTTCGCGTTCGTTGAGGCGTGCTTCTTTTTGTGAAAAGTCGCTGCGTTGGGTGTCGAGTTCCTGCTGGACCCGTTGGCGCAGGGAGTCCGTTTCGGCCTTGGCTTGGTCGTTGGCTTTCGACAGCAATTGCGCCGCGTCCGCCTCTGCCTGTCTGAGAAGCGACGCTTTGTCTTGTTGCCATTTTCGCTGCTGGCTCTGGGTCCAGAGATAGCTGAAAACACAACCAAGTAGAGCTCCGCCTGCCAGCCACAGCAGCGAGCTCGTATTCCATGCGGCTATAAACATTTCACGTTCACTCACATAAGGGCGGCTTTCGCCGGCCCGTCAGGAGTGATGATCCAATCCATTTTCTGATCCAAAGTTTCGTGTGGAACCGTTTCAACATACTGAAAGTCGAACGCGATTCCGCATCGAATGCCACCCAGGCCCGCCAACATACGATCATAATATCCTTTACCCCTGCCCAGACGCCATCCTCGGCTATCAAACGCCAAACCGGGGACCAACGTCAAGTCCGGGTGTAAACCTTCCGCATCCAGGTGGTGAACCATGGGTTCCAGAATGCCATATTTACCGGGCTGAAGGTCGGTAGCAATATTCTTGATCCTGACAGGGTGGTAGGTCCCGGTTGGCTTGTCAAAGCGAGGCAGAACAAGCTGCTTGCCCATCGAGATGATTTCTTCCAGTAAGGGGAAAAGGTCCGGTTCATCCTTCATGGGTACATAGGCAAACACCTTCGTGCTTGATTTCCACATCGGGTGGTTTTTCAGGTGATTGATGATGGAACCGGATTGGTCACTTCGAATGGATGGTGTCAGGTTGCAAGCCTTGTTACGTTGGGATTGACGCAGCTGAGCCTTTGACTGTTTCACTTCCTGGCAGTGCTCAAAAGAGTTGTTTGCATCCCCTATCACGTAAGCTAGGATATGAGGGAGACGCCTTTGAAATCGATCTTTATTTGAACAAGACCGCTTTTTCAGGTGTCTGATATCGATAAAGCAACCGTAACATTCAATCAAAGATACTCGGAACGAATGAACTCCTATTTCAACCCCATCGTACTGCTCACCTGTCTCACATTGCTTGGAACCAACCTGACCGGTATGGCTCAGGAAAATGTTCGTAAGAAACAACAACGTCCCGAACAGGTTGATTTGCAGGTGGCAAAACAGAAAGTCGCTGGGATGCGCAAAAAGGCGGCTCAACTTAAGGAAATGGGTCGGATGGAAGAATATGAAGCACTTGATAGAGAAGCTAAGCAATTGTATGCCAAAATAATGGAGCGATCCGGGAAGGCTCAGAATGGGCGTGACCGGAACGTGGACGAAAGAAGGCAGGTTCTCCGTGGGAGGATGATTGATGTGGAACATCGTATCGAGCAGTTGCGGGATGAGGGGAGGCACGACGAAGCAGAAAAGCTTGAGGGGCGAGCCAGAGAAATGGTGGCTTCCATGCGTGGTGAAGGGGAGCACATCGTGGAACGATTGGTGATCCGAGAACGTCGGGATGGAGAGCGCGATGAAGAACGTCTTGAGAGGCGTGAACGGGAAATTCGCCGCGAAAGGGGGCCGGAGGGGCATCCTGAAATGCGGGAAATCTCACCCGAAGATCACGTGCGCATAGCGATCGAGAATTTGCATGCGGCCGGTTGGCATGAAGTTGCCGAGCGCGTGGAAGAAGAATTTCACCATCGCATGGAAGAGCAGCACGCTCGCGAACAGGGGCATGACGGACCGGAATTGCTCCACATGATGGAGGCATTTGAGCACAGGTTTGAAGAGGTGGCACATCGATTTGAAGACGCAGAACGACGATTTGAAGAGGCTCACCGCCAGTTTGAACACCTTGAGCGGGCGATTGGGGAGGCTCACGAACGCATCGAACGTATTGAGCGTCATCTGCATGAAAGAGAAGAGCATCGAGACTGATTTTCCTAATCCATCTTGATTCGGGTTATCTTGCTGTCCGAATCATGTCAGTTGGCAGGCGCATCCCACACCAGGGTGCGCCTGTTTGCTGGTGGAGGGGGAGGGTTGACGCAATCAAATTTGTGCGGCATCGTTTCCACATTTTCAATCTGGGCCTTACTTTCCTTATCTGGATGGTTTTATTTGTCCTCTGCTGGCCGCTGGCTTTGTTGGCCCTGGTGCTGTTTCCCGTGGTTTGGTTGCTTGCTCTTCCCTTCCGTTTGATAGGCATGACGGTTGATGCCGTCTTTGCCTTGTTCAAATCCATTCTCCTTCCACCCGCGAGACTCCTGGGGTGGAAGCCGGCGGGATGAGCCACTCCCTCATTTGTTTATCTGCCAAAAGATCTTCCTGAACCTGACGGTGCGATGGAACGGCTGCTTCTTGGTGTTGGATCTTGTTTCCCTCGCTTTATTGCTTTGACGCGGCTTTGCCCATGTCATAGTTTTGACCTCTTGTCGCTGGCCCCATGGGCTTGGCACTTTTGACGTAACGGCGCTTATTTCAACGTAATGATTGGAACGTTTAAAAAAGTTTTTAAAAAAGTTTTTGGCACAGCCAACGACCGCGAGGTCCGTCGGTTGAGTCAGATTGTCGGTAAGATCAACGAAATCGAAACCACCCTCCAGGGATTGTCTGACGACGACTTGAGAAAAAAGACTGCTGATTGGCAGGCAAAGCTCTCTGTCATTGAGGATAATGATCAGCTCGCCAAGGAGTTGGAGGAGATCATGCCTGAGGCGTTTGCCGTGGTGAAAAACGCATGCCGGCGGCTTTGTGGCCAGGACGTGATCGTTCGTGGTCATCCTCTCAGGTGGGACATGATTCCATTCGATGTGCAGTTGATCGGCGGCATGGGACTTCATACAGGGAAGATCGCTGAAATGGCGACCGGTGAAGGTAAAACCCTCGTGGCGACCCTTCCGGTTTATCTGAATGCCTTGACGGGTCGTGGGGTTCATGTGGTGACGGTCAATGATTACCTTGCTGCCCGTGATAGTGAGTGGATGGGAGCGGTTTACAAATTTCTTGGACTCACCGTCGGGTGCATCGTGCACGATCAACCCCCTCAGGTTCGACGTGAGCAATACGCTTGCGATATCACCTACGGGACCAACTCTGAATTTGGATTTGATTATCTTCGTGACAACGGCATGGCTACCTCGGCGGAGGAACAGGTTCAGCGGGGCCATTATTACGCCATTGTGGATGAAGTGGACTCCATTCTGATCGATGAAGCCCGGACGCCGTTAATCATCAGCGGACCCGCAGTGGTCAATACCGATCACAGTTACGACCAGCTCAAACCCGCCATTCAGTCCCTGGTCACCCGTCAGCAAAAACTTTGTGAGCAATACATCAAAGAAGCCAATGAAGGACTCAAAAAACTGAATCCTGAAGACGGCAATGGCCCTGAAAACCGCGAGGAGCTGGAGGAAGAAGTAGGGCTCGCGCTTTACCGCGCCAAGATGGGGCAACCCCGGGCTGAAGGGCTTTTAAGAATCCTGGAGAATCCCGACAACATCAAAATGATGAACCGGGCCGAGGCCATGCTGCTGACCGATCAAACCAAAAAGCAGCTTTATGCCCAGAAAGAATCTCTTTTCTTTGCCATGGACGAAAAGAGCCATGATGCAGACTTGACTGAGAAGGGGCGCGGATTCCTGAGCCCTGATGATCCGGATGCCTTCGTGTTGCCTGACTTGACCGAGATTTACCATGAGATCGATTCCAATGAGAGCATTGATCTCAAGCAGCGCATGGAGGCCAAAACCAAGGCCCAATCCGACTTTGAGGCGAAGGCCCAGCGTATCCATACGATTTCCCAGCTGTTGAAGGCATACTGTCTTTACCAGAAGGACGTTCAATATGTGGTTCAGAACAATGAGGTCATCATTGTGGATGAAAATACCGGGCGTTTGATGACGGGGCGTCGATGGAGTGAAGGTCTGCACCAGGCGGTGGAAGCCAAGGAAGGGGTTGAAATCAAGCGTGAGACCCAGACTTACGCCACCATCACCATTCAGAATTATTTCCGCATGTATACCAAGCTGGCGGGGATGACCGGTACAGCTGAAACGGAAGCGGGTGAGTTTTTGGATATTTACAAATTGGGTGTGCTCATCATTCCAACCAACCGGGAAGTGGCCCGAGCTGATGCCAACGATTCGGTTTATAAAACCCGTCGCGAGAAGTATCAGGCGGTGGTGAATGAAATCAAAGAGATCCACGCCAAGGGGCGCCCCATTCTGGTGGGAACCATTTCGGTGGAAGTCAGTGAGTTGATTGCCCGTTTGCTGAAAAAAGAAGGCATCATTCACTCTGTTTTGAATGCCAAATACCACCAGCAGGAAGCAGAAATCGTGACACGGGCAGGGCAACGCGGTGGTGTGACGATTGCCACCAATATGGCTGGTCGTGGGACTGACATTAAACTAGGGGAGGGTGTGGCCGATTTGGGAGGACTGCATGTGATCGGGACGGAACGTCACGAATCACGCCGTATCGACCGTCAGCTGAGAGGTCGCTGCGCACGTCAAGGCGACCCCGGGTCCTCTCACTTTTTCATTTCGCTTGAAGATGATTTGATGCGTCTGTTCGGTTCGGACCGCATTGTTCGGGTCATGGAGAAGGTGGGGCTTGAGGAAGGTCAGGAACTTGAGCATCCGCTGTTGAACCGTTCGATCGGGACTGCCCAGAAACGTGTCGAGCAGCATAACTTCCAGATCCGTAAGCGTACGTTGGAATACGACGACGTGATGAACAAGCAGCGTGAAATCATTTACGGTTTCCGCAGTGAAGTCCTGAATTCCGACAATGTCCAGGATCAGTTGATGGACATCATGGAAGAAGTGACCGTCCAGAAAGTGCAGCAATTTTCCAACGCGACCGAGGATCCAGTGGATTGGAATCTCCGGGGCCTGTCGGATTGGGTGAATTTGAATTTCCCCTTGGGCATTCCTGAAGAAGAATTGACCAAGGCAGCCAATGCTGGCAGGGAGGAGCCGGTACCGGGCAGTTTGTTTGACGGAATGAGTGCCGCTCAGTTTGCGGTTACCAATTTCATTTCTGATGCGGTTCGTAAAGCCTATGAGCTTAAAATCAGTGTTGAAAATGAGGATGCACTCAAGTCCATGGAACGATTCACTATCCTGAGTGCCATCGACAAGCTTTGGCAGGAGCATCTTTACAGCATGGACGGCCTCCGCAATAGTATTGGCCTGCGGGCTTACGGTCAGAGGGATCCTCTGATTGAGTATAAGAGCGAAGCCTTCAAGATTTTCGACGAATTGATGGTAAACATCAAAACCGAGATTTGTCACAATATTTTCCGTAGCGCATCGAGTCTGATGGCTTTCCAGCAGTTCCTGAGCAAACTGCCACAACGCACGGTGCATCAGGACGCAACAGCCTTTGAGCAGCCCGAAGACAAGACCAAGAAAGGGAGCGAAGTGGTGAGTGAGGCCAATGAAGTGATTGCGAAAGCCGCGCCAGTTCGTATGGGCCCCAAAGTGGGGCGCAATGACCCTTGTCCGTGTGGCAGTGGTAAAAAATATAAACAATGCTGCGGGAAAAACTGATTTTTTTTGAAACCGCGAAAAATTTTCTTGGTTCAACTGGTAAAATCGTGAATTGACGTTAGCGTTAACGTTATGCTCGAAAGTGGGAGCAGGCATGCTTTCTGTGTGCTTAAGGTGTTAAAGCTTCTCGGTCTGCCAGGCTGTCATTGATTTGTTACGCGAGCGACTCTAAATTGCGCTTGCAGTAGCAAATTGAATACTTGAAAATCCATTGCTTTTGGGGGAACTTGAGCCCCATTTGACAAGTGAAGTGCGCATTCACTTCGTTTTGCGAGGAATTTTATAATTATGTCCAATCAAACATCCGTGTCCAATACCAATGTCGGCGGCGGTGCCTCCGATGGCGACAAATCAGGTGCCAAACCGAAATACCCGGGGATTCGTTTGACGTGTAATGGGAACCAGCTGGTGACTCAACATGTCGAAACACGTATCACCGAGGGTGGTATCTTTTATCCTATTACACCTTCGACCGAAGGCGGCGAAATCTACCAACAATCATTTGCCCAGGGAGAACTCAACGTTTTCGGACAGCAGAAAATTGCCATCGAATGTGAAGGTGAACATGCTGCTCAAGGGGGAGCGACCGCCTTTTCCGTCACCGGCAAACGCGCGGTTAATTTTACCTCCGGTCAGGGAATCGTTTATGCCATGGAGCAATACTATCATGCTCCCGGCAAAGGCTCGACCATGGTGCTCGAGGTGGGAGCGCGTGCGCTGACCAAGCATGCTTTGAATGTGCACTGCGGTCATGATGATTTCTACGCAGCGCTCGATACCGGTTGGATCATGCTGATGGGCAAAAACGCCCAGCAGGCGGCTGATCAGGCCATCATTTTGCGCAAAGTATGTGAGTTGGCTCTGAACCCGGGCATGAATATCCAGGACGGCATGCTGACAACCCACGCTGAGCGCACTTTCTACGCCCCTGAATCTGATCTGCTTCGTGAGTTCCTCGGCGCACCTTGGGACATGATCGATAGCCCGACTCCTGCACAGAAAGAACTTTTCGGCCCCAAACGCCGCCGTGTGCCGGAAATGATGGACCTGAAACACCCGATTCTTTTGGGCCCTGTGCAAAACCAGGAACACCACATGAATGGTGTGGTGGCACGCAGAAATAATTTCAATGAACCCATCCTCGGATTCCTGGAAGATGCTTACAAGGAATTTGGAGAATTGACCGGTCGCCATTATGGCATGGTATCCACTTACCTGACCGAGGATGCCGAAACAGTCTTTGTTTCCCTGGGTTGTGCTGCTGAAAACGTTGATGCCGCCGTGGATTACCTAAGGGAAAATGACGGCGCGAAGGTGGGCTCCATGCATATCAATGTGATTCGCCCATTCCCTGAAGCGGCCGTGATTGAAGCGTTGCGAGGGAAGAAAAACATCATCGTCCTGGAACGAACCGACGAGGGTCTTTCTCCTGACAATCCTCTGGCCAAAGACATTCGTGCCGCCCTGAGCAAGGGGGTGGAATCACATCGTTACAAAGGAACCCTTCCTCCTCTGAAACCTGAAGAACGTCCCCGCTTGTTCCGTGGTTCCTACGGAATCGGTAGTCGTGATTTTCGTCCTGAGCATGTGCTGGGCGCTTATGAATACACGCAGGGCAGCATTAAACGTCAGGACGGCAAGACCGCCGAAGATGGACACCTGTTCTTCGTGCTGGGGGTTGACCATCCATATGCGGTTAAATCCGATCGGACACCATCACTTCTTCCCGACAAGGCCATCGCGGTCCGTTTCCACTCCATTGGCGGGTGGGGTATGATTACCACGGGTAAGAACCTGGGATCCATCATTGGTGAGTTCGGCGATTTTATTTCCAAAGAGAACCCGAGCTACGACCAGTTCGGGGCGCTCGAAGACAAGTTGTTTGTCAGCGCCAATCCAAAATACGGATCCGAAAAGAAAGGGGCGCCTACCAATTACTATCTGGTCGTGGCTCCGCAGCCAATCCGGGTCAATTGCGAGTTGAACCATGTGGATGTGGTTCTGTGTTGTGACCCCAAAGCCTTTACCCATACCAACCCGCTCGAGGGAATCAATCCCGGAGGCTGTCTGGTCTGGGAGTCCGGTGACTCTCCCGAAACAGCATGGAAACGCATTCCCAAGCAGCACCGCCAGTATGTCAAAGACAATAATATCCGGATTTTCATTCTGCCCGGATTTGACATCGCCAAGAAAGCAACCTCCCGACAAGACCTTCAATTGCGTATGCAGGGGAATTCCTTCCTCGGCGCTTTCTTCCGGGTTTCCTCCTTCCTGCAGGATAATCACATCAGCGAAGAACAATTCCGAGATGTTGTCCAAAAGCAGTATGAGAAGAAATTCGGTCGATTTGGAGATGCGGTCGTGCAGTCCAACATGGAGGTCATGACCCAAGGCTTTAACCTGACCCAGGAAATTGTCTACGGCGAAGTGGAAGACGCGGATACATCCAGCATGCGCTTCTCTCCAGTGGCTCCGTTCGGTGAAAATGAGATGCCACCGACAGCCGGTTGTGACGAAAGCGGGTGTTCCTCTTGTGCGCCCCCCGAGGGACAACCCGAGCGCGCGCCTGTGCACACCCTGGCCAAGTTTGACTCCGAGTTCCGAAATGGACTGGGTTACCATCAACCCGCAGGTGCCTTGGCATCCGTTGGGGTCATGGCTTCTGGCAGTGGAGCGACTCAATCCAAATACGTCGCCCGCCGCGAAACGCCTGTTTACATCGCCGAGAATTGCACCCAGTGCATGGAATGTATCACCGCTTGTCCTGATACCGCCTTGCCGAACATGGCGCAGGATGTTGAGACCATTCTCAGCGCTGCGGCGAGGAATTATGTCAGTTCTCCTGAAGAACGTGTCAAACTACTTCAGGCCATTCCCGACATCGAAAAAGAAGCTCGCGCCCAGATGGTGGAGAGTGTGCAGGAGAAGACGAACACGCCGTTCATCGACATCATCAAAGGTCTTGTTTCAAAACTCGACAACATTGCCGAAGAAGCGCGTAACGAATTTTGTGGCATTCTTGCGAAACTTCCCCTGGCTTACAGCAACGTGACCGCTATTTTCAGGGCCGTTGAAAAGAAAAGCCCGGGCAATGGTGGTTTGTTCTCCATCTTTGTATCCGATCTTTGCAAAGGATGCGGTGAGTGTGTTCAGGTTTGTGGTGATCATGACGCCTTGCGCATGACCGCTGAAACAGAAGAATTGAACGCCGATCTGACCACCGCTCAGATCTTCTCAAGATTGCTGCCGGACACACCTCAGAAATTCCTTGGTCTCTACCAGGATGACGCTCCGCAGGATTCACGCGAAGCGGCTCTGCGTAACCACATGATGGTGCGCCGCAATTATGAAGCCCTGGTATCCGGTGATGGCGCTTGTGCGGGTTGCGGTGAGAAATCGGTGTTGCACGCCGTTGCTTCCGTAACCGAAGCCTACATGCGGCCTCTGTATCACAACAAAGCGGATCGCCTTCGAGCCAAAGCAGACGCTTTGGAATCAAGTGGTGTGGAGAAGTTGAGCAAACTCAAATCCACCGACGAGGCTTCCTACAATCTTTACAAACGTTCCGTCGCCCACATCATCATGGGATTGGGCGGTGAAAACGATGACGATACCACGCATCGTTTGGAACAACATGGCCCCATCTCCGACGAGGAAATCGTCAACGCTCTCGTGGCGGTGCTCCGTCAGGACGCCTTCAATCATAAAGATCTTCAGGCGCTGGACGGACGTGACGCACGTGGTCAATCCGTCATGTTCATGGGAGCCAGTACCGGATGTAACACGGTTTACGGTTCAACACCTCCCGGCAATCCGCATCCTTATCCCTGGATGAACTCACTTTTCCAGGATGGAGCGACCATCAGTTGGCTGATGAGCGAGTCCCTGATCCTGAATCACGCCCGTCGCTCTGTTGTTCCAGAACGTTTGTCCGATGCCTTGCTTGATCGGGATGAGAATGTCATGACCGATCGGGAGTACTTTTTGCTGGCTCGATTGGATGATGCATTGATGACCGAACAGGAACTGCGTGAGTTGCCCAAAGTTTGGGTGATCGGTGGTGACGGTGCCCTGGGGGATATTGGTTTCCAGAACGTTTCCAAGGTCGTCCTTCAAAATCGCCCGAATGTCAAAATCCTGATGCTCGACACCCAGGTTTACTCCAATACGGGTGGTCAAAACTCAGATTCTTCCACCATGTTGGGTGGATACGACATGAATCAGTTTGGCGCCGCTTCTCAGGGTAAATTGACCGAGAAGAAAAACGTTGCCGAGGCTTTCACATCTGGACACGGGTCGCCGTTCGTGGCGCAGGTCTCCATGGCCAACGCTGCCAAGATGTATAAAGCGATGTTGGACGGATTGGAATATCGCGGCACGGCATTCTACCAGTCTTACACCACCTGCCAGCCCGAACATGGCGTGCCCGATCACATGTCGGCAGACCAGGCCAAGCTGGCGCGTGATTCGCGCGGTATGCCTGAATTTGTATTCAACCCACGCGAGGGCGAAACCATTCAGGAAGCCTTTAACCTGAAAGGCAATCCATCCATCAACCGGGATTGGTGGGAAACCAAATACGCTTCAACAGGTGAGAAATACAATTACACCGTGGCGCACTGGGCATTGACTGAAGCCCGTTTCCGAAAGCATATCAAGGCCATCAGCGAAGAAGAAACCAAGGAATGCATCCACTTCGATGATGCATTGGTTTGCATCACGCAAGATGACGTGATTCATCGCCGGGTGTTTGATCGGGATCATCGTTCCTATGTCACCAACTTCGGTACTTACATTCAGGCCGAGATCAATGGGAAGATGAAATACTTTGCCGTGTCCAGACAAATGGTGCTTTTCGCCGTGGAACGACGCAAAGCATGGCGCATGCTGCAAAGCCGGGCCGGTCTCGTGAACAAAGATTACCAGGCACAACGGGCGCTGATCAAGAAAGTGGACTCCGGCAAGATTGAAGCCGCCGATTTTCTTGGCCGCACGCGCGAGTTGTTCGAAGCTGAACTGGCGGCTTTGGGCTAACTTGGTCTGGCCAAAAGATTAAACAAGCAACCCTGCTTCCGCTTTCATTGGCTGGGGCAGGGTTTGTTTTACCCGTTCTGGCTGAACTTGCACTTAAACCGGGTTTTATTGTAAACAAGCTCAGAAAGCAAAGAAATCTCGACCCAAGTCTCGTTTGAGATTACTTTTACTTCCAATTCCGATGGTTATTGTCCGACAGTTCAATGCTTTTCCAAGATCCCATTCCGGTCCTCTCTGTGGATTCTTGGAGAATATGATTCGACTATTAACCAAAACTGAAACCATCGTTTGCCATGCCTGAACTAGAATCCATCTCCATCAAAGGATTTAAGAGTATCAAGTCGATCGAACGACTTGAGCTAAGGGATATCAACGTAATCATTGGGCCGAACGGGGCAGGTAAGTCCAATTTCATCGGAGCCTTTTCTTTTCTCCACTCACTTCGGGAGGGAAAACTTCAGGAGTATGTGATCAAGGAGGGAGGCGCGGAGAATGTGCTACATTTCGGATCGAAGGAGACCCAGCAAGTAACTTTCGAGATATATTTCAAAGATCAGAAGAATTCCTATCTGATTCAACTGATTTCTGCTGGAACGGACGAACTCTCCCCTTCGGAAGAGATGGTCTACTTCTGGAATAAAAAACTCCATCCAGAAGGGCGCTATGGGGAAAGTTTGAATCGTGAAGGCAAAGAAGCGGGTATTAGCCGTCCACATGGAAGTGGTATTGTAGGATACGTTCGTGATCATTTGACAAAATGGCGGCTTTACCACTTTCATGATACAAGTTCAGGGTCGCTAATGAAGAAAACGACCGACGTGAATGATAACCGCTTTCTGAGGCCCGATGGCTCCAATCTCCCGGCATTCCTTTACCTTTTAAAACAAAACCATCCAGCCAGCTACCAATTGATTCGCCGGTTGGTGCAGCGAGTCGCGCCCTTTTTTGACGATTTCCAATTGGAGCCACTTGCTCTGAATAAAAAAACAATTCAACTCGAGTGGTCTCACAAGATGTCTGACAAGTTTTTCGATGCCTCAGCGCTTTCGGATGGCACGCTGAGGTTTATTGCACTTGCAACTCTGTTTCTACAGCCGAAAGAATACAGACCGTCCGTCATTTTGGTTGATGAACCTGAGCTGGGTTTGCATCCATATGCCATTACCATGCTTGCTTCGGCCATTAAACAAGCATCCTGCGAAACACAGGTCATCATTGCCACTCAATCTCCTCTGCTATTGGACCATTTTACGCCAGATGATGTGCTGGTGACGAATCAAATAGATGGGGCAACCGAGTTCTCACGGTTAAATACGGACAATCTCGGTAGTTGGTTGGAGGACTACAGTCTGGGGCAGTTATGGGAAAAAAACGAGTTTGCCGGACGCCCTTCAACTTTTTAAAAGTATGGATCGGATTCTGATTCACGTTGAAGGTGAGGCCGAAGAGAGCTTTGTAAACGAAGTGTTGGCTTCTCATTTAATCCGGGTTGGTTTTACCTCTGTAAGTGCACGTTTGCTTGGCAATGCCCGGCAACGAGGTCGAAGAGGAGGGATCCAGGGTTGGATGCCCAGCCGAAAAGATCTTGTTCGCCATCTGCAAGAGGATGCAAACCAATGCTCCGCTCTGATGGTTGACTACTATGCGCTTCCTCAAACCGGAAACAAGGCATGGCCGGGACGGTATGCTGCAGCTCAATTGCCGTTCCATGAAAAAGCGCGAATGATCGAAGAGGCGCTTCATAACGATATAGTGGCTACGATGGGAGATGTGCATCCTGACCGGTTTATTCCATTTATCATGATGCATGAATTTGAGGGGATGCTGTTCAGCGATTGCCAACGATTTGGGATTGGTATTGGTCGGGAAGATCTAGTTGCTGCGTTTCAAGCAATTCGTGATCAGTTTGCGACTCCGGAGGAAATCAATGACTCTTCCCGGACCGCACCATCTAAAAGAATTTTGGATCTGATTCCCGGATATCAAAAGCCGCTCTTCGGAACTTTGGCTGCTTTGGAGATTGGCTTGGAGGCGATTCGGAAGGAATGTCCCCATTTCGATGGTTGGCTGACTCGTTTGGAAAGTCTTCCATCAAGATAAGAACTCAGGCGTAATTTACCAATAAAGGCCGAATGTTCGTGCGAAATATTGAATCCTAGAGGAACGTTGGAATATGACACTATTTGAATTATCAGCGATGCTGCTCACCGTGGCTGCAATATGTGGATTCCTGAATGAAAAGTTCATTAAACTGCCCACCACGATTGGATTGATGCTCATTGCTTCTGTGTTCTCTATCATTTTGCTTGGGGCGGAAGCCATGGGAAGCGACCTGGCCTTGGCTGCCGAGCGGATCATCGAGCAGGTCGATTTTGAGGAAACACTCATGGAGGGGATGTTGTGTTTCCTGCTGTTTGCCGGGGCCTTGCACATGAATCTGGAGAACTTGCTCTCCAAGGTGCGCATCATCGGCATCATGGCCAGTGTCGGTGTCGTTCTGTCCACATGTCTGGTGGGGGTTTTAACGAAGGGTGTCATCGGTATGATGGGCGTGGAATTGCCCTGGATCTATTGTTTTCTCTTCGGAGCGCTGATTTCGCCGACCGATCCTATCGCGGTGGTCGCTCTGTTGAAAAAAGTGGGCGCCCCAAAATCGTTGGAAACCAAAATCGTGGGAGAATCCTTGTTCAATGATGGGGTAGGTGTGGTGGTTTTCCTTGTGCTTTACAAAGTGCTGACCGGAGTCGAACCGATGACCGCAGGATTCGTCGCGAAACTGTTCCTGATGGAGGCCGTCGGGGGAGTGGTGTTGGGGCTTGCCCTGGGTTATCTCGGGTATCGCATGTTGAAAACCATGGACAATTATTCCATCGAAATCCTGATCACACTTGCGCTGGTGATGGGAGGTTACGCTCTTGCGATGAAACTTCACGTGTCGGGTCCGCTTGCCATGGTGGTGATCGGTTTGATGATGGGCAACATTGGACGCGTGATGGCCATGTCCGAAAAAACGCGCGAACATTTGGACACATTCTGGGAACTCGTGGACGAAATCCTGAACGCCATGCTGTTTGTGCTCATCGGGCTCGAACTGGTGATCTTGGAAATCACTCCTACGGCGGTTGGATTCGGGCTGGTGGCCATCCCATTGGTCTTGTTTATACGCTTCACCTGCCTGGGAATTCCCATCGCCCTGTTTCGCAAACTCGGAGAATCGTTCACACCCCATGCCGTCAAAGCCCTGACATGGGGCGGACTTCGCGGCGGTATTTCAGTGGCGCTTGCATTAAGTCTACCCGCAGGTCCAGAACGCAACCTGCTGCTCGTGGCCACTTACTGCGTGGTCCTTTTTTCGATCATCGTGCAGGGATTGACCATGGAACGTTTGCTTGAGAAGGTGAAATCAGCGATGCCTTCCTAAGCCCTATCGATGTCGTAGAAAATCCGTTGTTCCCTCTGGAGATGCCCATGTGCATACCAACGAGATTGATCGCGCTTCACCATGGCTGACTATTTCGAGCGATGATAAGTGAGGATCTGATTGAGGTTCTCCGTAAACTCTTGTCGCTTTTTGAGTAAACCAGGTTTAAATAACAGGCGGTTTCCATATGAAAAATGATCCATAAAGATTCCGTAGGATTGCATCCCTGTTTTTTGGATTTGAAATTCCTTGATCAAATGCAGGTCAAACTCTTTTTCTTTGGGCTGGAGTATGCTGCAACGGTTGATCGTTATGCGGTTTTCCCTGAAATTTAGTGTTCCTTTGATTTTATACGGAAACATACCCATGAGTATCAAAAAAAAGAAACCACCGGCTATGAGCCCGTGCCATTGGTAAGTTTGATGGAAGTTTACAGTGCCATATTGAGGGCTTGAGATAAGTTGATTGGTCCGATCGACTAATGATTGAAGCTCGGATTTCAAAATGCTGGAGATCGCCGGTGAATCATCCGGGAACCAAAGTGTATCCTGAAAAGAGGCGGTTTGACCTTCAAAGAAAACAACAGCTTTGGATTTTTTGTCAGTGAACTCCACGCGAACCCGCTCAAGGTCTTTAACTTCATGTTTCCACCAATCGACTCCAAAATACCTAATGGCATAGTATGCTTCACACTTACCCAGCTCCGGCTTTTTTACATGAACCACACGTCCACCGTTGGTAAACTCCATCACCAGGAAAGCAAAGATCAAGGATGGAATGAAGCTCTCCCAGAGAGTGCCAATACCAAATTCGAAGATGGAGTCCTGATGAATGTTTGTCTTCACATTCATTTGTTCAAAGGTAATTGACACGCATACTAAATAAGCCCGCAGACAAGGCAATCCCAATTGAATGGCGGAAAGGATGGCAGGGATGTCACTGCGTCCAGATCAGTCTGTAGAACTGGTATTGGGTGTTGTTTTCTATGGGTAGATTGATCTCGAGTATGCCGGATGCTTGTGTGGTGAATTGGTCCAGCAGTTTCCAGGTGGGTTGGGTCAGGTTGTCAGTAGACTGAATCTCGAGGCGGGCATTTGCTGGAGCTTCAATCGTCCATTGCATGATCCCATCTTCCGTAATACCGACGAATGTCAACCCTGGCTCAATTTCCAAGCGCCCGGGAGATCCATGGAGGAGGGAACTGGCCTTCCAACTGGAGGCTTGGTTGATTTGGATTTGCAGTGCCGCGAAATCTTCAGGTAGGTTCAGGGGATTTCTCAATTCCAATGAACTGCCGATTCCGTCCGGGGTTTCAGGCCACCCGTTACCGTCGTCATAAAGAATTTCCGTGAGCAGGGCGCCGTTCGGTCCCATTACTTGAATGCGTTCGCCTGCGTCGCTCAATCGCCCCGACCATTGGCCGAGGACCTTGATGTTTGGGAAAAAGTAGGGAGAGCTGATGTCTTGATAGCGTTCGGCGAAGGCGTCTTTTTTTTCCACAATCACTGCGATGGCTTCCGCCGCCAGGTGGGTTTGGTCTGCAAAGGTGAAGGAAACACCGTCGGTGATGCGGTGGTTCGATAGATCGATGGTGCGTGGGGTGCGGTTTATGATCTCGATGAATTCATATTCATCCGGACCATCGGGATTGTAGTGAATTTCCGTGATCAGAATATCGCCGGGGCGGGGCGTTTGGGGGGCTTCGGTGAAAAACTTTGCCTCGATGAGCGCGCTCCAGGTTCTTCCGTCGAATGCGCGGGCTTTAAGGTGGGTGGCATGGAGGAAAGTGAGCGTGAGCGATGCGTCGGTCGCGCTTTGCAGCCAAGCATCGAAACGCAGGTCGGAACTGGTGGGGGATGTTTGGTGCACTTCGACTGCGAGCACGTTCCTTCCTGGTCTCAGCATCGAAGCGGGCAAGTCAAAGGAGCGAATGGCGGTTTCCTCTGCTCCACCAGCAGCGGATGAAGCGCGTGTGTCGGATGTGATGGTTCCCGCAGGCATGTTGTCACGCGCCACTTCACGACCATTCAGGTAGATGACCGCTCCATCGTCTCTTACGAGATTTAATTCCAGTCGCTGGATGGCGGCAGGATCGGACACATCAAATGTTTGCCGGAAATAATAGGTGATCACTTTGTTTCCCGAGTCGCCTCCGAAATCAAGTGTGGTGCTCATGCCTCCATCTCCGTATCCCAGTGGAGCTTTGCCTTGATCCCAATTCACATCATCGAAGGCGTTTGATGTCCATCCCGATCTCGGGGTTTCTCCTCCGTCCAGATAGCGCCATGTCGACTGTGGGGAAATGAGTGTGGGGTTCGATGCTGCTCCGTTGGCACGTTGAATGATAGCGTTGGGTGAAATGCCTCCACCGGGCAGTCTGGGGTCTGAACCATCGAGTGTGTAATATAAATCACCTGATGTGATATGGACGTTGATCTGCTGATCTTCCAAAAGTAATCCGCCGTGCTGACTTAATTCAGGCGCCGAAACGGTGGGATAAAGACGGCGCCGCTCAAGGCGTTGTCGTAACTGATCGGCATTTGATGGCAGGATCTGATTGATGGCATCGTTTGCCGCTCGTTCCCAGTCGGTGGGGTTCCGAAATCCCCAGCGCGCGCTTTCGGCGACGAGACTGTTCTGAATCTCCTCCATGCGCTGACGCAGTCGTTCGGCGTTGCGTTCGCCTGTGAGTGCTCCGTTGTTGAAGAGGTGTAATTGTATGCGGTCCGCCAGCAATGTCATGAAGTCCGGATGCCCTTCAGAAACCAATGCGCCAAAGATGCCGGCGGGTCCTGAGTTTCCGGTTCGGTCTGACGCCGATCGGATGTGGCCGTCCGCATCACCCAGCCAGAATTTGAATCCTGTGCCAATCTCAACCGGTCCCGCTGCCCGGTACTCGGTTTCGGCATTACCCAGATTCCACATCAACATGAAATCGATCAGGTGCGGGACATCCACCAAATCACGGAGGCGTTCGTAGTCTCCCTTGAATCGCAACACGTTTTCCCAAGGCGTGCGGTTGACGGGGTCAGGTGTTCCGACCACGAAGGAACTTCCCACGTTGTCGTTGCCTCTTACATTGACGTATTCCTCGGTCTGTCCCCCCAGGTAGTCCGCAAGGAAGGCATCAGTCACCCGTTCACGGGCATGGTATTGTCCCCAGTATGTGCCGTTGAAGTAGAGATGAACGAATCGTCCGTGAGGGTTGAGGGCTCCCATTTCAAGCATGGTGTCTTCGCTGAATCGTGCCGACATGTAGAACCCTCGTGAGTTCATATCGTGCCCGCCACCGCGCAGATCGATTTCATCAAAGGAATCCACGGCAGGTATCCCATAGTCGAATCCTTCGAACAATGGGAGCCTGAGTTTTCGATTGCCGTATTCCGGACGGAATTTCAGCCGATAGTTCTTCTTGGTGAAATTTGTCCAGGCCCCGCCGAATCGTTTGACGCCTGCGTTGGACTGGATGATGGAATCGTCGGGCATGAACACTTCCACTGAGGCTTCGCGTTCGTTCCAATCGTCGGGAAGTTCGGGAACTGAAATGGAAATCACCGGCAGGTCTCGTAGTCCCTTGCGAATCCGCGCGGCGTATGAAGCATTTCCGGTGATGGCGCGGTTCATGTTTGATGCGTTCAGAGTGTCCTCTACAGAGAGGTAGGAGTGGGTTTGCACGCGTGGTGATTTGTAACCTTCCCGGACGACAGTTGCCCGGACGCTTGTGTTGCCGGTGATTCGGAGCGGTCGGGTGTAGGTCTGAGTTGGGAAGGAGCCGTTGGTTGAGAAAAATATTTGTGCATTTGTGTCAGGATGATTGAGCGTCAGGTTGATCGGTGCTTCCAGGAAACCTCTGGATTGACTGAATTCCACGGGTGGCAGCCAGCCTTGGTAGCTTGTTGCGAAATTGGCTGCTTCAGGAGTCGGTTCAAGAAAGGTCCAGGTTTCCGTCAATGTGCGGCCGAAAGCCAGATCGTGCCGTTGTGCTGGGTAGTCTCGTATTTGATCCAGTACTGTGGTTCCATCCGCAGCGGTTAGTTGGAGGCTTTCACCCTTTGCGTCCAAAGAAAAATTCGCGTGCAAGTGACCATCGGCATCTCGTTTGTCCGACCTTGAGGAAGCGAAGACAAGGAGGTATCCATGTGGCTCCATGATGACGTCGCCAGGGAAGGTCCACTTCATGGGCTCGGCTGGATCGTCGCTCAACCCGTAACCAGCAAGGGGGAGGGGTGTATTGTTCGGGTTATGCAATTCAATCCAATCGCTCGTGTCTCCAAATCCGTCACGAATGGATATCTGATTGTTCGCCATGAATTCTGTGATACGGGGAGGCAATGACTGTTGATTCACGCTTACTGTCACGTGTCGAATTTCTGTTCTGCCAAATAACTCGCCCATCAAGGTGTATTCGATGCTTTGAGAAGGCGCGACGATATGGGAGCCCTCTCCATTCGGCTCAGTGAATGATCCCAATGATGTGCCGGGTGGGTAAAGCGTCAGGTGACGCAGGCCTTCCTGTTTCCATGTCAACGTGGTTTCGTTGCCGCTGCTTATCTCAGTAGAATCAACTGATGCCCGGAGTAAGCCTACGGTGTTCGTAGCCAGCCCAAAAGCCTGCAATTCACTCAGACCAAGATGCCAGGATACACCCGGCGGATCGGAGCGTTCCTTGTTTTCGTATCCTACCCGGACGTAGCGCGCGTTGATCGGACCGGGTAGGGGGACGTCGAAAAATTTCGATGGATCTTCAAGGTGCATCGAGAAAACTGATTCATGGTCCGCATCAAAGAGACGCACCGTGGCGTGTGTCATGCGGCGTTGGAACCCATCTTCGGGGATGATTCGCACGAGGGTCAGTGCTTTTTCCACGCCAAGGTCGGTTTCCCAATAAGCGTCAACAGTGCGTTCGGTGGAGCGGGTGTGGGTGTTGTATTGTCCGTCGTTTCCGTTGGAAGCAGGCGGAAGGTTGTCCACGAGCCGCACCATGTAGGAGTCGGATTTAAGGGCAAAGTTTTCGGAGGAGAACACCATCACCTCTGCCAACGATATGATGTGATTGCCGGCTCCATTGGTCGAACCGGCGGGTAAACTGATCCGAATAAATCTGCCTTGAGTGTTTGGAGGGGTGTAGAATGTCCAGACGCCCTGACTGCCTGGGTTTTCTGATTGTGCGCTGGCAACCGTCAAGGATGTCTCATCGAGCACTTCCACCAGGAGCCCGTCCAATTGCCGGCCGCGGGCACTTCCGGAGGGGCTGACGAGTTCAATGTGATGAATGGCCCGGTGACGGTCCAGGGTCAATAGCCATTGCGCCCCGGATGTGTCACTTGTTTGGCTGTAGGTGTTGAGATCGCCGTCAATAGCGAGGTTTGCTGGTTCGACACTTCCGGCGCCTTCATGAGTTGCCACGGCGATGCCTTCCAATTGAACGGGGCCGATAGCGGGCATGGGATCCCCAAACATCTGAAATTCCGCGACGGCAATACGATGATCCCCAAGAGCGTTGACTTTTCCAGTGGAAAGCTCGAGGCGTATCCATTGAATGTACGCATCACCAGGAATATCCACCGACCACAGACCGCCAGATGTGGTCGAGTTGGGAGCGGATTCAAACAGGGTTTGATCTCGCAAATTACCTGCCCTCAGGACTGCTCCCCGCAGCACGCCCTCCAAGCTCGACAGGGAGGGAGGTGTGATTTCCACTCGTGTGATGCGGGTTGGTCGCTCGAATTGGTATTCCCAGAAAGCGCCGGGGTGATCGGGGGATTCGCTGAAGGTGTTGGAGCGTTGGTCAAAGGCGAGGTGGGCATTGTCGTTTGGCTCACTGGAAGGGCCGTGGCTTGCTTTACCCAAGATTTCCAGATCAAACTGTATATTGGCCCGCGCTTCGAGCGGGTCAAATGTGTCAAACGTCCACTCCTGGGAAGATGATCTTCCGGCGTTGTCGGATACTTCCACCTTGGCTGTGTAGGATTGATTGGCCTGTAGTAAAGCGGGGTAGGTTACTGCTCGGTTAGTGGGCGTCCCTGAAAGATTGAGGGATGCGGTGACATCCTGTCCATTCAGGTTTAGTCGGATGTTTTGTGTCGGGATTTCGTTGGGGGCCGTCGTAGTGACCCGGAATCCCAACCCGCCATCCACCGGATGAAATTCCGATTGATCCGCAGGGAACACCGATTGGATGTTCGGTGGTTGTTGTGCGGCGGGAATGGCCAAGTCCATCGGATGCGTTCCCGAAGCGAGTTGTTTGATGTGCTCTTCGCTAAGGGCCACTCCGAAAATTCCCAGATCATCCATCAAACCGTGGAAAGCATATTGTGGTTCGGTGGCCGATTGTCCGACGACCAATCCGGTCCAATCCGTGAGCAGCGGGGCTGCGCCCGAATCCTGGTCCAGAGCCAGCTCGCCGTTTACCCAGACTTGTTTGGCACCCTTGTCTTTGATCAGAGCCACATGATTCCAGGCACCCCAATCGATTCCCGAAACATTTCCATTCAGGCGTTGGTCGGGCACATTGCAGCAACCCGAGGTATCGAAGTAGATGGTTCCATTGCTCCATGGAGTATGGGATTGAAATCCCCGCTCACCGGAGCCCGCCGAGGGTGAGGTAAACCAGACCGTTGCGCTGTTGGCGATCTGACCGTCATGCCATCTTTGCCAGAAGGCTACGGAAAGTTGGTCATCGGTATTGGTAGCATTCAGTCGGTTGACGAAATCGCGGCCACTTGGGGAATCGGACACCACAATGCCATGGGTTGGATTTGCGACTGAACCTGAAGTGCCCAGATCCAATGCCCGGTCACCAGGAGAACCGCTGCGCCCCCGGCGATCTGTGGTGAATGTCGCGTCTCCTTTTAAGTCAAGCGGCGTTGCTTTGTTTACATCCTTACTTTGGTTCGGATTGGAAGGATCGTTGAAGTCCCAAACCGCCAGTAAGTCATCAGGATCAAGAAACTCCGCCGCCGTCATGGTGCACAGCGCGCAACAACCCCACAGCAAGCACAGTATGGTCAATCTAGGTATTCTCATGATTAAATGTCTGAGATACCTAGCAGAATGCATGCCGACACGCGAGCATCTCCTTGTGGTGGTAAGGCGATGCTGCCGTTTGTTTTCAGGAGAAATGGGACCAAAACGCGAGAGCCCTCTGGACTGCTCCGAGTCATCGGAGCTTTGGATACGACAGGGAAACGTCTTGGCTTCCGAAACAAATTTACCGTTTATGAATCCCAATACGGGGCTTCAAGGTGGGGCGTTGCTGGTTGGTGAATTAAACCGCTGTTTGAGATTTTGGATCGTATCCAGAGCGGTGATGCTCACCGCATTCCAGAAAAAACGCTGTCCCCAACAATCTATATGGAAGTTGTTTTTCTCTTTCGTCTTTTCGCTTGATAGCGTCCATAAATTATCAATGCCAGAGCCAGGCATCCTCCTGTCCATTTTGCCAGGTGCTTGTAATGGGCCATGTTTAACTTATGAAGTGTTCTTTCTGCATAGGATTGAAAAGTCTCGCCATATGTGAATTGGTAATCCTTGCAGGAGCCGCTGTTCACCAGTTGACGCAGAAAGGAACGTGCCTTTCCGGTAGGACAATTTGCCAGGCCGTGTATGCCGTGTTTAAACAGGTGTTGTCGCGAGAGTGCTGATTTTTGTTTGGACAGTTCGTGTTGATCGAGTAAGGCGAGATTGCTTTCTGGCAGGCTTAATTGACACAAAAAATCAAAACTGGAATCCAGCCCGGATCCCGCCAAACGTCCCATGCATGACGGTATGGCATACACTGCATCCTGCAACCACATTTGTTCCTTATTACTTATTGGATGTTGAAGTGTGAAAACATTTTTGAGGTAAAAGCCGACAAAGTATTCGTGCGATTTTTTGCTCTGGATGTGGCTTAGTGCCACAAAGGCCATGTTTCGACACCGAGCATTTGCAGGATCTTCACTTAGTTCAATCAACAAGGGAATGTCTGATTCAGAGAGATCCTTGAGATTGCGTGAAGGTATTCCGTGGGGGAAGCATTGGACGATTTTCTCTTGCAGCTCTTGTTTTCTCGGAAATGTGTTTTCAGCAAAGACCACCCAGCAGTCCAGGCATATTATGACAAAGATGTAAGTAATCCGTTTAAGCGTATTTTTGAGCCGGCAGGAATCCATGACTTTTTTTGGTCTTAGACATGGAATACCCTGCCAAGTTCAATATGAACTCAATTGGATTGATTTGCCTTTAGTCCTTTTCAGATTTGCAACTCAATGAGGTGTTGCCAGGTATTCCAGAAGTGCTTTGAGGTCATCTGGCGGCAGGGCTTCGAAGCCGATGGGCATGATGGAGAGGGGGGACGCCTGGAGGCTTTCGATGTCTTTGCGTTGGATGACGTGTTTTTGGCCGGTGATGTCGAGGATTTCCACCGTAGTTTGAGTTTCTGTTTCCAGCCGACCGGAGTAGCTGTTGCCGTCTTTGGTGGAGGCGGTCCAGAGGCGGTAGTTGGCTTCGACACTGCGGTTGGGATCGAGGATTTCCAGGAGGACATCGGTTCGATCGCGGGAGGAGATACCGGTCAGGTCTGGTCCGACAACGCCACCTTTGCCGTTGTGTTTGTGGCACAGGCCGCAGTTGATTTCAAAGATTTCCTCTCCGCGTTTGGCATCGCCTCGTTCCTTGGCCAGGGGCAAAAGTTTTTCCACCACCTCGGCGCGGTCGGAAGAAATGGCTGCATTGGCGGCGGACAGACGGGTGGCAAAACCGGCTACCCGGTGGTTCGGGTGTTGACTGAGTTGTGTCCAGTGTTCCGGAGCAATGTCCGTCCGGGAAATGGAGCTGTCTTCAACGGCGTCCAGCAGTACCAATGCCCACTCTGGACGTCGAATCAGAACGCTGATTGCTACACGTCGAATGGCGGGTGTCAGAGCATCCCATCTGGTCATGATTTGCTCGGCAGTGCCGATGTCGGTGCTGCCTGCCAGCGCCGTGATCATGCCGCTGGATAGTGTGGGGGGAGTGAGCAGTGAAATTTGATTGAGGATGACTCCGACGGCTTGCTGGTTGTCCTTCAACCCGATCCATCGCTGGGCGGCTTCGGCACGAGCTGCGTCTTCGCTGGAGGTGTCAATGACTTGATTTTTCAATGATGTCAAGACCGCCTGCAAGCGACCTTCAAACAGTCCCGGTACTTTCCATCGTTCACCCAGGTTGAGCAGACGATCACGAACATGGATGGGAAGCTGGTCCATCACGGATTCCAGTTGACGTTTTTCGTTGTCCGAGGGGCGCGGAGCGATGTTGTCAGGCCAACCGTTCATCAGGCCGTCCAGGACCACAGTGGCGACTTCGGGCGTCACTCCTTTCAGGGAGGTCAACACGGACACAATGCTTTCAGTCGGACCACGGTCGGCGTAATGTGCGGTGACCCTGCGCATGACGGTTGCCAGACCGGCTGGGCTGCTGCCCTTTGCCAGGAAGGCTCTCAGAAAGGCTGCGTCGTTCTTTGCTGCGGCCGCTATGGCTGCGTCCTCCAGCCAGCGATCTTCATGGTTCCGAGGTTCCTCAATGGCATTGAGAATGGCTGTGGCGGCGGCATCGTTTTGTGGGAGTTCGGCAAAGGCCAGGAATCCGGCGAGACGCACTTGGGCGTCTGTATCCTTGAGCACATCGGATTGAATGAATGCCTTTTGAGATGCTTCATTCCGTGGAGCCACCATGATTGCTGCGCGTCGAACGGCTGCGGAAGGGTGTGCCAGGGCGAGGTGGACAGCTTCTGTTGTCACGGTGTGTTTGCCGTCCATGGCGCCGAGTCCGTGCATGGTCCAGAGGGCGTGGATGGCTGGTGGGTTCAGGCCGATGGCATCGACTGATGTGTCGCGCACCAGGGATGCGAGTTGTGGGAGCACATCGGTGTTGCCCCGTTCCACCAGCAGCCGTTGGGCGTGCATGCGCCAGAGCTTGTTCGGGCTTTTCAAACCGTCGATGAGGGTCTGTGGATGGTTGGTATCCAGTTTCAGCATATTCGAAGGTTCTCCGTCGCGATATGTCATCCGGTAAATGCGTCCATGCGTTTTGTCGCGCAGTGTGGTGGCGTAGGCGTTGCCTTTGCCGGTGGTGAATCCGCGAGGTGTCGGGTTGTGCTGGATGATGTAGTTGTACCAGTCGACCACCCACAGTGATCCATCCGGGCCCACTTCTCCATAGATCGGCGCTGCCCATTCGTCGTCGCTGGCGAGCATGTTGTGCACGTTGTGGGCGACATAATCCGCTCCATACGATTCGAGCATGAACATGCCCAGCAAGTGACCGGTCGGTTCGGCGACGAATTGTGCGCTGTTCCAGAATGCCTTGGGAAAACTGCGTGCGGTATAGATACCACTGCCGGATCCTGCGGTGTAGAGTCCATGCCAGTCGACCTGTCGCACTTTTTCCGTGATGGGGTAGATGCTCTCGGAGGTGGCAATGGATTCCAGACGGGCGGCGGACCACCCGTTGACGGCTTCGTAATAACGGTTTGGGATTGGCATGTAAAAACTGGCGGTGTTGTTTGCCGTGGAACCGATCACGATGTTGTCTTCGGTGAAGTCCAATCCCCAGGTGTTGTTGTTGGTGGAGCGGATGAACTCCAGGGCCGAGCCGTCCGGTTTGAAACGGAAGACGCCCTGACCAAAGCGCAGTTCCTTTCCGTTCACCGAACCGGTAAAACCGGAATAACCCACCACACCCCAAATCCAGTTGTCAAAACCGTAGCGCAGGTTGCTGACCGTAGCGTGGGTGTCATTGGTGCCCCAGCCTTCGATGATCAGTTGACGTTCGTCGGCGACGTCGTCACCGTTCGTGTCTTTGAGCAGCTCCATTTTTCCGGAATGCACGACGATGACCCCGCCATCAACGAACACGAAACTGGTCGGGATGCTTAATTGGTCCGCAAAAATGGTGAACTTGTCGGCTTTGCCATCCCCGTCGGTGTCCTCGACGATTTTCAATCGGTCACGTCCCTGGCCCCTGGGTTGGAGTTCATTGGGGTAGTCGACTGTTTCGGAGATCCACAGGCGTCCCCGATGATCAAAAGCTAGCCAAATCGGTTTGTGGATGTCAGGTTCGGCGGCGTAGAGGTCGATGTCAAACTCGGGAAACGTGACGTAATGGGGCATGGACGCTTCGGGGGAGAGCGGCTTCTGCATGGTGGTGATGGGTTGCCCTTGAGTGCCCCAGGCGGCGCCGGCTGTGTAGTTCGGCAGGCGGTCGGGCGCCTCCATGTATTCGAAGGAAGGCAGACCGGTCTTGACTTCAAACTGGGTGTTCGAGAAGTCGGATGTTTGACCATGCGCAAAAGGGGCTGGTAACAGAGTGACCGCCACGCACCATGAAAATAGGCTTTTCTTGAGATTCATTTTGAATGTACCGCTTTGGACTGACTTAAAAACAAACCACGCATTCCCACCAGCGAGAAATTTATTACTTGCCAATTCGGGGCTCCTTCGACTCAATCAAATCATTGAGCGCCTGCGAAATCACATGTCGTGAGATCCTATGGGTGTTCAGAGACTCAATGACATTCATGAGAACGATTCTGACCATTCTGCTTCTTCTGCAAACTTCCGGTAGTTTGCTGATCCCAAACGTGTTAGCCGAAGAGAACCGTCCCGATACAAATGGATACATTCATACCTGGTTGATGCTGGCACCGATCCCGTTGGAAGAGGATGAAACCGGAACAGAAGCCGTCGCTTTCAATATCATTCGCCGTGAATCGGCATTGCAACCCAGAGAAGGTGACACTCATAAAGCTGCCGGCTACGAACGCACCTGGAAAAAAATTGTCACTGAGGGCGATGTGTTTGATTTCAATGTCGTGCTGAATGATCGCATTGAAAATGCCGTTGCTTACCTGGTGACCTACATCCATTCGCCTGGAGAAATCCAAAACGTTACCCTCCTGGCGGGCGGCAATGATCAGACCCGCGTCTATTTCAACGGGCAGGCCGTCTCTACCTCCACCGAACCGCGCGCCCTCACCAAAGACAGTGACATGGCCAAGGGACTCACTTTCCAAAAGGGAGTGAACACCGTTGTCATGAAAATCGTCAACGAAGTCGGCAACTGGCAGGGGTGCCTGCGTTTCACAACTGAGGATGGAACTCCTCTGAAGAATTACACGCTTCAACTACAGCCCTGAAAAAGCGTTATTTCAGTTTTTCCTCATCGTCGTGAAAGCGGGTTATTTGCTGCATTGCTATGGGGTAATCATGGTTCATCCAACATGGGGCCTACCATGAGCCTATGTCTTGTCATGGAGAAATGTCATTTATTTATCTAAAAAGGACGTTTCACCGAGCCGATACCATGGACAACGGTCCAGTGATGATGGCTTTGAACAAAAAAATGACCTTGTTGGGGGTGAATTACAAGACGGCCCCCGTGCGAGTTCGCGAGGCGCTCGCGTTTTCTGAAAGAGAATCGGCGGCGTTTATTGAATCTTTCAAGCGCGCTCATCCGAGTGCTGAATTGTTGGTCATCAATGCCTCCAATCGGACCGAGTTTTACCTGATCAGCAACAATGCCAGAGTCGAATCTGAGCCCCTGCTATGTCAATTGCGCCAGTGGCGGTCGGAGGCCGCCTGTCCTCATTCGCAGTGTTTCCTCTATCGGAAGGAAGGTCTTGAAGCCGTGCGCCAACTCATGAGAGTCACTTGCGGACTCGAGGCCGCCATCCTTGGAGACGAGTTGCTTCAGGAGAAGGTCAAAAATGCTCTCCGGATTTCCCATAGGGCGTTCGGATTGGGAGAGGCCTTGGATCAATGCGTGAACCGTGCGTTGATTGCCAGCGAGAGATCACACCGTGAAACCAACCTGGGCAAGGGAACAGCTGGCTTTGGGAGCGTTATCACGCAGATCATTCGCGAACACGAAGAGTTGTTTGCTCCTGAAGATGGGACAACAAATGTTGCCATCGTAGGAGCGGGGGAAATAGCCCGTGAAGTAGGACGCAGTTTGTTCAGAAGCAAAGAATGCCAACTCACCTGGTTGAACCGAACGCGTTCAAAGGCCGAACGACTGCGGAAGGATTTCGGTGGGACGGTCTGTGATATAACCGATTTGCCAAGAGTCATCACCTGCGTTGACATCATCATCACCGCGACGTCCTGCACCGAACCACTTATTGATGGTCAGGTCATGACCCGTGCCATGAGGGAAATCGGGACGGTGAACCGTCAGATGCCCTTGTTGATCATCGACACAGGTGTGCCGAGAAACGTCGTGCCTCAAATACCGGCCTCGGTTGTCAGCAACGATGTCCTCCGAGACTTTCAGCAAAAGGCGCTGGAAGAACGTCAGGCAGCACTGCCTGCAGTGGAAACCATCATTGAACAAGAGCTTAACAACTGGGTTCAATGGGTAAACAATCAGCCTGCACAAGAGAGGGTCCAAGACCTTTACCAATCCCCATACTCCTACACTAATCTGCCGCAGAACCAAACCAGCGATCCGAGCATAAAAGTTTTTGCAGACCATGAAAGCAGGCATTCTTTGACAGCTTCACCACTGGACGCCTGATTCGCTGGTAAGACTCCCTCCGCTTTCCTTTGTCACCGGTTGGATATGACCAGCTCTTGGACTGCTGTGGCTCGACACAGCTTTGGATACGCCAGGGGAACGTTTCAGCTACCTTTCTAAAAATAGAAATCCATCACCGGAGGGGTAAGCTCCGTCATACGCCCACTTCAAACCTAAGTGCTTTGGAACCCTTTTCAAGCTGCAATGGAAACGCCACAGTCATTCGATGAACGATAGACTCCCCGCGTTCCATTTCTTTTGCTCAGAAACGTTTTCAAGGGGAAAGTTAGGGGCGAGTCCCGCATGCGGGATCTCCCCTCCATTGTTTAAAGAATGAACTGCATCCCAATCATGAGCGGCTATGAGAAAACATATTGACTCACTGCTACAGTTGTATCAAGTTCTCGTTGCTACAACTGTAGCAGGACTGTTATGAAGCCGATATCTATTTCAGATTCCGAGTGGCAGGTCATGCATTTGGTCTGGGACCGAGAACCCATTGCGACATCCGATGTTGTTGATGTGTTGGAGGAATCCAAAGAGTGGCGGTCACGCACGACGAGAACCTTGCTGGATCGATTGGTCAGCAAAGGCGCTTTAACTAAACGAAAGGATGGGAAGCGTTACCTATACTCCGCTGCGGTCAAACAGAAAGACTGTGTGCGCCAAGAAAAGCAGTCGTTTGTGGATCGGGTATTCGGAGGCAATGCGGCGGCGATGGTCTTGAATGTGGTGCGGGATACCAAGCTTTCCGATGCGGACATCGCCGAACTGGAACGTTTGTTGAAGGAGAAAAAGGATTGATATGAACGATTTTTCTCACGTGTTGCGATCATTGTTCCAAAGTATTGGTTCTTCGATAATTCCAGTGGAATTAACTTAGAGCCTGTCCGATATGGTCTGAAATTTCAAATCACAGCCATCCCATAGGTTGAAAGCAAAAAGGGCTGGTAATCTGTTTTGAAACCTGCCACTCAGCAGGGATGAAATCAAAAAAAAGAAAACCAACCCGCAGCAAATTCACCGTTCTCAAGCAAATCTGCAACCTTATTCCGGGCCATTTGGTCAAAAAAATTTCCCGAGAAACAGGAGCTGAAGGAAAAGCACGCAGTTTTTCTTCCTGGAGCCACGTCGTCTCCATGATCTTTGCTCAAATCTCACGCAGCATCGGACTCAATGACGTTTGCGATAGTCTACAGATCCACTCCGGTGAGCTTTCACAAATCAGGGGCGCCAAGCCGCCAAGCCGAAATGGGCTTTCTCACGCCAATAAATGCCGCACGGCTGATATGGCGGAAAAACTTTTTTGGCGGGTGCTCGAACATTTGGAAAACAGTTTTCCTCAGTTCTCTCGCGGTAAACTTCCCAAGGGACTTTTCCGGTTCAAACGAAACATTCATATCATTGATTCCACCACCATTGAGCTGGTCGCCAACTGTATGGATTGGGCCAAGCATCGGCGTCGCAAAGCAGCCGCCAAAACCCATATGCGTTTGGATATGGAAAGCTTGCTTCCACGTTTTGCCATTGTGGACACAGCCAAACACAACGACAACCTTCGCGCACGTGAGCTGTGTGCCGGGTTGAAAGATGGCGAAATCATCATATTTGACAGGGCTTATAACGATTTCGACCATCTGATGGATCTGGCTAAACGCGGTGTCCAGTGGGTGGGTAGGTGGAAGAAAAGAACCGTGTGCGAAGTGATCGACACAAAGGAAACCAGCGGGGATATCATCAAAGACGAACTAGTGGTTCTCAACAATGAACTGGTTGTCAGAAGAATCACCGCATGGGTGGAGGTTGATGGCAAATGGCGTGAAATGATATTTGTAACCAACAACCGAGAGTGGAGCGCGCAAACCGTCTGTGATCTCTACAAAGCCCGTTGGCAGATTGAAGTGTTTTTCAAACAAATCAAACAGACGCTCAAGCTAGCCGACTTTCTGGGGCACTCCGCAAACGCAGTCAAGTGGCAAGTATGGACGGCGCTGCTGGTTTACGTGTTGCTGAGATTTCTGAGCCGGATGAGCGCTTGGACACACAGTTTCACTCGGATCTTTGCAGTGGTGAGGGCGTCGTTATGGACGCGCATAGATCTGTTCGGATTTTTGAAAATGCTCTGTGGGACAGCAGGCGGAAGTTTTAGAAACCTTGCGCGCCCAGAGCAGGCGTATTTCCCAGGATTTTGAGGGATTGAATGAAATCCTATGGGACAGCACACCAGCCAAAGAGGAAGAAAAATCCCCAGGAAAGAGTAAACCCGGTCAAAAAATCAGAATGTCAAAATTGTAGCAAGGGGCAAATACCTTGGGAATATGGTGCTTTTTGCCATTTTATCTTCCCTTATGGGATGCTAGTGG
>Ga0255780_10000273_pt1 | contig 51014 bp, 51 predicted proteins | sample 071ome_32_FD_179978 | JGI IMG/M metagenome (GOLD analysis project Ga0255780, IMG submission 179978) | Coastal salt marsh microbial communities from the Groves Creek Marsh, Skidaway Island, Georgia - 071405AT metaG (version 2) | ecosystem: Environmental > Aquatic > Marine > Intertidal zone >... | reverse complement strand
TAACATTTAAATTAAGTAAAACAGATGGTGCATTGATTATAAATGAAATCCAGATATATCTTTTAAATAAAAAAGTAAATGAAGGGATATACAAAATTGGATTATGGAATCATACACAAAATAAAGTAATCAACAATAAAGGATATAATTCAACTCATGGAGTTTATTTTATTGGTAATCAAAATATTTTCCAAAATAACTTAAAAAATATAACTGTATTCACTCAAACAGGAGTATCACTAAGTCATATTAATCCAGTAAAATCATACATAGGTAGTGGTTTTTGGCTTCAAGGCTTTAATCAAAAAAGAGCTCTCGATGGAATGGGTATTGCAATAGCAAAAAATAATTTTTCAGAATTTTATAAAACTCAATTTTCCGAAAAAATAGATAATGAAATAGCTATTGAATTAACATACGATTGGGTAAAAAATGAAAAAATAAGTATAAAACCCAACATACAATATATAATAAATCCTGGAAGTTCAATTGATATAGCAAATTCACTAATGGCTCTTATCAGATTCGATTTGTCATGGTAGGTTATACACTTTTTTATAAGTCAAGAAACCTAAAAACAATATTGTTAATCGATATACCCAACTATACTTTCCACTCCCAAACGATAAGAGTCTAGACCAAATCCAATAATTAGGCCTTTTGCAACAGGGGTGATGTATGAAGTATGCCTGAAGTCTTCTCTGGAAAAGGTATTGGAAATATGGATTTCAATAACAGACGTATCAATGCTTTTAATAGCATCGCCTAGTGCAACGGAAGTGTGGGTATAAGCGCCAGCATTTAGTAAGATCAAATCTGAAGAAAAACCTACTTCATGTAAACGATTAATCAACTCTCCTTCTACATTAGATTGAAAATAATCAAATTCTACTTGGGGAAACCTCTCTAACAAACTCTGATAATAGGACTCAAAAGTCTGACTCCCATAGACCGAGGGTTCTCGAGTGCCCAAAAGGTTTAAATTGGGGCCATTAATGATGCTGATCTTCATTTTTATTATTTTAGTAAAAGTATAGAAATTAGAGTGATTCCCCTAAAACTAGTCTAGTGAATTGGCAGCAAGCTACAGCAGAATACAAAGTATACCTTAAGATTGAACGAGGACTTTCCGAAAACACCCTAGTAAATTACGGGCTGGATTTACAAGCTTTCCAACACTTTTTAAACGAAAAAAAAATAGCAGAGTCACCCATAAACTGCAGTTCTGAGACGATTAAACTTTTTATTTACGAAACTGCTAAAGTGCTCAGTCCTCATACTCAAGCAAGACGCATCTCTGGTTTAAGAGGTTTTTTTGATTATTTGGTATTTGAAAAATACAGAAATACGAATCCTGCAGACTTGATAGAAGCCCCAAAGTTAGGAAGAAAGTTACCGGATGTGCTTTCGCTAGAGGAGATTGAATTACTTGTAGATGTCATAGATCTAGGACATCCACAAGGACATCGCAATCGAGCCATTTTAGAATCTTTATACGGCAGTGGATTACGGGTTTCTGAACTAATAAATTTGAACCTCTCAAACCTCTTTTTTAAAGAATCGCTGATCCGAGTAACGGGCAAAGGAAACAAACAACGGTTGGTCCCCATGGGTCGTATCGCAAAAAAATATCTTAAAATTTATGTAGAAGAACTTCGCTCCCTTCAAAAAATAGCTACAGATCATCAAGATATTGTTTTTCTAAATCGAAATGGAAAAGGCCTAACCCGTCAAATGATTTTTACACTCATTCGATCCTTAGCAGCAAAAACAAGTATTCAAAAGAAAATTGGACCGCACACATTCCGTCATTCATTTGCAACACATTTACTTGAAAACGGAGCAGACTTACGCACGATTCAACTTTTGATGGGACATGAGAGTATTACAACAACAGAAGTTTATACTCATTTGGACACCCAACACCTACGCGCTGTAGTAGAACGCTTTCATCCTAGAAACATAAGCTAACTTTCGACAACCAGTCGAAAACCTTCTCCATGAATATTTAAAATTTGGACATTTTTATCAGCACTGAGGTACTTTCTAAGCTTGGCAATATAAACATCCATACTACGAGAAGTAAAGTAATTGTCATCTCTCCAAATTTTATTCAAAGCTACATCGCGGGGTAATAAATCATTTAAATGCACTACCAATAAACGCAACAATTGATTCTCTTTAGGAGAGAGTTTGAAGGGGCTTTCATCTTTATGTGTTAAAAAACGCAGCTTTGAGTTAAAATGAAAATCACCAAACTCAAATTCAAAAGTATCATTTTCGAGTATAGTTGTGGTAATTTTACGATTGAGTATGGCTTTGATTTTAGCTAAGAGAACATCGGAATCAAAAGGTTTTGTCAAATAATCATCTGCTCCTATTTTAAAGCCCTTTAGGACATCTTCTTTGAGTTGCTTTGCCGTTAGAAAAAAAATCGGAACCACTTCATTTTTTTCTCTGATCTCTTTAGCTAAAGTAAACCCGTCTTTGTAAGGCATCATTACATCTAAAATACAGAGGTCGTACTCTTCCTTTTTAAACTTTTCTAAACCTTCAATACCGTTCTTAGCGAGGGTAATATCATAATCGTTTAGGGTTAAATATTCTTTAAGGATACTTCCAAAATTGGGATCGTCTTCTACTAAAAGTATTTTTTTGTTGTTATTTTTCATTTTGTTTCTATTGAGGCAATTAATTTTATTTTTGATTAGGTATTCTAATGATAAAGGTTGTGCCCTCACCTTCTTTACTTTCCAAGTTTATTTTTCCTTTGTGTAGATCAATTATTTTTTTGACGTAAGCAAGGCCTAAACCATGGCCCTTGACGTTGTGAATATCTCCAGAAGCTGCACGATAGAATTTATCGAATATCTTTTTCTGAACTGTCGTAGTCATTCCGATACCATTGTCCTTAAGAACAAAAACGAAATCATCGTCTTCGTTAAAGGTTTTTAATTCTAGAAATGGGATTTGATCACAGTATTTTACAGCGTTATCCAACAAGTTGACAATAATATTAGTCAAATGACTTTTATTTCCTGTTATGGTAGTGTTTGAAGCTTTGAGATCTAACTTTACTTCTCCAGACTTGCTTTTGAGGATGAGCTGTATGTGATTGAGGGCTTCCTTTATTATTTTGTGGAGGTCAACTGTTGTTTTTTGAATGGACTCAGTACTGCGTTCTAATTGGGAGATTCTCAATACATTTTCAACCTGAGCAAGCATTCTGCTGTTTTCCTCACGAATCATCTTTACATAGCTGGTCATTTTTTCTGGGGCCTTTGCTACTTTTGGGTTAGAAATCGCGTCTAAAGCTAAATTGATTGTTGCTATAGGAGTTTTAAATTCATGAGACATATTGTTTATGAAATCTGTTTTGATTTCAGAAATCTTTTTCTGCTGAATAATTTGATAAAGCGCACTTGCTGAGACCAATACTATAAATAAGGTCAAAAGAAGCGTTAATCCTCCAACACTTAAAATTGAAGAAAAGACATATTGGTCTTTTTCGGGAAAAGATACTACTAGTTCGTATTTCCTAAGCCCTTTTTCATCTTGGAAAATAGGTGTTGTGTACTGATATCCCTCTTGTGTTTCAGTATAGTTATTGGATTTGATTTTTGTAGAGAGGCCGTTGTCATAGATTCCAAATTCATAGGGAGTAACGATCATTTTAGCGTCAAATTCACGCTTTAACACAAAATCCAATTCTTTTACATTCAATCGCTTATGAATAGGAGTATTTGCAGTATAGTCTCTGAAAGTAGACCTTATTCGTTGGTTGTTTATATTCATTCGCTCAATGGTCTTTATCTTTTCTACAGAGGTTGCAATATTGCTTTCTCTATTAAAGACATCATTTTTATTGATAATGGTTGTGTTTTTAACTTGCTTTACATCTGTCAATGTTGTTAAAGTATCTCTTAATTTGGGATCTATATAGGGTGAAATTTTGTACTCTTCTTCTAAAATCCCATATGCATAATAGGAGATTAAATTGTTCGTCTTGTCTTCGTCTAGAAATAAAAACACGTTTGCAAAGCTAGCGTTATCCGGAGTTTCAAGTGAATCGATGAGCCGTTCGTAAGCGGCTATATAATCATTCAATTCCCGCTCTTGAATTTCTTCTGCGACCCGCATCAATGACTGTTGAACAGCAAGCGAAAACTCTTCTTCCTTATCGTTCCAAGCTGAAAAAATCCAATACCCTTGTAAGATGATAATTCCCAATATTGAGAATATCATGAAAATAATTAGGGATAGGAATAAATTTTTCTTCATGTTATTTTTTCACCTACTAACAGTTTCGTAATTAATTTATTAATGCAAAGGTCATTTAATTATAATAAAAAAAATGCTAATAGTTTGTTAATCCAAAATGTAATTTTATTTCCTTAAATGTTCCAAAAAAGCTTCAGCTTGTTCCTCCAAACTCGAAAGGTCTTTATTTTCAATCACCCAATCTGCTAAACCTTTTTTTCGCTCATCACTCCATTGGTTTTTCATGCGAGACAGCACATCGGCTTCTGATCCTCCATCACGCTCAAGGATACGCTGAACTCTGGTTTCCTTTGGAGACGTCACCAAAAGAACGACATCACAGGTTTTGTTTCCACCTGTTTCGAATAATATTGCTGCCTCTTTTACAATCAAAGGAGCATTTGAATGCTTGCTTTTAAATACTTCAAAGGATTTTACCACTTCGGGATGAACAATCTGGTTTAAGGCTTCCAATTCTTGAGGATTTTGGAATACTTTTTTGGCCAACACACTACGGTTTAAGGTTCCCGTCGAGTACAATTCAGATCCAAAACGAAGGCTTATCTTTCGACGTAATTTATTGTTTAACAATTCTTTTCCTACAGCATCTGATTCAAAACAAGGAATTCCTTTTGATTCAAACCACTTCAATAGTGTTGATTTACCACTACCTATTCCTCCTGTAAGACCTATAATTTTCACTTTCGTATAAGATAGTTAACTTGTTTGGGTTCCCAATTAAGTTGTTTTACTGATAGAGGCTTACGTATCATTCTGACCTCCAGAGACTTTTTATTGTCTATAAGAGAAACGTAATCAACTGCTAAAACAAAATCAGTTCCTTGAATTGATTTTAATTCATTTAATGGAATAGTCGCTCTAAGTTTAACAGACGGTGGAAATAATTTTACCCGAACTCCCGGTGGTAGATGAATCACTTCTAGAGGAATAGAATATTCTTTTTCTGTATATCGTGATACGGCCATTTTGAGTTGTACCGATTGGAAATCAGACCGAACTCCTGGAATTATTTTTAAATCGATCTTTTGGTTGTAATCTTCGAAAAGATCACTCACTTTTATTCTCTGAGTTTCAATTGCTTTAATTGAGTCCAACTGAGACTTAGGGCCACGAACAAGAACGCTGTCTGGGGTACTTGTTAGATCGGTGTCACCGAGATATCCTGCTCGAAATTGAATGCTAGCATCTGGAATCACCACCACCTTTTTTTCTTCCAATCTACTGTAATTGAAAGTCAAAACTGGAGAAACAATTTGATTCATTTGCGTGCTTTGAAAAAGTTGCTGTGAAATTAAATAATATTGATTTCTTAGGTCGAGTTCGCCTTTTTGAAGTGTAAAAATTGCCTCTTGAAGAGAAATTTCTATGGTTGTATTCAACCATCGATACATCAATAGTTCTATTCCACTCGCGGTTACAGAAAGTGTAATTTGTTTTGGCATATCATTCAAAACAACACCTACGGGTAGGTCTTCCCAACTTATATTAAAAGGTTCTTCTAGGGTGTAGGATTTAGAAAGTTTAGTACTTATCCAAAAAACAAATGAAAGTAAAACGAACAGCAGAAAGAAACGGAATCGCTCCCTAGAAGGCAATTTAGAAAAGAGTTTATTCATGCTTACGCTTTTTTTAAAAACTCTTGTTTAGAGGCATTCCCTTTATTCGTTCGAACTTATCGCATCTATAACTTCTTGACTCACACCTACATTAGAAAAACCACCATCGTGATAAAGGTTCTGAAGGGTCACCTTTCTTGTGTAATCAGAGAATAGGGAAACGGTATAATCCGCACATTCTTTTGCAGTTGCATTTCCTAGAGGTGACATTTTTTCTGCGTATTTCAAAAATCCATCAAGTCCTGCAACTCCTTTTCCAGCAGTAGTCAAGGTAGGAGATTGTGAAATGGTATTGACACGTACTTTTTTATCTTTACCAAAAAAATAGCCAAAACTACGTGCTATAGATTCCAAATAAGCCTTGTTGTCTGCCATGTCGTTGTAGTTTGGAAAGGTACGTTGTGCTGCTACATAAGAAAGAGCGACAATACTCCCCCATTCGTTCATAGCGTCCTTCTTATACAAACACTGCATTAATTTATGAAAAGAAACAGCAGAGACATCCCAGCCTTTAGCCATCCAGTCATGATTTAAATCTGTATAGTGCTTCCCTTTTCTAACGTTAACAGACATACCGATTGAGTGCAAAACAAAATCCAATTTTCCTCCCAACAATTCTTGAGCTTGATCTATAAGTGCTTCTAAATCTTCCATGAGTGTTGCATCTGCTGCGATGACTTTTGACCCTGTTTTTTCTGCAAGAGTATTTATCTTACCCATGCGCATAGCAACAGGAGCGTTTGTTAAAACGAACTTACCTCCTGCATCATAAACAGATTCTGCTGTTTTCCAAGCAATGGATTGATCGTCTAATGCACCAAAAATGATTCCTTTTTTTCCTTCTAATAGTTTGTGTGACATGTTGTTGGTTTTACTGCATCAAAGATACGTTTAATTCATTAATTGCTTTGCGTGGGCTCTTGCTGTTTCAGTAACTTGATTTCCTGATAGCATTATTGCAATTTCCTCTACCCGGGCATGAGATTCCAACAAGTATAGGTTCGTTTTAGTTTGTTCACCCTCTCTCTGCTTTTCAACCTTAAAATGATGTGTTCCTTTTGCCGCTACCTGAGGAATATGAGTGATGGTTATTAATTGAAGTTGTTTTGACATATTGGCCATTACCTCTGCAATGCTGTCCGATATTTTACCCGAGACTCCTGTATCTATTTCGTCAAAAATTAGCGTAGGTAATTTTTTATATCGAGAAAGAACAGCTTTTATGGCAAGCATGATTCGAGAGAGTTCACCACCAGAAACAACTTTTTTTAATACTTTAAACGCTCCTCCCTTGTTTGCACTGAATTGAAATGTGAGCAAATCAGTGCCGTTGGATTGAAATTCAAGACTGGGGCTCAATTCCATTTTAAAAGCCGCCTCTTGCATTCCCATCTTGGCCACCAAGTTCTTGAGTTCATTTTCTAAAAGTGTGATAGCACCCTGTCTGTTTTTAGATAGTGAATTAGATAGAGTTTTAAGCTGTGATGTTTTTTTATTGATTTCCTCTTTTAAAGCAGTGAGTTTATCAGCTAGATTTATCGTTTCACCTAATGATTTTCCAAGTGAATCACGGATAGATCGTAATTCGTCCACTGTGTTTACCTTGTGCTTTTGTAAAAGTGAATTCAATTGGTCCTTTTGAGCTAGTAGCTCTTCCAATTTTTGAGGATTTACTTCTAAACGCTCAAAATGTTGCTTAAATTCTTCCATTAGATCCTCCAATTCTACTGTAGCAGATTGCACTCTTTCGTGTAAGGATTCAAATTGGCTTGACTTCTCAAATATACCTTGACTGTTGCGCCTGACTACCTTTAATTGATCTACAATTCCCAGGGTTTCAGATTCAAGCAATTGAATGGAAGCTGCAAGAGTTGTTTGTAAGTAATCGACATGACTCAAAGCATCTATCTCTTGGTCTAATTCTACCTCCCAATCTGGATCCAATTTTGAGGCTACCAACTCTTCATAAAGAAATTGCTTTAATTCGAGAGAATCGTTAGAATCTGCCTGAACTTTTGTCCAATACTCAAGTTCTTTTTTTGCCTTTTTATACGCTGCCAAGTCTATTTGATATTGTTCTAAAAGCCTCTCGTTACCGGCTAATGCATCCAACACTTGAAATTGATATTCATTGCGTAATAAGGTATGTGTATCTTGCTGGGAATGAATATCAATGAGTTGTAAACTGATTTCCTCTAATACAGTCAAATTAACCGGTGTGTCGTTTATAAATGCTCTGGATTTACCCTGGGGCAACAATTCTCTTCTCAAAACCGTTTCAGTTTCATAATCCAAATCATGAAAATCGAAAAGAGGATGTAAATCATAGGAACTGATTTCAAAAGTAGCTTCAACGATACATTTTTTACTTGCATCTAAAAGACTGGAAAGGTCTGCTCTTTTACCCAATACAAGTGATAACCCACCTAAAATAATCGATTTTCCAGCACCGGTCTCTCCTGTAATACAACTCATACCCTCTGAAAAGTGGACCTCTAAATCCTCTATGAGTGCAAAATTTTTTATTTTCAAATGAGTCAGCAAAACAATCTAATTTACAAACCCTAAAGATAGGTATATTAAAAAAATTAGGCTTTGATTTCTTTCCACCGAGCGGCAAAAAAAGGAGCTATTTTTTTTAAGACTTCTTCTGTTGCCTTAAAGTCCACTTTTGGCCCCTCTTGAAAGAGGTTGACAATTTCTTCTACCTTGGCATCAAAAAAAAGTTGAAGTAAAAAAGCATTGGGACGTCTTTGATACAAAGGTTCTAATTGATTGAGTGCACTCATAATTTGTCCCTTAGCTTCCAATGGGTCTGTTGTCATTTGGTCTAGTCCCTGACGGTGGAAGGTATATAATGACTGTCGGTACTCTTTAAAGGTATTTGAGCGCAATGCATCTACTAACCAAAATCGATTTCTAGTTCCGTCTGAAGGTCTCCAACCTTTACTAGCACTGGTTTGAGCTAGATTAACAATTTGTCTTGCACGTTCGTAATGGGCATCTCCCCCATTTAAGGAAAAACTATCTGCGTCTAATCCCAAAATTACATATACATAAAAACTTATTAGGGAAACCAAGTTGGATTCAAAACCGGACTCATTAAAATACAACGGCTGAAACTCCTGGTAGGAAAAAACAATATCTCTGTCTATATAATTGAGTATGGGACTGTCGTAGTTGGTATCAAAAATAGGCCGTTGTGATTGAACTTGAAGTGTCGCTTCAAATTGATCATTGCTATAACTAGAAAGGTTTAAAACAAAGGAACATCTTATTTTTTCTTGGCTTAAAAAATCTTGGCTTGTCCATACCTGAGAATTGATGAACTCATTTAATGATCGCTCAAGAGTTTTAAAAATTTGCTGATTGGTTTGATTGACCAAATCAGAATTGACAATGACTTGAGCCTTGAGTTCTTGGGCATTTAGAGTCACATTACAAATAATAATCAAAAACAGAAGATAGATTTTTTTCATAGGGATAAGATTTGTTCAAAAATACGTTGGGCACATTCTTTTTTGGATTGAAGTGGAAATGCGAGACTCTTCTCATCTTTTCGAATAAAAGAAACTTTATTTGTTGTTACAGAAAAGCCAGCCCCCTTGTCATTAAGAGAGTTTAATACAATCCCATCCAGATTTTTTTTCTTCAATTTCTGAAGCGCGTGTTCTCTTTCATTTTCTGTTTCCAGCGCAAAACCGATAAGGCATTGGTGTGTTTTTTTCTCTCCCATATAAGCAAGAAGATCCCGTGTTGGTTTCAACTTTATTGTAGGTGAATTTTGAGCTTTCTTTATCTTATGTTTTGCTATGATTTCAGGGCGATAATCTGCAACCGCGGCAGCGGCTATTGCTATATCTACGGTGGGAAAAAGTGTTTTAACCACTTCAAACATTTCCTCTGCTGAAACGACATTGTGTAGGGTGACTTCTGGATGAACAAGCTTTTCGTGAGTAGGACCACTGATTAATTGGACTTCTGCTCCTAAATTGGCCGCAACTTCTGCAAGGGCAAATCCCATTTTACCCGAGGAATGATTTCCTATGAAACGAACAGGGTCTAGGGCCTCATAGGTTGGTCCAGCTGTTATGAGTACTTTCTTTCCTTTCAAGGGCAGCTCTAGATTAAAAAATTTGAGAATGTGCTCAATCAATTGTTTGGGCTCCAACATTCTTCCTTTTCCCTCCAAACCACTTGCTAGTTCACCCTCACCCACAGGCAATACCTGGTTTCCAAAGGAAGTGAGGGTCGCTAAGTTTTTTTGATTCGATGGATGTGCAAACATGTCGAGATCCATAGCAGGGGCTATAAAAACAGGGCATTTTGCAGAAAGATATACTGCTAAAAGTAAGTTGTTACAGCGTCCGTGAGCCATGGCTGAAATGGTATTTGAAGTGGCTGGAGCTATTAAAAATAAATCCGCCCATGCGCCCAATGCTACGTGATCATTCCAAACGGGATTGTCTAAATCAGTTGCAGTAAAGGAAGAAAGAACTGGATTTTTAGACAGTGTTGAAAGCGTTAATGGAGTTACGAACTCTTTTGCTGCAGGTGTCATTACCACCTTGACCTCAGCACCATACTTTATTAACTCGCGAACTAAGATGGGGATTTTATAAGCGGCAATCCCTCCGGAGATCCCGAGTAAAATCTTTTTACCGCTCAGCAAATTCATCGTTTATGCTTTGGGATCCTCAGTTTGACGAGAATAAATTTTATTGTTCAACCACTCCTCTATGGCCATAGCATGTGGTTTGGGTAAGCGCTCATAAAAACGCGAAACTTCAATTTGCTCTTTATTTTCAAAAATTTCTTCTAAGCTGTCGTTATGAGTAGCGAACTCATCCAGCTTTTCGTGCAATTCTTTTTTAATGTCTAAGTTGATTTGTTGAGAGCGTTTTGCTATAATTGAAAGGGCTTCGTAAATGTTTTCAGTAGCAGCTTCTATCTCGTTTCTATTATAAGTTTTTGATGTTAAGGCCGCTTTTGATTCTCTGTATTTTGTCATGGTTCTTTTTTCTAAGGTGTGACTGTTGTGTTTATTTGTTTAAGTTCTAAGTTGACTCGATTCATTTTTTGATCTAGGTCTTCTAAAAAAAGTGTTTCAGGATAATAGCGAAGTATTATATCATACTGCTGTTGGAGTTGATTCAAACGCTCTTCTTTTTTTGAAAGTACACTGTTGATTGCGATTTCATAAAGTGACAAGAATTTTATGTATAATGATTCTTCTCTAAATTTGGTTCCAGGAAAACCAGCCACAAAATTATCATTCGCTTTTATAGCGGCTTTATAATCTCTTATAGTGAAATATTGTTTTGCGATTTCGAAACTCTTCTTTTCTAATTTTTCTTGGAGTTCAGCAATCATTTGATTGGCTTCCGAAGCATACTCTGAATTGGGATAAAGGTTCAAAAATACTTGTAATTTTTCAATTGCGTTGTACGTATCCTCCTGATCTAAACTGTAAGTTGGAGATTGAAAATAATAACTCTTCGCTGCTTTAAAAGAAGCCTCTTGTATGCGTTCACTTTTGGGGTAGGATTTTACAAAATTTTCATACTGATAAGCAGCGAGGCTATAGCTTTTCGTTTGAAAATAGGAGTCGGCAAAAAAGAAAATAATTCTTTGGGCTTGAGGTTTACCTCTATATTTAGGGACGATTTGTTCAAAAAGTCGATTTGCTTTTCTGTATTCACCGTTGTTGTAGTATACTTCCGCTTCCTTATATTTTGCAGTTATGTCATCTCCATTAAGCAATTTTTGGTAATCACTACAGGAAGTAAAAAAAACCACCACTGACAAAAAGAATAAAAAAGAGGTTGTTTTAAATTTCATCCCGCAAAAATACTAAATATCAATGACAATGGGAATTTAAAATACAAAGAGGGTGTTAAAGTTTAAATAAGATGGAGTGACTCTTCCAATACAGTCTCCAAACGATTTATCAATTCAGAGGAAGCGTGCACCAAAGGAAGTCTAACCTGTTTAGAGCAGAGTCCTGTTAATTCCATTAAGGCTTTGATTCCAACAGGGTTTCCCTCTTCAAATAAGAGTTGAATGAGATCCATCAATTGGTAATGCAATTCGTATGCCTTATTGAGATCACCCTCCTGTACATACTTAAACATTCTGACCAAAGGAACAGGTAGTGCATTACCTAAAACAGAAATTGTACCAATCGCACCTGCTAAAAGCATCGGCAGTGTCAAAGCATCATCTCCAGAAATAAGCTGAACGTGTTTGGGGCAGTGCTTGATGATCTCTTGAGCTTTTATCAAAGTACCGCTAGCATCCTTTATTGCTATGATAGATCTAAAATCATTTGTAAGTCGAACAAAAGTACTTACCTCAACAGAACTTCCAGTTCTAGAAGGAACGTCATAAACAATGATTGGTAGTGAACTCGCCCTTGCAATTGCTGCATAATGATGGTAAATTCCTTCTTGGGTAGGTTTGTTATAATAAGGTGACACAGAAAGAATTGCTTCAAAGGGTGTTAAATCTGTTTGCTGAATCTCAGTAACCACAGCCGATGTATTATTCCCTCCTATTCCAATTACTAAAGGGAGTTTATTCCTATTTTCCTTAACTACTAACTGAATAATTTTATTTTTTTCTTCTTTGCTGAGACAAACCACTTCTGCGGTTGTACCCATCAAAACAATGTAATCAGCACCTCCAGAGGCTATGTTTTTTACCACAGCAGGAATTGCATTGTAATCTACCCTTCCGTCCTGCAAAAAAGGAGTTACCATGGCCACTCCCAGTCCTTTTAAATTCATAGTGAAATTACTTTATAAATGCTTTTAAATATTTCGTGGCTTCGGATAAAAAAAGGTCGGTGTCTTTAGTATCCATATCTAGTACTACATCATTGAGATCATTATTTACCTTAGAAAAACCAAGTCTTAACTTAGAGGAACTGCTTGCGCAAATAAATTCTGCAAAAACAGATTTTTCTGAAAAAAAATTGATCAAGAGATCAAATTTTTGATTGAAAAAGGAGTACATTTCATCGTTAAATGAACCCCAAAATCCCATTTCTTTTCTTGCACAATACAGGAGTTTCCCTGTATATGTTGAATATTGTTCTACCTTTCTTTTACTAAATACCACCAGAGTTATGTTCTTAGTTGGGAGATTTAGAGAGGATGCAAGTTTTAAAAAAACTAATTCATCTACTAGCCTTTCCAGAGGGAGGATAACTGCCATATTCTGGAAAGAATGAATGGGTTCTTTTGGCAGACTAGCTGCTGTCTTAATTTTTCTCTTCAGCTTGTACTTCAATACAGCATCACTAAAAAACTCAACCATTTATAAATCAAAATTAAATAAACAAAGAAAAATCACATAATATTCAAACATATTGAATGATTTATATCACATTTGTTATAAATATAACATTATTTATTGCCCGCTTTCTTTTAAAGCTTTGTAGGCTTGTTCTGTCAAAATTGAAATCTGTAGGGCTTCTGCTTTTGCTTTTTTGGAAGGACCCATTCCCTCTCCTGCCACTAGAAAATCAGTTTTAGAGGAAACAGAACCCACAATTATCCCTCCTAAAGATTCAATTTCTTCTTTGATTTGTTCTCGACTGTAGTTCTCAAAAACACCTGAAACGACAAAACGTTTACCTTCAAAAGCACTGTGATTCTGTTGTATTTCTTGAACATTTTCAAACTGTAAACCAAATGATTTTAACTCTTCTATAAGCTTACGGTTTCCTTCATTTTCAAAATAACTAACAATACTTTGGGCTATTCGTTCTCCAATATCCTCTACTACCATCAACTCTTCGAAAGTTGCCTTCTGAAGTGCGTCAATTGAACCAAAAAATTGCGCCAATTTCTTTGCTACAGTTTCACCTACATAACGAATCCCCAGTCCAAATAAGACTTTCGGGAAAGGTTTCTCTTTAGATTTATCAATTCCTTCCAAAAGATTATTTACTGATTTTTCTGCCATACGTTCTAGCGGAAGTAGTTGTCCTCTTTTTAAACGATACAAGTCAGAGAGATTGGAAATTACTCCTTCATGATAAAGTAAACTCACAGTCTCTCCTCCAAGACCTTCTATATCCATCGCTTTTCTACCGATAAAATGCTGAATTTTTCCAATTTGTTGAGGAGGGCATCCACTTTGATTAGGACAAAAATGCTGTGCTTCACCATTATGACGTTCCAACTCGGAATGACACTCTGGACAATGGGTGATGAATTTCACTTCATCTTCAAGTATACCTCTTGAGAATGCATCAACACCCGTTATTTTAGGGATAATCTCTCCCCCTTTTTCTACAAAAACAGCATCACCAATACGCAAGGCTAATTTTTCAATTTGATCTGCATTGTGCAATGAAGCTCTTTTTACTACGGTTCCGGAAATCAATACGGGTTTCAGTTGTGCTACGGGGGTCACAGCTCCTGTTCTTCCTACCTGATAGGTTATTCCCTGCAGTAGAGTAGAAACCCATTCAGCTTGATATTTATAGGCCATCGCCCAGCGCGGTGCTTTTGCTGTAAATCCTAATTCTCGCTGCTGCGATAACGCATTCACTTTTATTACAATTCCATCAATTTCATAAGGTAATTCCTTGCGTCTCTTTTCCCAATGGTTGATGAAATCAAAAACCCCTTCGAGTGAATGCACCAAACGTGCAGAATCAGGAACTTTAAAACCCCATTCACGCGCTTTTTGAAGCGCTTCAAATTGTGAGTTTATGGGTAATTGTTCTCCTGCCAAAGCATAGAGGAAACAACTCAAAGGGCGCTCGGCTACCTGTTTGCTGTCCTGTAGTTTAAGGCTACCAGAAGCAGTATTTCTTGGATTGCTATAAAGGGGCTCCCCTTCTGCTGCTCTTTTTTCATTCATTTTGTGAAAGCCTTCCCAGGGCAGTATAATTTCGCCTCGAATTTCAAAAAATTCGGGATAGTCGCCTTTAAGTTGAAGTGGAACCGTATTGATCGTTTTTACATTTGTAGTAATCGCGTCTCCTTGGACTCCGTCTCCTCTTGTTAAAGCTTGCACCAAATTTCCATGTTTATAGGTCAGACTAATGGATGCACCATCAAATTTCAACTCACAAGTGTAGCTAACCGCTGATGCATCTCCAAGTTTTTTTTTGATCCGTTCTTCCCATTGAACCAACTCTTCCTTTGTATAGGTATTGGATAAGGAATACATCGGATATTTATGAGCAACTGTATCAAAATTTCTGGTCACCCCTCCCCCCACTCGTTGTGTAGGTGAATTGGAATCATAAAATTCAGGATAAAGATTTTCTAAGTCTTGAAGCTCCTTTAAAAGAGTATCAAATTCGTAATCGCTAATAACAGGTGCATCTTCAATGTAATACAAGCGGTTGTGCTCGTGTAATTCATTTCTAAGCCGAGTAAGTTTTGATTGAATTTCTTCCATACTACAGTTTTTGAAGTCGTAACATTCTTACTTTTCCAAAGATATCCATTCGCTGTGATACTCGATAAGAGTATCGGTGAATTAAATCGTATAATTCTTGAACTAGCAATGGATTGATCTCAAAAAAAAGAGCACCCTTTGAAGCTAAATGTCCTTCTGCATAGTCAAGAATACAACGATAGTACAATAAGGGATCGTCCTCTGGCACAAACAGGGCTTGATGGGGTTCAAAATCAAGCACATTGGCTTTCATTTGTTTTTTTTCTGAGTGCATAACATAAGGGGGGTTAGAGACTAGAACATCAAATTTTTCTACAGACGTGGGCATTTGAGTCATATCTCCCAGCCTGAAGTCTATCGTTACCCGATTGATTGATGCATTTTCTTTTGCAATTGCAATTATTTCAGGATCGCAGTCTAGTGCAGACACCAAAAACTGTTTTTGCTCTTTGGCCAGTGCAATTGCAATACAGCCAGAGCCCGTTCCTAAGTCTAGGACACGACTTTTTTTTGAATCTAAAGACTTGTGATCCTCTAGTATCCAATCCACCAATTCCTCAGTTTCTGGTCTAGGTATTAACACACAAGAATTCACTTTCAATTTTAAATCCCTAAAAAAGGCCTTTCCGGTTATGTACTGTAAAGGGGTTTTATTCATCAGTTGATCTAAGACTGTCTCCAGAATAACAACATCCTTGTTTTCAAAACTTTCGCTTGGGTTTAATGCAAGTTGAATTGGGTTAATATTCAGTACCAGTTCTAACAAGGACTTGTAGTAAAAATCAATCTCTTCTCTTGTATAGAGCTTGTAAAGGCGTTCTCTAAAAAGTGTTCTTCCTTCCAAAAGAGTCATACCAAAACTTTTGTCATCCATATAGGACAAGAACAATGTCCCGTATTGCCCATAGGGTGGTCTATGTATGAAAATCCAACTTTTTTATAAAGCGTTTGTGCCTTCTGCATATTAGGCATCGTTTCGATATAACACAATTTAAAAGATGCGGATCTTGCAAATGCTAAACAAAGTTTAATCATTTTGTATCCCAATCCTTTACCTCTTGCCTCTTTCAGAAAGTACATTTTTTGCAGTTCACAAACAGAATGATCCCCATCCTTTAAAGGGGCAATTCCTGCTCCACCAAGTATTTCACCTCTATATTCTATAATAAAATACTGAGAACGAGAGGATTGATAAGTCTCAAACATAGCATCCAATTCTTTATCCTCGTATGCAGTGCCCACCTTTGGAACACCCATCTCGATTAAAACAGAACGTATCGCTTTCGCAAGAGATTTATTGTCCTTTAATTCTATTGGGCGAATCTTCATTCCTTTAATTTTGTGCTAAATTTACAAGCTATTGCAATGGTCACTTGCAAAGTAAATAAAAACATATAAACGAAATTTTGAACAAGAAAACAGCAGAACACTATATGCACAGATGCCTTGATCTAGCACAAAAAGGACTGGGTACAACCTATCCCAATCCTCTGGTCGGGGCCGTTATTGTATATCAAGATAACATAATCGGAGAGGGATGGCATCAAGAAGCTGGAGGACCTCATGCTGAAGTAACTGCAATCAATAACGTACAGGACAAAAGTTTACTTTCAAAAAGTACTCTTTACGTTAATTTAGAACCCTGTTCGCATCACGGTAAAACACCCCCCTGTGTAGACCTCATTAAAAGCCATTCCATTCCAAAGATCGTAGTCGGTTCCTTAGATCCCAACCCGAAAGTTTCGGGAAAAGGAATTGCAACACTACAAAAGTGGGGTTGTGAAGTAATTCAAGGTGTTTTAAATAATGAAGCTGATTTTCTCAACAGGCGGTTTTTTACATATCACATCCAAAAAAGACCTTACATCCTCTTGAAATGGGCTGAAACCGAAGATGGCTTTATTGCTCCTTTGCAAGAAACTAAAGAGAAACCCCAGGTTTTTTGGATATCTAATACGCTCTCGCGTCAAAGGGTACATCAGTGGAGAAGTCAAGAAACAGCCTTATTGATCGGAGTTCAAACCTTGATATACGACAATCCCAACCTCACGACACGCCATTGGAAGGGACCAAATCCGTTGAGGATAGTTCTAGACCCAACAAACAGAACACCTAAAAACGCAACTGTAAATAGGGATGAAAATCCTACACTCTTTTTCAATCGGGAAAAGTTGATCAGTAGTGGAAATAAAATTCATATTCAACTCAAGCCCTTTACTCTAGAAAATGTTTTAGCCTATTGCTACTCCAAGGAAATTCAATCCATTCTTGTAGAGGGAGGCAAAGTCACTTTAGAACGATTTATTAAAGAAGGCTTATGGGATGAGGCTCGTGTTTTCAAAGCGAACAAAAAACTTAAAACAGGTATTGCTGCTCCTTTATTTGAATTTGAAGAAAATTTGAAAGAGACTATTGGGGGAGATGTTTTAAAGACTTATTTTAAACAAACTTATCAAGCAATAATTTAGGACATCGCATGGGCCTTTTAGTTTCTGGAGAAAGAAAGGCTAAAACCGTATTTCCCGTACAAATAACTTTATCTTGTTGATTTGTAATTAAATAGTCAAATTCCAAGGTGGCTGTTGGGGTTTTCTTTAACGAAACAGCAACCCGAAAAAGATCTCCAAAAAAAAGTGGGGATTTGAAATTTAAACTGGCGTGAACCACAGGCATTAAAATCCCTTCTCTTTCCATATCAGCATAAGAAATACCCATACTTGAAAGCCATTCAAGCCTTGCCAATTCAAAGTATCTGAGGTAGTTACTGTGATGAACAAAACGCATTTGATCCGTTTCTCCATATCTGACCGTGACCCAATCTGTGGTGTATTTCATCTCAATTTTGTTTAAGGTTTTGATCTGTTTTTTTAAATATTTTAAATCACGAACTAGACCCTCAGAATATCATAAAAAAAAACTTAAAATTCAATAGCTATTTCATTTTTTTTTTTTGTTTTTTTAATCAATATTTGTTTCCGAACAAGATCGGTTTACTAAAACCATACATAACCATAAAACAAGATCAAATAAATGAACGTTAACGCTTCTACGGTGTGGGATAATTGTCTTTCATTTATTAAAGACAACATTCAACCCCAAGCTTACAAAACATGGTTTTTACCTATTAAACCAGTAAAGCTCAGCGATAAAGTTTTAAGTATTGAAGTCCCTAGTAAATTTTTCTATGAATGGCTTGAAGAACATTATGTTAAACTACTCAAAACGGCTTTACAAAAAGAACTAGGGGAAGAGGCCCGTCTTGTATATTCTATCCGGATGGAAAACACCTTCGGAAATAAAGTTGCCTTTACAGAAAATATACCCAGTAATAACAGAGCAGGGGTATCACCTCAGCAAGTAGATGCTCCACTCAATTCCGCCACATCCGAACTTAAAAATCCCTTTGTAATTCCGGGAATAAAAAACCTACAAATAGAATCACAACTCAATCCAAATTACAATTTCGAAAACTTTCTAGAAGGCGATTCCAACCGACTGGCTCGTTCTGCGGCTCTTGCCGTCGCGGCAAAACCAGGAGGCACCTCTTTCAATCCTTTGCTTATTTTCGGTGGTGTCGGTCTTGGAAAAACGCACTTAGCTCATGCCATAGGTGTTGAAATCAAAGAAAAATACCAAGACAAAACAGTCCTATACATTGCTGCGGAAAAATTTACACAACAGTATATAGAGGCTGTTAAAAAGAATACGAGAAATGATTTCATACATTTTTATCAACTCTTAGATGTTCTAATCATTGACGACGTTCAGTTTCTATCTGGAAAAACAGGTACCCAAGATGTGTTCTTTCACATCTTCAATCATTTGCATCAAAACGGGAAGCAAGTCATTTTAACCTCAGACAAAGCTCCTGTTGACATGCAGGATATCGAACAAAGACTGTTGTCTAGATTTAAATGGGGACTGTCTGCTGAATTACAACTACCAAATTTTGAAACCCGTATTTCTATACTTAAAAACAAACTATATAGAGATGGAGTTAGCATCAATGATGATATCATTGAATACGTCGCTAAAAACATTAAAACAAATGTTAGAGAACTTGAAGGGGCTATTATCTCTTTGATAGCACAATCTTCTTTTAACAAAGTAGAAATCACTCAAGAACTGGCTCAGGAAGTAGTCATGAAATTTGTCAAAAACACTAAAAGAGAAGTTTCTATTGACTACATTCAAAAAGTGGTATCCGATTATTTTCAAATGGATGTGGAAACACTTCAATCCAAAACCCGAAGAAGGCATATTGTTCAAGCGCGTCAATTGGCGATGTATTTTGCTAAAAAATTCACTAAAGCTTCCCTGGCTAGTATCGGAAATCAGATTGGAAAACGCGACCATGCCACAGTTTTGCATGCCTGTAAAACTGTTGATAATCTAACTTTCACTGACAAACAGTTTAGAAAATACGTTGAGGATCTAAGTCAAAAGTTAACCCTTTAAACTTTTTGTTGTGAAACCTACAAAAATACTCATGGTCTGTTTGGGTAATATTTGTAGGTCACCTCTTGCACAAGGAATACTTAGCTCAAAAGTTTCAAGTGACATTCAAGTAGATTCAGCTGGCACAGCAGCCTATCATGTGGGATGTGCACCCGACCCTAGGAGTATTGCAGTTGCCAAAGAAAACAACATAGATATCAGTAGCTACATTGCGCGTAAATTTACCGCTGCAGATTTCGAAAATTATGATTGTATTTATGTCATGGATTTGTCTAATTATAAAAATGTAAAAGCATTGGCTTCTAATTCTGAACATGAAAACAAAATACAGTTCGTACTAGAATCAAAAAGTGAAGTTCCCGACCCCTACTTGGGTGGTAAAGAAGATTTTCAACATTGCTTTTCACTTTTAGAAGAGGCCTGCACTCGAATTGCAAAAGAATTGAATCATAATGAGTACTAAAGCATTCCATCAAGCTGTACTTCATCTTATTCCAACCCCTCTTGGAGAAAACCCGCCTATTGAAGTATTGCCTATTTCAATAAAAAAAACCCTGGAAGACTTAGACCATTTTATTGTAGAAAATGAAAAAATGGGACGACGATTCATTAAAAAAATAGCCCCCAACAAAAACCAAAACGATCTGCGTCTGAATGTTTTAAATAAATTCACTACTCAAGAGGAGCTGGTCAACTACCTGAATCCTTGCCTAGAAGGTCATTCCATGGGACTTCTTTCAGATGCTGGTTGTCCAGGAGTTGCAGATCCTGGAGCGGATATTGTATCCAAAGCACACCAATTGGGTATTAAAGTAAAACCGCACGTGGGCCCTTCTTCAATACTCCTTGCACTAATGAGTTCTGGTATGAACGGACAAAGTTTTGCTTTTAATGGCTATCTCCCCATCGATAAAAAACAAAGAACACAAGCTTTATTAAAATACCAAAGGCTTTCACTAAAAGAAAAGCAAACTCAAATTTTTATAGAAACACCTTATCGAAATGAAGTCTTGTTGCAGGAAATCCTAAAAACACTTGATCCGAATACACTACTTTGTATTGCTTGTGATTTGAGTTTATCTACAGAATTTATTCAGACGGCCTCTGTTTCAAATTGGAAGAAGAAAACAGTGGCTATAAATAAAAGACCCGCTATTTTTTTAATTGAAGGTTCGTTTTAACGATATATTTTTTGATTGTTTAACCAGCGAATATACCTCGCTTTATTTTTGTTGTGTTCACTTAAAGAAGATGCAAATAAATGATAACCTATCTTTTCTGGTGCAGCAACAAAATAGAGGTAGTTGTGTTGTTCTGGGTTGAGCACTGCCTCCAAGGTGGATAAATCTGGCATAGTGATTGGGCCTGGAGGTAAGCCTTTAACTCTGTAAGTGTTGTAAGGGGAATTCAATTTTAAGTCTTTGTACAAAACGCGTTTGATGACTTGTTTAAAATCTCCTGTTGCTTTTTTCAAAGCATAAATAACTGTTGGGTCTGCTTGGAGCTTCATCTTTATCTTCAATCTGTTCAAATAAACTCCTGCAATTGTATTTTGTTCTTCAACTCGCACCGATTCTTTTTGAACAACAGAGGCTAAAATGACAGCATCTATGGGTGTTAAACCCAGAGCTTCTACTTTACTTATTCTACTTTTGTCCCAATAATTACGATAGTATTCTAACATACGGTTTCTAAAATTTTCTGGGGTAGTATCCCAAAAAACTTCATAGGTATTAGGGAGATACATGGCAAGTGCATTTGCTTCTGTAAACCCTGCTTCTGCTAAAAAAAGGGGATCCAAAAAAGCCTTTAACAAAGACAGGCTATCTGCTTCTATTTGTGTTGCTATTCTGCCTGCAAGATCTTCTATACGCTCTTGATTATTAAAAACTACCTTTGTGGTAAGACGGTTGGATCGCAAAGTATTGATGATGTCATTGTTCCCCATACTTTTTTGAATTCGATACTTCCCAGTTCGAACACGCTGAGCAAAGCCTTTCTTTTCAGCAGCGAACAAAAAGCTTTTTGTTGACTTCAATAAAGGTTCCATTTGAAGAGATAAGGAATCTATCGTGTCATCACGATCCACAAAAACGTAAGAAAAATCGTTTTCAAATTGCGTGTTACTCCAAAAAAAGGTTTGATAAAATTTAAGCACGAAGAAAAGCCCAAGACCAATCCCTGAAACACTAATCAATAAAAGGAGTTTTCTTCTGTACATTAAGAGAGTAATTTTTGATAAAGATATTCATCATGAAATTGGCCTTCATAAAAATTCCATTCTTTTTTTTCAGCCAACCGAAAAAATTCACAAGACTCGAACATCCTTAGACTCGCATTGTTTTCAGGAGCAATATTTGCATAGAGTGAGTGCAAAATCAAATGTTTCGTGGCATACTCTTCTGCTAATTTTAAAGCCTTTTTTCCATATCCTTTTCCCCGATAATCAGGGTGGATAATGATTCCTATCCCCGCCCTGCGATGAAGTGGTTCAAAATCGAAAAAGTCAATAAATCCAATTGGGGTTTGATCAGGATAGCTCACCACAAAGCGCTTTTGCTTGACCTCAAAAATATCCTGATGCTGTTCGTCTATGTATTTTTGAAGTAAAGCCCGAGAAAAAGGTTCCGTTCTATTGGAATATTTCCACAGAGAAGAATCGTTTTCAAGCTGCACCAAGAGGTCGAGGTCCTCGGGTTCTAGTGCTCTCAAAAAGATTCCAATTTGTTTCATATGTCAATTGTTCCTGAAAAGATAAATTCTGCAGGTCCTAGGAGTGTGATGTTTTCATAACCTTTAGAGGTTTTTTCAAAGGCTACCTGCAACGTACCTCCCAAAGCGTGAAGTTTGATTGGATTTGCTCCTCCCAGTAGGTTCCAATAATCTGCAGCTAAAGCACTAGCTACAGCACCCGTACCACAGGCGAGTGTTTCGTTTTCCACTCCTCTTTCATAGGTTCTAATCTCTAATGTGTTCGTTTCTGCACGGGCTATAAAATTGACATTTATACCTTCGGATTGAAAAACAGGGCTGTACCGAATGACCGCTCCTTCCTTTGTTGTATTGAGGTTTCGTACTGAATCACGTAAAGTCACATAATGAGGTGAACCTGTATCCAAAACCAATGCATTTTCATGTGTTTTCAATTCTAAAACAGAAGCCATTTGGAGTCTTACAAGCTTATCGGGAAGTACCTCAGCATGATGTAAACCATCTACAGCTTCAAAACAGGTTTTGGTTTTAATGATTTCAAGATTTGCAGCGAAGGCAACCGAACATCTCCCACCATTACCACAAAGTGTACTTTCTCTTCCGTCTGCATTGTAATAGACCATCTTAAAATCCGCTTTTTCACTTGCTTCAATTAAGATTAAACCGTCTGCACCTACCCCCTTATTTCGATTGCATAAAAAGGCTATTTGATCGGTTGTCAAAGTGCTGAGATGACCCGTACGGTTATCGATCATAACAAAATCATTACCTGCTCCCTGGTATTTATAAAAGGCCAATTGCATGCAGCAAAGATAGATAAATTTAAAGGGTGTTAAAGAGTCGTTAAAGCAAAATTGTCTTTTACAAAAATTCCTAATTTTGAATAAAAAATTAGAAATATGAAATCATTTATCAAAACCCTTTCAATTGCACTTTTTAGTGCTTTTATTAGTCTTTTTATTTATGATCGGTATGTAAACACCCATTCCAACAATTTCCAACACTCTATTGAAACCCCAACGCTCATTCCTACTAGCTACAGTATAAATACCAACTCTGTAGCTGCGGAACGAACGGATTTTACAGAAGCGGCTGCGAAAACAATCGATGCGGTTGTTCATGTTAAAAACACCAGCTCTTCAGGATCTAATCAACCATCATTTTATCAATTTTTTTACGGTACAGATGAAGCTCCGGAACGTATTGGTACCGGATCTGGAGTAATCGTTTCACCAGACGGTTACATCATAACCAACAACCACGTAATTGAAAACAATAATTCTATTGAAATAACGACCAATAACAACAAGTCCTACCAAGCTACTGTTGTTGGTACTGATCCTGATACAGACATTGCTGTACTAAAAATTGATGCAGAAGCACCCCTACCCCATGTGTATTTTGGCAATTCTGATGCCACTCGAATTGGAGAATGGGTTCTAGCAGTAGGAAATCCATTTAATCTGAACTCGACCGTAACTGCTGGAATCATAAGTGCAAAATCCCGAGACCTCAACAAAACAGATGGAGTGAATGAATCCTATATTCAAACAGATGCAGCAGTTAACCGAGGTAATAGCGGTGGTGCCTTAGTAAATACACGTGGAGAGTTGATAGGAATCAATACCGCCATTACCTCAGTCTCTGGTGGATTTGTAGGCTACTCTTTTGCCGTACCGAGCAATGTAGCACGTAAGGTATTTGAAGATCTCATTGAATACGGAGATGTGCAGCGTGGCCTTTTAGGTGTAATGGGTCAGGCATTAGATGCTAATTTTGCAGAACGTTTTGAGGTAGAAGAAACCGAAGGTTTTTACATCACAGATCTTGAGAAAGGATTGGGGGCAGATATAGCAGGGCTCCAACCTGGAGACATCATAAAAAGTGTGGATGGAATTACAATCAATAAATTTGCGGATCTTTCAGGGTATTTGGCTAGTAAACGCCCAGGAGAAAAAGTAGCGGTTATTTACAAACGTGACGGATCTGAAAAAAAGACAATTGTTCGACTTGAAAAAATAAATCGCGCTGTCTTTTTTTACATGGAGGTACGAGAACTTACACCGGAACAACAGAAGGAATACGGCACGGACGAAGGCCTCTATATTTCAAACATGAACAACCGTAGACTCTATCAAAACGGAATTGATAACGGTCATGTCATTCTTGAAGTAAATGGTAAAGAAGTAGGTAAAATTTCTGATGTCAAAGGCTACCAACCCAGCGACATTCAAAGCATTCTTTTTCTTAACCCCTCCGGTGAAAAGGAAAAAATCCTTTTACAATATTAATCATCAAAGCATACTCAAATTTAAAGTCGCAGTTGTACTGCGACTTTTTTTATTTTTGTTGGTACAAAATCAATACCGATGCGAATTGACATCATAACCCTTTTTCCAGAACTACTGAAAAGTCCTTTCGAAGCATCCATCTTAAAACGAGCAATCGAGTCTGGAAAAGCAAGGGTTCACTTTCACGATTTGAGAACCTATAGTACTAACAAACAAAAGCAGGTTGATGACTACCCCTTTGGAGGTGGAGCAGGTATGGTCTTAATGATTGAACCCATAGACCGCTGTATTGAACTATTGAAGAAAGAAAGAGATTACGACGCAGTAATCTACCTCACACCCGATGGAACCACCTTAAACCAACAACAAGCCAACCATTTATCGACTTTAGAAAACATCATTTTATTGTGTGGGCATTACAAAGGAGTAGATCAGCGTGTACGCGACCACCTGATCACTCATGAGATTTCAGTTGGAGACTTTGTACTCTCAGGAGGAGAACTTGCCGCTGCTGTACTCTGTGATAGTATGATCCGTTTAATCCCTGGTGTACTTGGCGATGAATCTTCTGCGCTAACCGACAGCTTCCAAGACAATCTTTTAGCACCGCCCATCTACACCCGCCCTGCGGAATATAAAGGGTGGAAAGTACCCGAAATACTCACTTCTGGAAACACACCTAAAGTAGAGGAATGGAGAGAAAAAAAGGCTTTAGAACATACCCAAACCCGCAGACCCGACCTACTGGAATAATTTAAAATTGAGAAAAAGAGTTTTTTTATTGGAATCCAGAATTGTTTACCTAAAAATAAAGTTTAATTTTGCAGCACGAAAAGATTAACCGCTGACGATAATCGTGAATGTTGACTTTTAAAATATTTAATACTCCAAAAAAATGGAAGATTTAGTTGCTTACGTACAAAACGAATACATCACCAAAAAGGAATTTCCTGAATTTAGTGCTGGTGATACACTTACCGTGTACTACCAAATTCGAGAAGGTGAAAAGGTCCGTACTCAGTTTTTTAAAGGTGTCGTGATTCAAATTAAAGGACAAGGATTATCTAAAACTTTTACCATCAGAAAAATGTCTGGTACGGTGGGAGTAGAACGTATCTTTCCCATTAATTTACCTACATTAGAAAAAATTGAAGTGAACAAAAAAGGTAAAGTGCGCCGTTCGCGTATTTATTACTTTAAAAACTTACGAGGTAAAAAAGCCCGTATCAAAGAAGCTTAAAATTTTAAAACCGCTCCATAGCGGTTTTTTTTTGGCTAAACTCCTTAAATAAAGAACACTAACTTATATTTGCAAACCAAAACCTAAATTTAAACGCATGTCTAAGATTAAAGTTGCAAACCCTGTAGTGGAGATGGATGGAGACGAAATGACTCGTATCATTTGGAAATTCATCAAAGACCAACTCATACTCCCCTACTTAGATTTACAAATAGAATACTACGACCTTTCTGTTACTTCACGTGATGCCACAGAAGATAAAATCACAGTTCAAGCAGCACACGCCATCAAAAAACACAACGTAGGTATCAAGTGTGCCACCATCACTCCAGACGAAGGTAGAGTTAAAGAATTTAACCTGTCCAATATGTGGCGCTCTCCTAACGGCACCATCCGTAACATAGTGGGAGGAACCGTTTTTAGAGAACCCATCATCATGAAAAACGTACCGCGTTATGTAAAGGGATGGACAAAACCCATTTGTATCGGACGACATGCGTTTGGAGATCAGTACAAAGCGGCAGATACGGTAACCACAGGAAAAGGAAAACTGACCATGACCTTTACTCCAGACGACGGAGGCACTCCTAAAACGTGGGAAGTCTATCACTTCCAAGAAAATGGGGTTGCCATGTCTATGTATAACATCGACTCTTCTATTTACGGTTTCGCTCGCTCTTGTATGAATCGTGCTTTGGACAAAGGGTGGCCTTTGTATCTATCAACAAAGAACACCATTCTTAAAGCCTATGACGGACGTTTTAAAGACATCTTCCAAGAGGTTTTTGACAACGAGTTCAAAGAGCGTTTTGAAGCTGCTGGAATCAGTTACGAACACCGCCTCATTGACGATATGGTGGCTGCAGCAATGAAATGGAACGGTGGTTTTGTTTGGGCGTGTAAAAACTACGACGGTGACGTTCAATCCGATACGGTTGCGCAAGGCTTTGGCTCTCTAGGACTCATGACCTCTACTCTAGTTACCCCCGACGGTAAAACAATGGAAGCTGAGGCCGCACACGGCACAGTAACGCGTCACTACAGACAGTATCAACAGGGTAAAGAAACCTCAACAAACCCCATCGCTTCCATATTTGCATGGACAAGAGGTTTGGCCCACAGAGGGAAACTGGATGGAAATCAAGACTTGATTGATTTCTGTACTACTCTAGAAAATGTATGTGTAGAAACTGTAGAAAATGGTAAAATGACCAAAGACTTGGCCCTACTCATTCACGGAGAGAAAATGGATCAAACCCATTATCTCACCACACAGCAATTTCTAACCGCATTGAAAGAAAATCTAGAAACAAAACAAAACTAAATTAAATCTGCAGAGTTTCCATAAGGATTAACACCCCGGCTATATCGTCGGGGTGTTTTTATTTTAAAGGTTCTGTAACTTAATTTGTAATTGCTTCTTATCTTTAACACATGACATTTAAAAAAATAACAGAGTCCGATTCTCTTCATAGCGATTTAGAAAAAAAGAGCATCAAAGAGCTCCTTGAGGGGATGCACCAAGAGGATCAAAAGGCAGTAGCGGCAGTGGTCGCTGTGAGAGATCAAACAGAAGCATTGATCACAAAAGTGGTCGAACAACTCAAAAACGGAGGTCGGCTCTTTTATATTGGAGCAGGTACTAGTGGCCGTCTTGGGGTTTTGGATGCCTCAGAATGTCCACCCACCTATGGCACCTCCCCAGATCTAGTGGTGGGTCTAATGGCTGGTGGGGATTATGCCCTTCGCAACTCTGTAGAACATGCAGAAGATGACCCCCAACAGGCCTGGAAAGATCTAGAAAAGCACAAAATTTCTGTAAAAGATGTCTTAATCGGGATCGCTGCTTCTGGTACGACTCCTTACGTAGTAGGAGGGCTCAAAGAAGCACAAAAAAACAACATCCCCACAGGGTGTATTGTCTGTAATCAAAACAGTCCCCTGGCAGCGGTGAGCGACTATCCGATAGAAGTCGTTGTTGGTCCTGAATTTGTTACGGGCAGCTCCCGAATGAAAGCAGGAACTGCACAAAAATTAATACTCAACAGCATCACCACCGCTACGATGATTCAATTGGGTCATGTCAAAGGCAATAAAATGGTAGACATGCAGCTTAAAAATAAAAAGCTTGTGGACCGTGCACAACGCATAGTAATGGAGGAACTCAATGTTTCTCTAGACACAGCAAAGGACTTATTGACAAAACACAAAAACATCCGCGAAGCAATTAACGCCTTTCAAAACTCCTAAAATTTTTTTCTATATTTGAGAGTACAGAACCCAAATCTGTTCTTTCAGCATGAAAAACCTACAGCTCATACCCAATATATATCGCGATCAATCCTTGGTCAAGGTACTTTTTACTTATGGCCCAAAAGGAGTTGGTTCAATTTTAAAAACTGGAACAAAAAAAGCGGCTCTTAGAAAAAGTGTAACTCCTCATATGTTAGGCCATGGTTTTGCAACACATTTATTGGGACAAGGGGTAAGTTTAAGACATATTCAAACTTTATTGGGGCATTCTAGTTCAAAAACCACAACTTCATTTTAGTATCTTTATCGTCCAAGGCTTCTACAATGAACAAAGCTTTACTTCAAAAGGGATTAAAAAAAATGGCATTCTGTTTACTCTGTTGTTTTACAGGTCCTGTCGTAGTGCATCAGGCATTTAAAAATCAGGAGCATCCGTTTTATTATCCTGTACTCATAATGGGCTTGGTGCTATTAGTGATCGCTTTTTACAACGGTTTTTCAGGTATTAGAACCTTGGTAAAAGCCCTTCTTGGGGAACGAAAAAACAGGAATCTTTAGGTGGGCGTTGTATCCCAGCACAAGACCCCCTATCTTTGCACTGCTTTTTAAACTACATTATGATTGAAATTCGTTTTCCAGACCAATCGGTTCGTACTTACGAAAAGGGCACCACTGCATTTGAAATCGCACAAAGCATCAGCGAAGGACTTGCAAGGAACGTATTATCTGCCTCCTTTAACGGCAAAACAGTAGAGGCTGTTACTCCACTAGAAGAGGATGGAAACTTACAACTTTATACCTGGAACGACCAGGAGGGGAAAACTGCTTTTTGGCACTCCTCTGCCCACCTCCTTGCCCAAAGTATACTAGCGCTTTATCCTGAGGCGAAGCTTACCATAGGACCCGCCATTGAAAACGGTTTTTACTACGATGTCGATTTTGGAACTGCCTCTTTTTCAGAAAAGGACCTTCCTGCGCTGGAAAAACAGTTTTTAGACTTTGCTCGAGAAAAGTTTGAATTCAAAATGCGAATGAGCAGTAAAGCAGAGGCACTCGCCTTTTATCAAAAAGAGCAAAATCCCTTTAAGCTAGAACTTATAGAAAACCTTGAGGACGGTACCATTAGCTTTTGTGATCATGCAGACTTTACTGATTTGTGCCGAGGCGGACACATTCCTCATACCGGTTTTGTAAAAGCAGTAAAACTCCTCAATGTGGCTGGTGCCTACTGGCGTGGAGATGAAACCAAACCTCAGCTCACAAGGATTTACGGCATCTCATTTCCCAAGCAAAAAGAACTTGCCGAATATCTCGCTCTTTTGGAAGAAGCCAAAAAAAGAGACCACAGAAAATTAGGTAAAGAACTGGAACTGTTCACTTTTTCACAAAAGGTGGGCCAAGGGCTACCCCTTTGGTTGCCTAAAGGAACAGCCCTTCGCGAACGTTTGGAAAATTTCCTTAAAAAAGCACAAACCAGAGCAGGCTACGAACAAGTCATTTCTCCTCATATTGGAAACAAAGAACTTTACATGACCTCTGGACACTATGAAAAATACGGTGCAGACAGTTTCCAACCCATACAAACCCCTGCAGAAGGTGAGGAATTTCTGCTCAAACCCATGAACTGTCCGCATCATTGTGAGATTTACAAAACCAAACCTTGGAGCTACCGCGATTTACCGAAACGCTATGCAGAATTTGGAACGGTATACCGCTATGAACAAAGTGGTGAATTACATGGTTTGACAAGAGTACGCGGTTTCACTCAAGACGATGCGCATATTTTTTGTATGCCAGAGCAACTGGATGAAGAATTTAAAAAAGTGATTGATTTGGTTCTTTATGTTTTCAGCTCCTTAGGTTTTGAAAATTTTACCGCACAAGTCTCGCTGCGCGACCCTGAAAAACCAGAAAAATACATTGGAGCTACGGAAAATTGGGAGCTTGCAGAGCAAGCCATCATCAATGCAGCCCAAGAAAAAAACCTGGACTATGTCATCGAAACAGGAGAAGCAGCCTTCTACGGACCTAAATTGGATTTTATGGTCAAAGATGCTTTGGGAAGAAAATGGCAGTTGGGCACCATACAGGTGGATTACAACCTGCCTGAACGCTTTGAATTGACCTACAAAGGCAGCGACAATGAACTACACCGACCCGTGATGATTCACCGCGCTCCCTTTGGAAGTATGGAACGTTTCGTGGCAATTCTTCTGGAGCATACAGGAGGAAATTTTCCCCTGTGGTTGATGCCCCATCAGGTAAATATTCTTTGTGTAAGTGAAAAACATAAAAATTACGCTCAAAAAGTTTTAAATTTCTTGGAAAATCACGAAATTCGCGCCCTCTTAGATGATCGTAATGAGACCATTGGGAAAAAAATTCGAGAGTCCGAATTATCCAAAGTCCCCTATATGATTATCCTAGGAGAAAAAGAAGCTGAAAATGAGACCGTTTCGTTGCGAAAGCATCAAGAAGGTGACATCGGAAGTTTCGAAATAGAACAGGTTGTAGAACAACTCAAAAAAGAAATAAAGGAGAGCCAAGCTACCTTTGAAGTTTAACTAAAAAGAACGCGACATAGCAATACGAAGAAGAAGATCGAACAACCCAGGAAGGGTTTTTAAGGAAGATCCCCACAGGATCAACCAAAAGATTAATGCTCAGGAGGTACGCCTCGTGGGTGATAATGTAGAAGTTGGTGTTTACTCATTAAGTAAAGCACTTGCCCTAGCTCAGGAATTGGAACTCGATCTAGTTGAAATTTCACCAAAAGCTTCCCCTCCTGTTTGTAAAATATTGGAGTACAAGAAATTTTTGTACGAACAAAAAAAACGTGATAAGGCCCTTAAAGCAAAGTCTACCAAAATCGTGATTAAAGAAATTCGCTTTGGTCCTAACACGGATGAGCACGACTATGAGTTTAAAAAGAAACATGCTGAAAAATTCCTCAAAGAAGGAGCAAAATTAAAGGCATTTGTTTTTTTTAAAGGTCGTTCCATCGTTTTTAAAGAAAAAGGTCAAATCTTATTATTGCGATTGGCGCAGGATTTAGAAGAGATCGGTAAAGTAGAACAAATGCCAATTTTAGAGGGTAAAAAAATGATCATGTTCATTGCCCCTAAGAAAAAATAAAAACAGAGACGTCATGCCTAAAATGAAAACAAAATCAAGTGCAAAAAAACGTTTTAAAATTACCGGTAGCGGTAAAATAAAGCGCAAACATGCATTCAAGAGTCATATCTTGACCAAAAAATCAAAGAAAAGAAAGTTAAAATTGACCCATTCTGGATTGGTTCACGAAAGTGATGCCCAAAACATTAAGGAACAATTGCGACTGGTTTAAAAAAACACCCCAGGTTTAAAATTATTTATTAACCCGAAGTAAGGCCTAAAAAGAGTAGTGATACCGCCTCCTTCAAAAAAACAAATTAAAAATGCCTAGATCAGTAAATTCAGTAGCTTCAAGAGCTCGTAGAAAAAAAGTATTAAAACAAGCCAAAGGTTTTTTTGGACGTCGTAAAAACGTTTGGACAGTTGCTAAAAATGCGGTAGACAAAGCAATGCTTTACGCATACAGAGACCGCAGAGTTAAAAAGAGAAATTTTAGAGCCCTTTGGATCGCTCGTATCAATGCAGGTGCTCGATTAAATGGTATGTCTTACAGCCAGTTTATGGGAAAAGTGAAAGCCAATCACATAGACTTAAACAGAAAAGTTCTTGCAGACTTGGCCATGAATCATCCAGAGGCTTTTAAAGCCATCATCGATAAGATAAAATAACCTCAAAACTACCTTCGGGTAGTTTTTTTTAATCTTTCATGTTACAGATTTATCACAATCCCCGTTGCAGAAAATCAAGAGAAGCTCTACAATTATTGCAAGAGCGATCTATTGACCATGAGGTTGTACTGTATCTTGAACATCGGTTGTCCAAAAAAGAACTGAAAGAACTACTGCATAAAATAAATTTACTCCCCAGTGAGGTTGTACGGAAAAACGAAGCTGAATGGAAAGCGTTACCCGATAGAAATACCATGGGAGAAGATCAAATAATAGATGCCCTAATTGCTTTTCCTAAGCTGTTGGAGCGTCCTATTGTTGTTGGGCAAGAGACAGGTGTTCTCGCCCGTCCTTTAGATCAATTAATCAATTTTTTATCAAGAGATTAAACCCTTAATCTCTCCTCCTGTCAAAGGGCTTTAACTTTGCAATGAAAAACTATTTTTATCTATTAATTTTCATCTCAACAGCCGTATTTAGCTTTGCACAACGTCCTCAAGGAGGACCCCCAGCAACGATGAAAAAAATCAAGCTCAGTGGTACTGTAATTGATCAAGACACACAGGAGATTTTAGAATACGCAACCATATCTTTGGTCAACGAAAATGCGCCAGGCCGCATTCAAGGAGGAATTACTGATGATAAAGGAAAATTCGATATTGAAGTCTTTCCAGGAAAATACAATATCAACATAGAATATATCGGGTTTACAAAGGTAGAATTCGAAGGGAAAGTACTTCAGGAAGACGAAAACTTGGGTGTCATTTCGTTGACCATAGCTGCCGAATCCTTGGACGAAGTAGAACTGGTTGGTGAACGTACAGAAGTAGAAATCCGACTGGACAAAAGAATTTACAATGTAGGTAGAGACATAACGGTTAGAGGCGGTTCTGTAGCTGATGTGTTAGATAATGTGCCCTCAGTCTCTGTGGACGTTGAAGGTAACATCGCTTTAAGAGGAAATGAAAACGTTCGTATCTTAATAAACGGAAAACCTTCAGGACTAGTGGGACTCTCTGGTCCACAAGGATTGCGCTCCTTACCTGCAGAATCTATAGAAAAAGTAGAGGTAGTTACTTCACCTTCAGCACGCTATGAGGCTTCAGGGACTGCAGGGATACTTAATATTATACTGAAAAAAGAGGAGTTAGAGGGATTTAATGGATCATTTATCCTCAACGGGGGGTTTCCTACTACCTATGGAGGGAATGCCTCTTTAAATTGGAGAACTAAAAAAATTAACTTTTTCAGCACCACCTCCCTTCGAGATTCTGAATCCAGAGGAGGAGGTCTTTTTGAAAGTGAAAATTTTAATCCCTTGCGTTTTGTAAATGAAGATCGAAAATACATAAGAAATAGAAAAAGTATTTTTTTCAATTTAGGAACTGAGTATTATTTTAATGATTTGACTTCTCTTACAGTAAGTGGTTTTATGAGAAAAAGTGATAATGACAGTAACAATACAACAGAAATTGAGAATCTAAATGCCAATGGAATTGTCATCGATCAATTTGGTAGATACCAATTTGAAGAAGAATTGGATAATTCTCAACAATTTACCGCCAATTTCACTAAGAAGTTCGACGAAAAAGGACATGAACTTGTCTTGGAGTTCCAAACAGAGTCGAGTTCAGAAGATGAAAACGATTTAGCTGAAAACACCAATACATTCGATCAAGAATCTGAAAGTCTTGAAAATCAAAAGAGAACACTCCTTCAATTGGATTATGTATGGCCTATTGATAAAAACACCCAATTTGAATTGGGATTCCGTGGAGACTATAGCTTTCAAGAAACCGATTACAATGTCTTTGATCTGTTAAATAGTGGAAGAACACCAAATACACAACTCACCAATTTTTTGGGCTTTTTACAAAACGTAACAGCAGCTTATACTCAATACGGACAAAAGGTGGATAAGTTTTCTTATTTAATGGGACTGAGAATGGAGAAAACCCACATCGAAATTGATCAAAAAACCACAGATATTTTTAAAGAAAAATACTATACGGATTGGTTTCCCACCCTAAACCTATCGTATGAATTTAATGAAAAAGAAAATATAACCTTAGGATACAGTAGAAGAGTTAGTAGACCGCGTTCTTGGTCACTAAACCCCTTCAGATCTCTAACCAGTTTGACTTTTTTTAGACAGGGAAATCCTGATCTAGACCCCTCTTATTCTAATGTTTTTGACTTTGGATATCTTAAAAGATGGGATAAATTCACATTCAACGGTTCTGTGTATTATCAAAAAGCAACACAAGTAATTGAAAGAATTACAGAAGCCACAGGTGAGTTTGTAGTTGTTAGTGAAAATCCTATTGTGGAACTTCCCGAGTTTCGATCAACTTCAATTAACTTATCCGAAAATCATAGAACTGGAACAGAATTCACCCTAACCTATACCCCAAAAAGACGTGTACGTATTAGTGGTAACTTTAACATCTTTAATTCGGAAACTATTGGAAGTTATAATGGTACTGTTTTTGACAGAGAAATCATAAGCTGGTTTGCTCGAATGAACAGTAGTTTTCCGCTTCCTTTTGATATCAATACGCAATTACGCGCCTTCTACTTTGGACCCCGAGCTAACGCGCAAACTGAATCCAAAGGAGTACTAACTTTTTCTGGTGCTTTAAATAAATCCCTTTTCAATAAAAAAGGAGAAATTTCTTTTCAAATGAGTGATATTTTAAACTCTTCCATTAGAAAAAGTACAACAGAGGCTGCGGATTTTAGAAATTATTCTGAATTTCAATGGAGACAGCCCACATACGTCTTTACATTAACCTATCGAATCAATGAAAGAAAAATGGACCGAAAAAGAAATCGAAGTCAAAACTTCAATAATGGTGACGATGGAGAGGGTCCTGAATTTTAATTCATAGACAAAAAAAGGAGCCCAGAGCTCCTTTTTTTATTTCTTTAAATCAGAAGTTTGTTTGTTTCTTCCGTACTTGAAATATTCTCTTATGGCACCTATAAGCCAATAAGGAATAACAAAAGTGAGCAAAAAAATCATCAGCCAAAAACCGATGGTCAAAATGGTCAAAAAGGAAAGAAATCCGAGGTATTGGTCAAATTCAAACATTAATTCGGTTTTAATATTGCAAAAATAGCCAATTTTTAGAATCTTTTTTTAATGTCTCTCATTTTTTAGTCTTATTTGTCAACAAAATTATTCCTATGCGGCAAAGGGTTTCTCTTAAACCTAGTATTTTTACATAAAAATTATCACATGGAGTATCGTATAGAAAAAGACACAATTGGTGAAGTTAAAGTTCCTAAAGAAGTATATTGGGGTGCCCAAACAGAACGTTCCAGAAATAACTTTAAAATAGGAGCTTCTGCCTCTATGCCTTTAGAAATCATATACGGTTTTGCTTATTTAAAAAAGGCTGCAGCATTTACCAATTGCGATCTTGGTGTTTTAGACCTGACTAAAAGAAATTTGATCAGTCAAGTTTGTGATGAAATATTGGAAGGTAAACTAGACGACCAATTTCCTTTGGTCATCTGGCAGACTGGATCTGGAACACAAAGCAATATGAACGTCAATGAAGTCATTGCTAATCGTGCACATGTACTGGCTGGAAATACTTTAGGGTCAGGAGAAAAAACACTAGCACCAAACGATGATGTAAACAAATCACAATCTTCCAACGATACTTTTCCAACAGGGATGCACATTGCCTCCTATAAAAAGATTGTAGAATCTACTTTACCCGGTTTAAAGCACTTACGAACTGCCCTAAATCAAAAAGCAAACGCCTTTAAAAAGGTAGTGAAAATAGGTAGAACCCACCTAATGGACGCTACTCCCCTTACCCTAGGACAAGAATTTTCTGGCTATGTAGCTCAATTAGATCATGGAATAAAAGCGGTGGAGTTTAGTCTAAATCACCTCGCAGAAATTGCTCTTGGTGGAACCGCGGTGGGAACTGGCATCAATACACCCGAGGGTTATTCTGAAAAAGTAGCTGCTTACATTTCAAAATTTACAGGCCTGCCTTTTGTTACTGCTCCAAATAAATTCGAGGCTCTTGCTGCACATGACGCTGTAGTAGGAGCACATGCCGCTTTAAAACAGGTGGCTGTCTCTTTAAATAAAATTGCTAACGATATTCGATTGATGGCTTCAGGCCCTCGATCAGGAATTGGCGAGATCATCATTCCTGCTAACGAACCCGGGAGTTCTATAATGCCAGGAAAAGTGAATCCAACACAATGCGAAGCAATGACCATGGTTTGTGCACAGGTTATGGGAAATGATGTAGCGGTAAGTGTGGGTGGTGCTCAAGGACACTACGAATTGAATGTTTTTAAACCCGTAATGGCAGCGAATTTAATCCAATCCGCTCAACTCATCGGTGATGCCTGTTACAGTTTTACGGATCATTGCGTAGTAGGCATTGAACCCAACCACCAACGCATAGAAGCTCTTGTTCAAAATTCGCTTATGCTGGTAACAGCACTCAATACTAAAATAGGATATTATAAAGCTGCTGAAATTGCTAACAAAGCACACCAGGAAGGAACCACTCTGAAAGAAGCGTGTCTTGCTCTAGGTTACTTAACTGCGAAAGAGTTTGATCAATGGGTACGCCCAGAGGAGATGACAGGAAATGGATGAATTAACCTTTCGAAAATACACTACAGAGGATGCTCCTCTCTTCAAATCCCTCAATATTGAGTGGCTAGAAAAGTATTTCATAGTAGAACCAATTGATGAATTGGTGTTGAGCAACCCTCAAACAGAAATTCTAGACAAGGGTGGTTTTATTCTAATGGCGGAATTCAAAGAAAAAGTGATAGGAACCTTTGCTTTCATGAAAAAAGAAGATGGCATCTATGAATTTAGCAAAATGGCGATTCACCCGAAGTACAGAGGCATAGGACATGGCAATACCATGATGCAATTCGCCATAAACTTCGCTGAGAAACACCATTGGAAAAAGATCATTTTGTATTCCAATACCCTACTTAAAAACTCCATTCACCTCTATCGAAAATATGGATTTATAGAGGTTCCTATGGAGAATTCCATAGTGTATAGTAGAGGAAATATAAAAATGGAGATGGACTTGAACTAATCTCTTGTTAGTTTTCGATATTGGATCCGTTTGGGTAGGATGTCTTGTCCCAAACGCTTCTTTTTGTTCTCCTCATAATCAGAGTAGGAGCCCTCAAAAAAATACACTTTTGAATCTCCCTCAAACGCAAGTATATGGGTACAAATTCGATCTAGAAACCAACGGTCATGGGAGATAACTACAGCACAGCCAGCAAAATTCTCTAGACCTTCTTCTAGCGCCCTTAATGTATTGACATCCAAATCATTGGTAGGCTCATCGAGCAACAACACATTTCCCTCTTCTTTTAAGGTCATTGCGAGATGCAAACGATTTCGCTCTCCACCAGAAAGTGTACTCACCTTTTTATTCTGCTCACTGCCACTAAAATTGAATCTACTTAAAAAGGCCCTTGAATTAATCTGTCTTCCTCCCAGCATGATAAGCTCCTGTTCATCACTAAAATTCTGCCACAGAGTTCTTTCTGGGTCAATATTGGAATGAGATTGATCTACATAAGCAAGTTTGACCGTTTCTCCAACAGAAAACGTTCCTCCATCTGGAGTTTCTTCTCCCATAATCATTCGGAAAACAGTTGACTTTCCTGCTCCATTGGGTCCAATGACACCCACGATTCCCGCTTGTGGTAAATTGAAACTCAAGTCGTCGTAAAGCAACTTTTCTCCAAAAGCCTTTGATACCTGCTTAGCTTCAATCACATTGGTTCCCAGTCTGGGTCCATTGGGAATAAAAATTTCTAATTTTTCATCCACTTGCTTCTGATCTTGACTTACCAATTTGTCGTAATTTGACAAACGAGCTTTTTGTTTGGACTGCCTTCCTTTTGGTGCCATACGTACCCATTCTAACTCGCGCTCCAGAGTTTTTTGACGTTTGGAAGACTGTTTTTGTTCTTGTGCTAAGCGCTTTGCTTTTTGTTCTAACCAAGAAGAATAATTACCCTTCCATGGAATCCCTTCTCCTCGATCCAATTCCAAAATCCATCCAGCGACATTGTCCAGAAAATAACGGTCATGAGTAACTGCAATTACCGTTCCTTGGTATTGTGCTAAATGATGCTCCAACCAATGTACTGATTCTGCATCCAAATGGTTTGTGGGTTCGTCCAACAACAAAACATCAGGCTTTTGCAACAACAGTCGGCAAAGAGCAACCCTTCTGCGTTCTCCACCGGAAAGTACTTCAATTTTTTGATCACCGGGTGGTGTACGCAAAGCATCCATAGCGATTTCCAATTGGGTATCTAACTCCCAAGCATTGGATGCGTCAATTTGATCTTGCAGCTCGGCTTGCCGATCCATGAGTTGCTGCATTTTATCTGGATTTTCATACACTTCTGGCAATCCAAATTGATCATTTATTTGATTGTATTCTTCTAAAATAGCAACGGTATGTGCAGCTCCTTCTTTTACTACTTCCAAAATGGTTTTGGATGGGTCCAACTCAGGTTCCTGCTCTAAATAGCCTACTTTATAGTCTTTGGAAAAAACTACATCACCTTGAAAATTGGTATCTAAACCGGAAATGATTTTCAATAGTGTTGATTTCCCAGAGCCGTTCAACCCCAGAATTCCGATTTTAGCACCGTAAAAAAAACTCAAATAGATGTTTTTCAATACGGGCTGATTGGCACTGGGATAAGTCTTTGTAACCCCAGTCATAGAAAATATAACCTTCTTCTCTTCAGACATCTTAAATTCTTCCTCTTAATGCATTGAACGCCCATGCTATGGCGTAAAAACCGATTCCAGTAATTGAGAAACCAATGGCGTACTCTGGATATTTAATAACTCCAATCAAAATCAGTGCACTTCCTATAATGGCTATTACAAGTGCTGTATACCCCACAATTTTATTTTTATTTAAACTCATAGTCGTTTTATGATACAGACAAATATCGAACAATTATTTAAATTGACACTTACAGAAATTAGTACTTTAGCAAAGTCATAAATACACAATGAATCTAGAAAAAGAGAAAAATAAAGACGCATTAAAAATGGCATGGGCTCAACTCCAGTCACGGATACGAAAAATAAAATTAGGAGGTGGAAAAGAACGTCTTGCTAAATTAAAAGACCAAGGGAAACTGTCCGCTCGTGAACGCATCAATCAATTAGTAGATGATCCCAAAAACACCTATGAAGTGGGTGTTCTTGCAGCAGAAAACATGTATGATCAGTATGGTGGCTGTCCTGCAGCAGGAGTCATAGTAATGATTGGTTGTGTTTCTGGAAAACAATGTGTTATTGTCGCTAATGATCCTACGGTTAAGGCAGGAGCTTGGTTTCCTTTGACGGCAAAAAAGAACTTAAGAGCTCAGGAAATTGCAATGGAAAACAAAATACCAATCATCTATCTTGTAGATAGTGCTGGCATTTTTCTACCCTTACAAGAAGAGCTTTTTGCTGATAAGGAAAACTTTGGTCGCATTTTTAGAAACAATGCCCGTATGAGCAGTATGGGTATCGTCCAAATTGCTGCTGTAATGGGCAGTTGCGTAGCTGGTGGTGCCTACCTCCCTATTATGTCCGATGAAGCTATCATCGTAGAAAAAACGGGAAGTATTTTTTTAGCGGGAAGTTATTTGGTAAAGGCAGCCATAGGTGAAGAGGTAGACAATGAATTTTTAGGAGGTGCCGATACACATAGCGGGATAAGTGGAGTTATAGACTATAAAGTCAAAAACGATCAACAAGCTCTTGAAAAAATTAGAAGTCTTATGGAAAAGATCGGAGCTCCTAAATCTGCAGGATTTCATCGCTCAAAAACAATTGAACCCAAAGGCGATCCAGAAACCCTTTACACCCTTATACCTAAAGAGCGGAATCAGCCCTATGATACTTATGAACTCATCGACCTAATCATTGATGCTGATTCTTCAGATGAATACAAAAAAGAATACGGGCAAACTCTTATTACCACCTATGCGAAAATTGATGGCTGGTCTGTTGGCATTGTAGCCAATCAAAGAAAAGTAGTAAAAAGTAAAACCGGTGAAATGCAGTTTGGTGGAGTTATTTATGGAGATGCTGCTGATAAAGCCACACGATTTATCGCCAATTGCAACCAACGTCATATCCCTCTGGTTTTTCTACAAGATGTAACAGGATTTATGGTTGGCAGTAAGGCAGAACACAGCGGAATCATTAAAGACGGTGCGAAAATGGTAAATGCTGTTGCAAATTCTGTTGTTCCTAAGTTCACAATTGTTGTGGGAAACTCTTTTGGAGCAGGAAATTATGCCATGTGTGGCAAAGCCTTTGATCCAAGACTCATGTTGGCTTGGCCATCAGCAAAAATGGCAGTTATGGGAGGAGAACAAGCCGCAAATGTATTGTTACAAATAGAAAAAGCAGCAGTGAAAAAATCGGGTGTCAAACTAGATAAGAAAAAAGAAATTTCCCTTAAAGAACGAATCAGTAAGGACTACAAAGAAAAAACGGAAATACTATACGCTGCTTCTCAACTTTGGGTAGACGCAGTCATAGATCCCGCTGAAACCCGGTCATGGATTAGCATGGGAATTACTCTAGCAAATCATGCTCCTAGTGATGAAAAATTCAATATGGGGGTTCTACAAGTCTAAAATACGTGAGGGCTTTTGACTCATGGTGGCAATGCGTTTGATTTTGCCGCTGTAGGTCGCTACAAATTCGTTAAAAAAAACAACAGCTTTTGGAATTTCGTAAGGTTCTAAAGAGGCGCATTTTTTAAGTTGACTTCGAAGCACTTCCTCGGTTAATTCAGTCGTTTCTTTAACAACTAAAACAACTTTCTCACCTAAGACGGAGTCTTCCATTCTATCGATAAAAAAATGAATTCCCAAATGTTCAGAAAGCTTTCGTTCTATTTGCTCCGGGTGTAATTTCACCCCACCAGAATTGATTATATGGTCAACCCGACCAATCAATCTGAAGTGTGTAGAACTGAAGAGTTCCACCTCATCATTAGTAATTAAATTTTTAATTCCCAATCTGGGCGCATCAACAATCAAACAGTTGCGGTGATCTTGACTTACTTGAATTTGTGGCAAACATTTAAATTCCGATGGGGGATCTGTCATTTTTCTAACGGCGATATGGGATAGGGTTTCCATCATTCCATAAGTCTCAAAGGCCTTTATTTTTTTTTCAATAAGGGCTTGTTGAAGCGCAGATGAAACATAAGCTCCTCCAAGAATCAATGTTCCAATTCTATTAAGATCATTGAGAGAATGATAGGCCTGCATGGGAGTCATAGCGACAAAATCATAGGATTTTTCATTTTTATAAAACGGTCTTTTTGACGGAGAAATCAAATCGATTTCAAGTCCCAATATCATAGCACGAACAAGCATCATCTTGCCTGCAATGTATCTAGCAGGAAGACAATGTAAAGCACGATCACCAACACTCACACCAAAAAAGTCCCCTGTCGCTATCGCACTGTTCACCAGAGATTGTTTTTTAAAACGTAATTTTTTAGGTGTAGCGGTAGTCCCTGAACTTTCTAAATAAATAAAATCGGACTGATCCAACCAGTCCAGTAAAAAATCACCCAAATAACGCTCGTAATGATCCCCCTCCTTAATAAAATTATATGCAACTTCTTTTAAAGTTTCTTGATTGTAATAAAATCCATTAAGCAAAAAGCGATTGTGGATTTTAGTAAAATGGGGTGTCTGCATCATTTCAAGCGATCAATAAGTTTATTTTTCCAATTAGACCATTGGTATTTTTTGGCCATAAGCCACAAAAATAGTGGGAATAATATGCCCAAGGTAATGAAAAGCTCTGCGCCCAAGGAAGGCTGAGAAACATCAAGAAAAAGCGACTCTGTTTGAAAGGCAGTCCAAGTGGAAGTTACCAACAATGCGGTAAAAAGATTGTTTGCCGCGTGAAACCCCAATGCGAGTTCTAAACCTTCATCCATTAGAGTTAGAATGCCTAAGAAAAAGCCAGTACCTATATAATAAACCAGTATACCATAACCCAGTTGTTCCACCTCGGGATTGAAAATATGTAGACCTCCAAAAAAGACTGAGGTCATAACTAGTGCAATTCCTCTACTCTTAAAATAAGTAGCAAAACCCTGCATTAAATAACCTCTAAAAACATACTCTTCAAGACTGGTTTGAATCGGAATCAAAACAATTGAGATAAGAATTAACAAGGCGAACGCTTTGGGTTCAAAATTCCATTGATAGGCGCTGGGATTAAAAAAATAATCTCCTAAAATCAAAACTACCGTCAGTGCTCCCCACAGAAAAAAAGAAGAAAAAAAACGATTCCAATCCAGTTTAGATCTCGCAGTTGTAATGCTCAATACACTGCGCTCGTGTAATTTTTTTATCACTAAAATTAATCCTAAGAATCCAAAAGCAAAAGGAATCAAAAGCAAGACCAACTGTAGGTTCTTATTCAGGTTTCTAAGAGCTACCATAGGATCTCCTCCAGCAGTAGATATAAGATCAGTAGTCATAAAAAAACCCAGAGGCAACTGTCCAATAATAGTAAAAATGATGATAACGAAAGAGCCTAGCAAGTACATCCAAAAAGGATTTTTATATGAAAGCGCTTGACTTAAAAACATACTAATAGAATTTCTCCCAAGGTATTAAATTATCTGTCCAAAGACAACCTGCATTAATTTTCAAAGGCCCGTTAATGTTGTTTCTAAAAAGGGATCCAGTTCCCAATCCTTGATCACCAGAAGCCTTTATTTTGTATGTCCATTGTGCAATGGCATTCAATCCAATATTGCTTTCCAAAGCACTTGTTACCCACCAGCCAATTCCTTTTTGTTTAGCCAAAGTAATCCATTGGTAGGCAACACTAAAACCTCCTAGTAAACTTGGTTTTAGGATTAAATAGTCAGGTTTAATGGTTTCTAATAGCTCTTGTTGTTTCTCTTTAGAAAAGCATCCAATTAATTCTTCGTCTAGAGCAATAGGCACAGGACTTTGTTCGCAAAGCTCTCGCATTAGATCCCATTGATTAACCCCTACAGGTTGCTCAATGGAGTGCAAATCGTAATCACTGAGTTGCTTCAATTTTTCCAAAGCATTTTTTGGAGAAAAAGCCCCATTCGCATCCACTCTCAAAGTTATTTCTTGAGCATTGAAATCCTTACGAACTTGCTTTAAAAGTTGGAGTTCCTCTTTGAAGTCCAAGGCCCCAATTTTTAATTTGATACAATTAAAACCACTTTCAAGTAACAATTTAATTTGACTCTTCATATACTCAACAGATCCCATCCAAACCAATCCATTAATTGGTATAGCGGCTTTTCCATCAGAAAATTCAGAAGGAAATAATTGGTAGGGTCTTTCATTACTCAAATCTAAAAGTGCCATCTCATAACCCATTTTTAGGGAAGGCCATGAAGTGAGATCGGGCAAGGTTGTTCGATCATTAATTGATAAACATAACTTGGCGATTTCTTGCTCAAAATTAGGAACAGCATCAATACTTAATCCTCTCAACAGGCTACACTCTCCTATCCCACTATTTCTTTCATGTTCCAAAATTATGAACCAACTGTCTTTTGACGTCAACATTCCTCTAGAAGTACCACTTGGTCTTTTGAATTGAAGTTGGCGTTTAAAATAACGTGCTTTCATAAATTCAATAATGCATTTATAAAAATTAAAATAGAAAGCAAGAAAGTGGTAAGTGCTAATTTTTTTAATTCAGGATCAAAATCTTTGCGAGCATTGGTTTTAATCACTCGAATCATATGAGTAAAAAGCGGAACAACTACCAAAAGAGGTAACCAGTTGATAGGTTCCTTTGTAGAAAGAAAAACAAATAGCAACAAGAGGTAAGAAGCAATAAGTATTGTTAGATGATAGATTTTGGCTTTCTTTTCTCCTAAAAAAACAGCAAATGTTTTTTTACCAGCTTGTTGATCGCTTATAAGATCACGCATATTATTCAAATTCAACACACCAACAGCCAGCAAACCAATAACTACAGCTAAAATACCTACTCTTGTGTCCAGTACTTTTACCTGAATAAAATAAGACCCCATAACACTTAATCCACCAAAAAAAAGAAAGACAAATAAATCTCCAAAACCTCGGTAGCCATAAGCAGTATCACCTACTGTATATCGTATTGCAGCCCAAATGCTCAAAAAAGCTAGACTTAAAAACAGTAGTACATATAACCCTGAATCTTCTCCAAAAGCATAAACAATTGAAAAGAGTGCCAAAGCCAAAGACACGAGTGAACTAAAAAAAATTCCTTGCTTTAATTCTTTTTTTGAAAGCAAGCCCATTTGGAAAACACGTTTGGGACCTATTCTGTTGTCGTTATCTGTTCCTTTAACTCCATCACCGTAATCGTTTGCAAAATTCGATATGATTTGAAATCCCGAAGCAGTAAGAAGCATAAAAACAAAAAGCACCCATGAAAAATTAATTTCTTTGAGGCTCATTGCATTACCTACAATTATTCCCGATAGTGAAAGCGGCAATGTTCTCAGTCTAGCTGCCTGAATCCAAATCTTAGCTTTGCCTAACATAGATCAGGGAAACTTTGGATATTTCTTGAAATTTGGACTTCTTTTTTCTAAAAATGCTTTTTTCCCTTCCTGAGCTTCTTCCATCAAATAATACATTAAAGTGGCATCGCCTGCTAATTGCATCAAACCGTGCTGACCATCTAATTCCGCATTCAAAGATCTTTTAATCATACGTAATGCTAAAGGACTGCGCTGTTGCATGATTTGACACCATTCCATGACCGTATCTTCCAGCTTATCCAATGGAACAACTTTATTTACCAATCCCATCTCCAAGGCCTCTTTTGCTGTATACTGCTGACATAAAAACCAGATTTCTCTGGCTTTCTTCTGGCCAACATGACGCGCTAGGTAGGAAGAACCGAATCCCCCATCAAAACTACCTACTTTAGGTCCTGTTTGTCCAAAAATGGCATTTTCACTGGCAATGGTTAAATCACAAACTACATGTAAAACATGACCTCCGCCTATAGCATATCCATTGACCATAGCTATAACAGGTTTGGGTAACTCACGAATGCGTTTGTGCAAATCGAGAACATTGAGTCTAGGAACCCCATCTTCACCTACATAGCCTCCAACTCCTTTGACATTCTGATCGCCACCGCTACAAAAGGCTTTATCACCAATACCTGTGAATACAACGACATCAATATCATTGCGCTCACGACATATTTCCATGGCCTGTAGCATCTGAATATTGGTCTCTGGACGAAAAGCGTTGTAAACCTCGGGACGGTTTATGGTGATTTTTGCTACACCCTCACAAAGTTCAAAGAGTATATCGCTATAGTTTCCAAGTGAATTCCATTTTCTCATATCTCCATTTTTTTACGAAAATAAAGGTTTTGATGCCATTGCATTAAAATAATTCAATAAAACCGCGTCGTTCTTCTTTCGTGGCGTGATGATTTCAATAAGTTGAGGTCTTTTCATTGTTTTAAAGAATCGAGGAAGTTTCCTCTTTAAAGCTCCAAAAGAATTGACCTTTCGATACTCTATTCCAAAAGCCTTACACAAATATTTTGCCTCACGATGGTGTACCGTCTCAAAATAAGTATCGTAATTTTTACTGTCTTTTTCACCCTGTAAAATCCTAAAAATTCCTCCTCCACCATTATTAATTAAAATAATTTTAAAGTTATCAGGAATGTAGTTGTTCCATAAACCATTGATGTCATAAAAGAAACTTAAATCTCCGGTGATCAAAACGGTAGGCCTTTTATTAACTAGCGCAGCTCCAATCGCAGTTGATGTGCTACCATCAATACCACTTGTTCCTCTATTACAAAAAACCATCGTATCCTCTGGCCATGAAAACAACTGAGCATAACGAACAGAGGAGCTGTTTGCTAATTGGAGTTGTAATCCCTTTGGTAATTTCTGAGCAATAAGTTCGAACACTTTCAAATCAGAAAAAGGTTGTTTTTCAAGGTAGTTTTGGCCCGCATTTTTAAATTGAGAATACTGTTCCAAAACCCTTTTTTGATAGTCACTTTTTGGATGGTTATGTTTCTTATACAATACCCTTAAGAAATCCTCTGGAGTAGATTGAATATGTTCCGTCAATGAGTAGTAAGTATTGTATGCTTTTTTTATGTCGACATGCCAGTGGTGTTGAGGTCGGTATTTTCTCAAAAAAGCTTTCAATTTTTTAGAAACGACCATACCACCAAAAGTAAGAAGCAGGTCAGGTTGTAGATCAATACTCAACTGAGTTTCCCTCATTTCTAAGGGAGCCATAAGGATGTCTGTAGAACCCACCACCTTTGGATGGGTTATATTTGAAGTGGTTTCAGTAAAAACGACAACGGATGGGTCATTACAGACTGCGTCAATCCAAAATTGATCAATGTTATTGGGCTGTAGCACACCGATGACCACCCATTTTTTTGGACTTTTGTTCCATAGCTGGATCCACCTTTCTTCTTTTGATTCTTTCAATAGCGGCTTTTCTTTTACTTCTGACAGCTCAGGCAGGGGGATGACCTCTGTAGTAGTTTCATAAAGAGGTTCCTCAAGTGGTATATTTAAATGAACGGGGCCTTTTTGAATGATCGCTGCTTCCAAAACCCTTATAATTTCCTTTTCATTGTGTTTTTGAGTTTTTTCCTGAATTGATGCAATTTCTAAAGCATCGGCATTTAATGGAAGTAAATTTTGCATTGGATTTTCTAACAGTGTTCTAGTAGAATGACTGACATCTGCTTTTAAATCTGCAGTCGCCTCTAAATGGGGCTCAAAAACCCCTTTTTGGCGAATTGTTTGTCCATCTCCGATATCAATACGGTGAGGCATTCGATCTGCCGAAAGCACCACAAGTGGAATGTCGCTGTAAAAGGCTTCTGCTACAGCTGGATAAAAATTGAGTAAGGCCGAACCAGAGGTACAGACCAAGGCAACAGGCTGCTGAAGTTGTTGCGCCATACCCAAAGCGAAAAAGGCAGCTGCTCTTTCGTCTACAATACTGTAGGTTTTAAAATAAGGAAGAGAAACAAAACCGTTGGTAAGAGGTGCATTTCTAGAACCTGCACAAATCACAATTCGTTCAATTTTTGCTGCTTCACAAATTCGAACAACAGTTTGGGCTAAAGGAATGGAAGGAAATCTACTCATGCGTCACAAGATCTTCTGGCGTGAGTCAAAAGTACAAAAACCCATAGGCATATACACAGCCTTTAGAGTACTTTTGAAAGGGTTTTCGCTTTTCGTTGTGTTTCTTTCCACTCTTGTTCAGGCTGGCTGCCCTCCGTAATTCCAGCTCCTAGATACAAACAATAAACGCCTTCCTTCCACTGAGCACATCTCAAATTGACAAATAGTTTCGTTTCGACGGGAGTTAATAAACCAAAAAAACCTGTATAAAAAGCTCTGTCATACCCCTCCTCTGTTTGGATGAATTCGATTGCTTCATTTTTGGGTACCCCTCCTACTGCAGGAGTGGGGTGTAATGCTTTTGCTAGTACTTCTATTGGATGTTTTGATATTGGCATTTCAAAAAGACTGGAGAGATGAACTAAATTACCTGCTCGTACGGTTTTCGCCTGATTCTCCTTTATTTCTTCCATTGAATAAAATAAGTTTAAAACATTACGAACTTGCTCTGCAACCAGCGCTTGCTCATCTACCTCTTTGGCATTCCATAGTGTGGTTTTTTCTTTAACAAAAGGTTGTGTTGCTGCTAATGCTTCTGTCTGAAGTCTTGCTCCCTTTTTGTTAAGAAAACGCTCCGGACTAGCACCTAGCCAACATCCTAATCTTGGATGAAACCATAAATACACCATAGCATTTGGATATTGAGAAACCATATCCATATAAACTTTGATTGGACTTTTAGAAGTTTTGTAATCTGTTTTTCTAGAAACCACCAATTTTTTAAACTTCCCTTTCTTTATCTCGTTAAGAGCTTTTTCTACTAAAGCAATAAAATTCCTTTTCGTCTCATCATCTTCTAAACTTTTTGCGCTTTTACTGCTGGTTTCTAGCTTTTCAGGAATAGAAAACTTTTTTTCGTTTATTCTAGGAATGTAGTAAGTCGTTTTGTTCAGATCAAAAGGTGCAAAAACAAATCCGTCACAATTCAGTTCACTAGCAGTATGAAGTTCCTGGTCTTTTTGGGAATAAAGGACTGATTGTTTTTTATTTGGTGTTCTAAATACAACAAAAGGGAGTTGTTCCTTCCAAAGTATCTTTAAATGTTTTTCTAACGCCTGCGATTTGATCATTAATCTTTTCTACGACTGTATGTGGTAAGTTTACAAAGGGATATCAAGTTTGCCTCCTCATCTTCAACTTGAATCTCCCACAACTGTATTGTTTTTCCTTGATGTATGGGTCGGGCCGTAGCCAAGACATAACCTTGTGACACACTTTTAAGATGATTGGCAGTAATTTCGATACCCTTCACCTGTACATTTGGATTTTTATTAAGGACAAATACTGCAGCACTCCCAACACTTTCTGCCAGTGCGGCTGTAGCCCCACCATGAAGGATACCATCAGGCTGTAAGACTTTATCATTTACAGGCATACGTGCTTGAAGAAAATCTGTACCCACCGCTGTAAACTCAATATGCAGCGTTTCAAGGAGTGTGTTTTTAGAACTCTGATTTAATAACGCTAAGACTTGATCCTCTTTCATTTGTTTTTTGGCTAAATTAAGAAAACGACTTATAAAATCTAAGAAATTTGATTTGACCCAACGAGATCGCTTTCAAAAAACTCCTTCCATTATCATTAATTGTTGGATATAGAAAAGCCCTCAGATACAACCGAGGGCTTTTCTTCAAACATTAAGAAAACTGAATTATTTCACCTCTTCAAAATCAACGTCTTGCACATCATCTCCTCCTTTGGCCTCTGCTTCGGGTTGTGAAGTCTCTGCCCCAGGAGCACCTCCAGCTTCGGCCTGAGCTTTATACATTTCCTCAGAAGCGTTTTTCCATGCCTCGTTGATGGTCTCGAGCGCTTTGTCTATCGCCTCAAGATCTTTTGATTCATATGCTTTTTTCAAATCTGAAAGAGCAGCTTCTATCGGTGCCTTTTTATCCTCTGAAAGTTTTTCTCCAAACTCTTTCAATTGTTTTTCTGTTTGGAAAATCATTTGGTCGGCACTGTTTAATTTTTCAGCTTCTTCCTTGACTTTTTTGTCCGCATCTGCATTTGCTTCTGCCTCTTTTTTCATTCGTTCGATTTCTTCTTCTGTAAGACCTGAAGAAGCTTCGATACGAATGTCCTGAGATTTATTAGTTGCCTTGTCTAGGGCACTTACTTTGATGATACCATTAGCATCTATATCAAAAGTCACCTCAATTTGAGGAGTTCCACGCTGTGCTGGAGGAATCCCATCCAGATGGAAACGCCCGATTGTTTTATTATCTGTCGCCATCGAACGCTCTCCTTGTAAGACGTGAATCTCTACAGAAGGTTGATTGTCTGCAGCGGTTGAAAAAATTTGTGATTTTTTTGTTGGAATAGTAGTATTGGACTCAATCAATTTGGTCATCACACCACCCATAGTTTCAATACCCAAAGAGAGCGGTGTAACGTCCAATAACAAAACATCTTTTACATCTCCTGTTAACACTCCTCCTTGTATTGCAGCTCCAATTGCTACGACTTCATCGGGATTAACTCCTTTGGAAGGTTTTTTGCCAAAGAATTTTTCTACCTCTTCTTGAATTACAGGAATACGAGTTGATCCTCCTACAAGTATTACCTCATCAATATCACTTGTCGATAAACCTGCATCCTCTAAAGCTTTTTTTACTGGGGCCATTGATCTTTTAACCAATTCATCAGCTAATTTTTCAAAATTGGCTCGAGTCAAGGTGGTAACTAAATGCTTTGGTCCAGAGTCAGTAGCGGTAACGTAGGGCAAATTGATTTCTGTTTGTGCAGAAGAAGAAAGCTCTATTTTAGCTTTTTCAGCCGCTTCTTTTAAGCGCTGTAAGGCCATAGGATCTTTTCTTAAATCAATCGTTTCGTCCTTCATAAAAGTTTCTGCCAAAAAGTCGATAATCACTTGATCAAAATCATCTCCTCCTAATCGTGTATCACCATTGGTCGAAAGCACTTCAAAAACTCCATCACCTAATTCTAAGATCGAAATGTCAAAGGTTCCACCTCCGAGATCATAAACCGCAATTTTTTTATCAGAACCTCCTTTGTCTAAACCATAGGCCAAAGCCGCTGCAGTAGGTTCGTTGATAATTCGTTGAACTTTAAGTCCAGCAATTTCTCCCGCTTCTTTAGTTGCCTGACGTTGTGAGTCATTGAAATAGGCAGGTACTGTAATTACTGCCTCAGTTACATCTTGTCCGAGATAATCCTCAGCTGTTTTTTTCATTTTTTGCAAAGTCATTGCAGAAAGCTCTTGGGGACTGTACAAACGACCGTCAATATCGATACGAGGTGTGTCATTGTCTCCTTTAACCACTTTGTAGGCAACGGAACTCACATCGTTTTTGGATTCTGAAAATTTATTTCCCATAAAACGCTTTACAGAGGCAATTGTTTTAGTAGGGTTAGTTACTGCTTGACGTTTCGCAGGATCACCTACTTTAATTTCACCTCCTTCTACGAATGCGATAACAGAGGGTGTTGTGCGTTTTCCTTCAGCGTTTGGAATAACAACAGGTTCATTACCTTCCATTACAGAAACGCATGAATTTGTTGTTCCTAAATCAATTCCAATTATTTTACTCATGATTTAATTAATTTTTTTGGATTAATGGTCAATCATTATGCCATCCTAAGATGACTGACAGCATGGCAGTTTTTATTCAATAGTTTATTTTTTTGGCTCTCCTTGGGGTGCTATTCGTAAAACATAGTATTTTTACCGTACAATA
>Ga0255780_10000271_pt1 | contig 51062 bp, 51 predicted proteins | sample 071ome_32_FD_179978 | JGI IMG/M metagenome (GOLD analysis project Ga0255780, IMG submission 179978) | Coastal salt marsh microbial communities from the Groves Creek Marsh, Skidaway Island, Georgia - 071405AT metaG (version 2) | ecosystem: Environmental > Aquatic > Marine > Intertidal zone >... | reverse complement strand
TAGTGCAAAGGCCAAAATTCCCGCACGCATCAATCTGCACCCCATCTCGCGTTTCCCTCTTTCCTTGCGCCAATCGCTGTCTTATATAACGGGCAACTTCCCCGAAATCGAGGAATTGCGGCCCCCGCCGCAGCGTTGTTTCAGCGCCCGCCCGATTGCATCCGAAAAGGAGCTAAAAATGACAAAACCCATCATGGCAAAAGCCACCGCCGTTTGGTTGGTGGATAACACCACGCTCAGCTTTAAGCAGATCGGCGATTTCTGCGGGCTGCATGAATTGGAAGTGCAAGGGATTGCAGATGGTGACGTAGCCACAGGCGTCAAGGGTTTTGACCCGATTGCAAATAACCAGCTCGACCAAGACGAGATTGATCGTGGCGAGAAAGACCCTGCGCATAAGCTAAAGCTGAAGCATAACCCCGCCGCACTTGGCGAGGAAAAGCGCCGTGGCCCACGCTACACGCCCCTGTCCAAGCGTCAGGATCGTCCTGCTTCAATCCTTTGGTTGGTCAAATTCCACCCAGAGCTGTCCGATGGCCAGATTGGCAAATTGGTTGGCACCACCAAACCAACCATCCAAGCGATCCGCGAACGCACCCATTGGAACATTTCTAACATCCAACCAATCGACCCTGTTGCGCTTGGTCTGTGCAAGCAGTCTGAATTGGATGCCGCCGTGCAATCAGCCAACGCGAAACGCGCCAAAGAAGGTCTGGTTATGACCGATGATGAGCGCCGTAAATTGGTCTCGACCGAACAAAGCCTTGCAGGTGATCCAGAGCCCAAAATGCCAAGCGCGATTTCGGGTCTTGAAACATTCAGCCTCTCAGGCAATTCGTCTGCCGCCGATGAGGACGAGGACGAAACAGAAAAGACCTATGATGCGGACAGCTTCTTTAACCTGCCAGACGATAAAGACGAAGACGACAAATAATCGGGCGTTATAATCCCCAAGATTTGAAAACCGCGCGACCTCAAAGGTTGCGCGGTTTTTTAATGCAAAGGCACGCCAACAGGATCAAGCAGGCTGCGCCCACCATCCACGCAGAGAACTTGCCCTGTAACAAATCCCGCCCCATCCGAGGCAAAGAATTGGGCCGCACCCGCCACCTCGCGCGCCGAAGCAATGCGGCCAAGCGGTGTGTGGCTTTGGATGTCTTTGCGCTTCAATTCATCTTCTGCCAAACTCGCTTGAAGGCTCGCTGACATCACCGACCCAAAAGACACCGCATTCACACGAATACGATTTGGGGCGAGGGACAAAGCCAAAGACCGCGTAGATTGCTCAAGCGCCGCTAACGACACCGAATAGCCCATCAAATCAGGATGGCTGCGCATCGCAGCGATGTTCGAAATATTCACAATCGCGCCGCGCGTCTCATCATCGCGGTCATCCCCTTCGGCTTGGGCAATCATCTTTTTTGCAACGGCTTGGCTCAGGCGAAGCGATGTAAACAGGTTTTGCTGCAACATTTGCTCAATGCTGGTATCCGCAGGATCAAACGGGTCCGTTGGTATGATCTGGCGGCACGCATTGACCAAAATATCGACCCGATCAAAGGCATCAATCGTGGCCGAGATCAAATTGGCAACTGTCAGCTTTTCGCTCAAATCTCCCGCAAAGGCGCGAATATTTGGCGCGCGCTCATCATCTGAGGCGCCACATTCATCAAAAAGCCGCTCTTCATCGCGATCTGTGAACACGACATTCGCGCCAAGGTCAGAAAAATGACGCGCAATCGCAAGGCCAATCCCATTGGCGGCCCCCGTCACAATCGCAGTTTTTCCTTGGATGGATAAAGACATTCCAAAACCCCTTTGCCGATCATCGCGCGGATCGCGCAGCTTTCGGTTTCCCAGCTTGATAGAGCTTGTAGCCCTGCATCTCGGCCAACATGCGGCCCGTTGAAAAATTCGCCTTCAGCGCCGATTCATAGGGCAGGTGACGATTTGCGACCATCAAAAATTGTCCCGAAGGCTTAAGCAGGCGACTTGCCGCCGAAATAAACGCTTGCCCCAAGGCAGGATCAGCCGCGCGTGATGTATGAAAAGGCGGATTGCACAAAATCGCATCATAAAGTGCATCGGGCTTATATGCAGTCGCATCTGCCCAGAAGAAGCGCGCGCGCGGATCATCGACATTCTGGCGGGCGGCCTCAAGCGCCGCGTGATCGGCCTCAATCAAATCGAGGGTTTCAATACTATCCTGTTCATCCAGAATATGCGCGGCGATATATCCCCAACCCGCCCCAAGATCAGCAAGGCGTCCCTTAAGTTTAGGGGCCAGTGCAATCAGTATTTCCGATCCTTGATCTGGCCCGTCCGCAGAGAAGCTGCCAATTGGCACGATATGGCCGTCTTCGGTTTCCGTGGCGCTGCCAACCCATTCCACGCAGGTTTGGGGCAGGACATCTGGGCGCGCGAACCAAATCAATTTGCCATGCGATTTTGAAAAAACTTCTACGCCGTCAAAGGTTGATTTAAGGGCCTTGAGGATCGATTCAATCCCGATGGTTTTCGCTCCGTCCACCATCAAAATGCCACCCTTGCGCAATGCCATCAGTGATTGTGCGATACGCGACAGGGTCAATTTTTTTGATTTATGGGCCGCAACCAAAGCCAGATCAAACGCATCCACCGCATCGGCTGGCAAATCAGGATGCACCTCAAGTCCACGGGCCGCAACGCGGGCATAATCGGGGTAAAACCCTTGCACAGCCAACAGACGGGCCTGTCCGAACACATCAAGTTGCATATCGCCAGTAGCACCATAAATCAAAACCGCCGAAAGAGGCGGCAAGCTGAGCGCATTTTGCTCAAGCGCGGAAATCCATCTGTATGGGGTCATAAGCGGCGGCGGGACTGGGGATCAGTCCTCTTTCTCCATGGTGCATTGCAACGGATGCTGATTGCGGCGCGCGAATTCCATCACCTGCGCCACTTTCGTTTCGGCAATCTCATAAGAGAAGACACCTACAACGGCCACCCCTTTTTTATGCACAGTCAGCATAATCTCGACCGCCTGCGCATGAGAGATACCGAAGAAGCGCTCAAGAACGTGAACGACAAACTCCATCGGGGTATAGTCATCATTCAAAAGCAGCACCTTATACATCGGGGGCCGCTGCGTTTTTGGTTTTGTTTTGGATATAACGGTGGTGTCGTTTTCCTCCACAGGAGGTTTCGCCATCATCGTCAAGCCATCGCGCCGCATATCTACTCCAAAACTGGCCATCTGGTCTAAAACTGGCGTGCTCATGGTGCCATCGTCCATGTGCCTTTATATAAGCCGCAAGGTGATTCAGAAAAGGGGCACAAGGCAACTGCCTAAGGTCGTGCATAACCCAATGACAAAAAAGCTGCAAATAATCGGTTTGGACGCGGATGATACGCTCTGGCAGAACGAGGAATTTTACCGCGTAACCCAAGCGCGCTTTGCAGAACTTTTGGCGGATTGCTGCGCCGAAGACGATTTGCACAACCGCCTCTTGGCGGCAGAACGGCGCAATATAGGCCATTACGGATTTGGCATTAAAGGGTTCATGCTCTCCATGATTGAAACCGCGATTGAAGTCACCGAAGGAAAGGTCAGCGGTGCAGTTATCGGGGAAATTTTGGCCGCGGGTCAGGACATGCTCCAACATCCCATCACCCTGCTGCCCCATGCCGACAGGGTGGTGCGCGATCTGTCGCAAAGCCACAAATTGGTGCTGATCACTAAGGGCGATCTTCTCGACCAAGAACGCAAATTGGCGCAATCAGGCTTGGGCGAATATTTTCACGGCGTTGAAATTGTCAGCGACAAGAAACCTGAAATTTACACCCGCGCTTTCGCGCGGCATGGCGCGAGTGCCGATGTGGCAATGATGGCGGGCAATTCCATGAAATCGGACGTCATCCCCGCCCTTGAGGCAGGGGCGTTTGGGGTCTATGTGCCGTCAACCTATATCTGGGCGTTGGAGGAGGCAGAAGCGCCCCAAACCCATGCACGCTATCACAGCCTACCCGATTTGGGTGGCTTGCCTGCGCTGGTCAAAACCTTGGAACAGGCCTAAGGCGCAACTTCGAGAACGATTTTTCCGATATGGGCGGACGCCTCCATACGGGTGTGGGCAGCGGCGGCCTCGGTCAGATCAAAGCTGCTATCCATCACGGGCGCAATTTGGCCAGTTTCGAGCAAGGGCCAAACATGAGCGCGCAACTCAGACGCAATTGCGGCTTTGGCGGCATCTGATTGGGGCCGTAAGGTCGACCCTGTCAGCGTCAATCGCCGCGTCATCATCTGTGTAAAGTTCAGCTCAATCTTCGCGCCCTGCAAAAAGGCGATTTGCACAAGTCGCCCATCATCCGCCAAAGCCCGAATATTGCGCGGCAGATATGGCCCGCCCACCATATCAAGAATGACATCAGCGCCACCTTCAGCGCGCATGATCTCAACGAAATCTTCCGTGCGGTAATTGATCGCCCGCTCCGCCCCCAAGGCTTCGCAGGCTCTGCATTTTTCATCTTGGCCTGCGGTCACGAAGACCCGCACCCCAAAAGAACGCGCCAATTGAATGGCCGTTGTGCCAATCCCAGATGCGCCGCCATGCACCAAGAGCCGCTCTCCCGCGCGCAAAGCGGCGCGTTGAAACAGATTTGACCACACGGTGAAAAACGTCTCACAAAGCGCAGCAGCAGCGCGCAGATCCATACCCCTTGGCACGGGCAAAGCGTGGGATTGATGGGTCAGCGCGTAATCTGCATACCCCCCGCCCGGCAGAAGCGCGCAAACCTGATCCCCGATTTTCCACTCGGACACGGCCTCGCCCACCGCCACAACTGTGCCAGAGGCCTCAAGACCGGGAAGGTCAGAGGCCCCTTTGGGCGGATCATACAGCCCCGCCCGTTGCAACGCATCGGGTCTGTTTACCCCTGCATAGGCAATTTTGATCAAAATCTGCTCAGCCTCAGGACGGGGGCAAGGGCGACTGCACAGCGTCAATACGTCTGGCCCGCCCGCCTCGCTGATTTCAACCGCGCGCATGGTTTCAGGCAGGGTCATGTAACTCTCCAGAACAGATTTCACTGTTGGTCTTTTGGACGAATATATCCTGGAAGGTCAATTCGTGCGACCCGCGCAGGGGGGCGAATCTTTCCAAGTAGCCAATTTGGCCCCGCCATAAGGGGCTTTAGCGCAGGGTTCTCATTGACAGATTTCTTTAGCTTTTCGATTTGCATCACATCATCGATGCGGCGATCCAAAAACGCCCATGTCGCAGCGTGATCTGGCGATTGATCCCCCAACCAGTAAAGCATAGTAGCCGAATACACCCCCGCCAATGTCGCACGCTTGGAATACCAATTGAAATCATTGGCGCGATCCCCAAGCCCCTCCCAAATGCTGTCAGCGGTTTCCCAGACGGCTTTGGCGCCATCTGCGGCATGGATGGGCAGGGCGAACAAGGTGGTGCCGCGGCGCACGGCCTCTTTGTGGTCGGCGACCGCCTCAAGGCGCAGGCGCACCCCATAAGCCACGCGATCACGATAGCGCATTTCAGACAAGTCAGCATTGCGCAAGGCGCGCAGCAAATCTGCATCCCCCTGCCGATGAAAGGCCAAGGCCAAATCAACCGCTCCCCGAGGGAAAAGCGCGCGACCCGTTTCGGTATCTACATCGCAATCGCTCAACGCAGAGCAAAGGGTCGCATCAGACCACCCATCAAACGGCACATGATCCAATGCTGCGGTGACAATGCGCGCTTTCAGCTCGGTCGTGGCTTGGCTTTCCATCGCATCACTCCATTTTTCTGCGTTGCTTTACAACTTAGCAGATTCTTGCTAGATGGCCACTTCCTGCAACTTTGAAACTCTAACTTAGAAAGGTGGTGACACCACATGCAGGTGAGTGTTCGCGACAACAATGTTGATCAAGCATTGCGCGCTCTGAAGAAGAAACTTCAGCGCGAGGGCGTTTTCCGTGAAATGAAGCTTAAGCAACATTTCGAAAAGCCTTCCGTCAAGAAAGCACGCGAGAAAGCGGAAGCAATCCGCCGTGCGCGCAAACTGGCGCGGAAAAAAGCGCAACGTGAGGGTCTGCTCTAAGCAGAACCTTCGCAAATGCGAAGTTTTCTTCAAAAAAGATATCCCCCGTCCTTTTGGCACGGGGGTTTTCTTTTGCGCTATGCTCAGAGGGTGAAGGGGTCACCCTTCGTCATCATTATCCCAGATTTCATAGGTTCGGATGCCATCATAGCGGGCCAAATTTTCCATGGTCTTTTCGGGAAACCATGTAACTGGCAAATCGGAAAACTGCGGTAATTCGCCAAGCAATTCCGAGATTGAGCGCGAACAATTTGCCTTGGGGACAGGGCCAATTTCCTGAATGCGCTGCGCCACGAATCGCGCCCGTTCTGGCGGCAAAAGAACCTCCTACGCCACGACATGATGCGTCTCGCGCGCATGCCACTGCAAATAAAACCCATAGAGCGTGGCATTCATTCCATAGAGCACATCATTGCGTTCAGGTGCGGCTGGGTGGAACCAACCGCCAGCAGGATCAAACAGCAATCGCTGCGTCCCGTCATCGACAACAAGGGCACTATGCGCACCCGTGCCTGTTTCACTGCGCAGCATTGTCAAAAGCGTAATGCGCATTGGACCAGGCTCGCGATAGCTTGCTGTCGCAATGTCTTGATCACTGGCCCAAATCGATGGATTCGCGCAGCCCGTAAGGGCCAGCGCGAGACACAAAACTGTAAGAGACGAACGCCACCCCATCGGTGTTCGGCTTCAAACTTAGCGGGCGAAAATGGCCAAGAAGATCACAACAGCGATCGAAACAGCACCAACGCGCATGCTCCACGTCATGAAACCATCAAAGGTTTTCTCCTGCTCGCTGATATCCATCGAGCCGTGCTTATGTTCGTTCTTTGCCATGGTCGTCTCCATTGATCTGGTCGCTTTTACGATGCGCATACCGAATTTCATGCGCCCTGTCACGCGACACTGTGACACGATCTGTGTAAAAATCTCACAAGGCGACAAGGAAGGTGGGCGGGGCCCTCAACTGCGCAACTGCCAAACCCATGCACCGCGCGCGTCCATTTCACGGGCAACCTCGCCCAGATGATAGAGATGGTTGAGATGGGCCACGGCCTCGACCATCGCTAGCCCATAAGTCGCCTCATCAATCTGGCGTTTGAACAAGGGGGCAAAGCAGTCAACCGCTGTGCGGGGTTCCGCGCGCAAATGTTCACGCAGTCGGGCAAGCGCACCGTGATGATTGTCCGATAATTGCGCCAATCGTGCAGGCAATCCGTGATAGGGCAGCTTGTGACCTGGCAAAACAAGATGATCTTCGCGCGCCATGGTTTCAAACCTTGCGCAGCTTTCTAGCCATTCGGCCACAGGATCTGCCATCGGTTCTGTAGGATACACCCCAAGATTGGGCGATATCGATGGCAATAGCTGATCCCCCGCCAAAACAAGCGGCGCATCTTGGCACCATAAGGTGGCATGATCTGGCGCGTGACCTTGGCCCAAATGCACGACCCAGTCACGCCCGCCAAGACGATGCACCGCCCCTTCCTCCAACCGCGTAAAGCCCAAGGGTAAAGGATAAACTGTGTCACAGAAATTAAAGGGGCGGTTATCAAGGCGCTTGCTCAAAAGCGCCTCATCCATGCCCGCCCCACGCCAAAAAGACACCGCTTCTGGGCTCGGTGTTGGCTCCTCGTCCAAGGTCAGCATCCTTGCCGTCAGCCATGCGGTGCGGGTCATCAATAATTCCGCGCCTTGCGCCATAAACCAACCAGCAAGCCCGACATGATCGGGGTGGTGATGGGTGACAACCACCCGCAAGATAGGATCACCGCGCAGATCATCTTTTATAATCGCGGCCCATTCACGGCGATTGAGTTTTGTATCAAGCCCTGTGTCGATCACCGTCCAGCCATTTGGTTCGCGCAAGGCATAGACATTCACATGATCCAAGCCCAAGGGCATGGATAACCGTATCCACAGGATGCCATCCGCTATTTCCCGCGCAGTGCCTTTTGCAGGTGGGGTCTCGTGTGGATAGTGGATCATGTTACACCTTTTTGCAGCGCGGCTTGGCTTCACAGCGCGCCCAAGCTATATCGGGCCGCGCAAACACCAGTGCCGTCCTAGGCGATGAACCCCAATGTCACAAGTGCCACCCACCCAAGACCGCCCCGCATGTTTGTCCCCTGATGAGCAGGGGATCGCGCGTGCTTTTGGCTTGCTGGAACAGGGGGAATTGGTCGCGCTGCCCACGGAAACTGTCTACGGGCTTGGCGCAGACGCACGCAATGACCAAGCCTGTGCCAAAATCTTTGAGGCAAAAGGGCGCCCGACATTCAACCCGCTGATCGTGCATGTGGCTGACCTCGCACAGGTCGCGCAAATTGCAGAGGTGACCGATACCGCACGGATCTTGGCAGATCGCTTCTGGCCTGGCCCTTTGACCTTGGTCTTGCGCCTGCGCCGTGATCACGGGCTATCCCCCTTGGTCAGTGCAGGTCTGCCGACTGTGGCAATTCGCATCCCAAACCACCCTGTGGCCCAAAATATCTTGCGCCGCTTTGGTGGCCCAATTGCGGCACCATCTGCCAATAGATCAGGTCGCTTGTCCCCCACATCGGCCGAACATGTGGCGCGGTCGTTGGGCAATCGCATCGCGGCTATCGTAGATGGTGGGCCCTGCCCCGTAGGCCTTGAGTCAAGCATCGTGGACGCAAGTCAGAAGCCCGCGAAACTCCTGCGCGAGGGTGGCATTGCGGGCGAAGAAATCAGCGCGCTGACCGGGGCGCTTGTGTCTGACCTCACGCCTGGACGCGTAGCTGCACCTGGTCAGATGAGCAGCCATTACGCCCCCAATGCACCGCTGCGCATCAATCAGGATCTCAGCGACCCAACACGACTACGCATTGCCTTTGGCCCGATTGGGGATGCAGATTTCACCTTATCGGAACAGGGCGATTTGCGCGAAGCGGCTGCGGCACTGTTTTCGATCCTGCATCACGCCGATGCGGAACTGGCATTGCGCGGCAAAACTGGGATTGATGTCGCGCCTGTCCCACAAAAGGGATTGGGCCTTGCAATCAATGATCGGCTGATGCGGGCTGCCACCCCGCGGGATTAAGCGCGCCCTGCCTGCGCAGACAACAAAATCGGATCAATGCCCAATTTTGCAAGGGCAGCTTCCCATTTGCGCGGCATATCCACGTTGAAAACCAGATCAGGCGCGGCCTCGCAAATCAGCCACGCATTCTGCGCAATCTCACTTTCCAACTGGCCCCGACCCCAGCCCGCATAGCCCAAGGCGACAATCGCCTGATCTGGGCCTTCGCCTTGCGCAATATCGTCTAGGATATCGAGGGTGGCGGTCATGGCAAATGTGTCATCCACCTCTAGGCGTCCCGCATGACCTGCGTCACCTTGCGCATAAGAGGTTTCATGCAGAACAAATCCACGCCCCTGTTCAACGGGGCCACCAAAGCAGATTGGTAAATCAGGCAAAGATCCTGAGCCATTGGCAATGCCCAATTGCTCAAACATCTCAGACAAGGTCAATTCGGCCAAAGGTTTGTTAATGATCAATCCCATGGCCTGCTCGTCATCATGCGCGCAGAGGAACACCACCGCATGCGCAAAACGCGGGTCCCCCATTCCAGGCATAGCGACCAAGAGTTTGCCCGTTAAAGTCTCGATCGCGCTGTCGATATTTTCAATTTCATTCATAGGTCCAAAATGCGCGGAGCCTGTCGCAAGGGCAAGGGGCGACCGTGCGGAATTTGCTGCATCTTCGCCGAAACGTGACTTTTCATTCATGGCGTCTGCCGCTAACCAATGAGGCCATGATGAATGAAACCACCCCATGCAATGGCGCCGCGCGCGCCCTCACTTTGGGCGCTTTTGCGTTTTGTATGGCCTGCGGGATCACGGGCGCCGCGTCAGGCCAAACTGTTGCCTTGAACGGTGATGATGTCGTCACGGCACGGTTTCTGTCGGGATGGCGTATGGAAAATGGCCATCACATGGCCGCCGTAGAAATCAGCCTAGCTCAAGGGTGGAAAACCTATTGGCGCAGCCCTGGGGATGGGGGCCTCGCACCTGAATTGCGGATCGAAAGCAACGCTCAGATTGCAGCAGCTTGGATGCATTTCCCCCGCCCCGAAGTGATCTTCACGGCGGGCACGCCCAATATTGGGTATCATGATCACGTGGTCTTTCCGATTGAGCTTGCAATGCCCCGCGGCCTTGGCCCCATGCCCCTTTCGGCAGAGTTGAGCATTGGCGTTTGTGACGAAATTTGCATGCCAATCACCCTTGAGCTTGAGGGTATTTTACCAGATAGCGGCGCCCGTGATCCGATGATCCTGCAGGCGTTGGCAGATCAACCCACCCCCGCCGCAGAAGCGGGCGTTGGCCCTGCCCGATGTGCAATCAGGCCAATTTCAGATGGGTTGCAGGTGTCGGTAGAGGTCACCGCCCCCGATTTAGGCGCGCCTGAAACGATGATGTTAGAACTGCCCCTCCCAGATGTCTGGATGTCGCCGCCCGCCTTTCAGCGCAACGCGGGGCAGATCACTGCAACGGCGGATTTAGTGCCCCCGCAAGGCCTGCCCTTTTCGATGGAGCGCTCAGACCTGCGCATCACACTTGTCGGCTCTCATCGCGCGATCGAGATTGAGGGCTGCCTAGCGCGTTAGGTCTTACGATTTTGATAAGCGACCCCTGCAGCAAACGCCAAAACCAAGAGCAGCACGCCAACGCTAAAGACAAGGAACGCCGTCAGGGCACTCGCAGGTAGGAGTGCGGCCCCCCATCCCCAAGCCCCGCCCGTCAAGATTGGGCCGCCCATGACCAAACCCCACCAGAGAACCACCCCCAAAGAGGCAAGCCAAAGCGTGGCGCCTGCTTGACCAACACGCCCGCGATGGCCCAAGCCGCGGCGCAAGCTGCGCACACGCTTTCCAATATCAGCTTGTATTGCCAAAACCGCTGGCACCAAGAGCAAGACGACAAACATCCCAAAGCCCAAACCATAAACCAACGTAATCACAGTGGGTTTGAGGAACTGCGCCTGTGACGATGTTTCAAACAACAAGGGCGCAAGACCCAGAACCGTGGTGAGGGTGGTCAAAAGAATGGGTCGCAAACGATCACAGGCAGCATCAATAACGGCAGGGATCAGCCCACGGTCTTTTGCATATTCATCCACAGTGGAAACCAAAACAATCGAGTCATTGATGATGATACCCGTCATCCCGATCAGACCCACAACCGTAAACATCGACAAAGGCACATCCCAATGCCAATGGCCAAATATCGCCCCCGTCAGACCAAACGGGATCACGCATAGCACGACAAGCGGACGTAGCCAGCTTGCAAAAATCCACGCCAAAACGATGTAAATGCCAACCATACAGGCCAAGAACCCCGCAAGGGCATCGTCCAAGAAAGCGCGTTCCTGCTCGGCCAAGCCCGAAAGGGTCGTGGTCAACCCAAATTGCGCCTCAATATTTGGCATGATTTGATCACGCAATTGCGCCATGATTTCCTCAGCGCGGGCCGGGTCATCTTCGGATAAGTCCCCCGTCACTGACACCACGCGCTGTCCGTTTTCGCGGCGGATTGTGGAAAAGCCCGTCCGCGTCTCAACCGAAACAATATCGGCCAAGGGCACATAGCTGCCGCCATCCGCCCGCAACAACATGCGATCCAGAAAATCGGCGGTTAACTCGCCTTGCGGCAATTCCACCCGCACTGTGGCCGTGCGCAACCCATCGGGAAAGCTTGCCGCTTCAACCCCACCCAAGCGATTGCGCAATATCCGCCCCAAAGCCTCAATTTCAAATCCCAAGGCCTCACCGCGCGGGGTCAGAGATAAACTTAACTCCTGCCGATCATAGGGCAGATCATCAGCCAAACCCGATACCTCGCCAAAGGGCAAAAGCGCGGTTTTGACGGCCTCGGCCGCAGCCTTGAGAATCTCGATTTCCGCACCTGTGATTTGAACATCAATCGCATCGCCACCTGGCCCACCGCGCCATCCGCGAAAGCTGATCTCCTCCACCATCGGATTTTGCTGCACTTCATTTTGTAAATCCGCGACAAAAGCAAAGGAGGAATAGGGGCGCAGGTCAGGGTCAATCAACTCAATGGAAATTGACCCCAATAGATCGCTGTCTTTCCCATCGGCAGATGCAAGACTGCCGCCCGTATTCCCGCCAATTTCGGCCAAGACATATGAGGTTGGGTTGCGGCCATGCTCAGCCTCATACCGGCTTGCAACGGCCTCAACCGCGCGTTGCATTTCAGCCAACATGGCAAGGCTATCGTCACGCCCTGCCCCATCAAGCATGGCAAAATTCCCTGAAACGGAGCTCAGCTCAGGCGCATTGAAAAAGCGCCACGTGACATCACCGCGCAAGAAACTGGCGGCTTGGGTGGCCAAAAGCAGCAGCATCACGGCCACAACAGGATAGCGTGCTTTAACGGCAAAATCGATGAAGGGGCGGAAATAACGCCCGCGCAGCCTCTCGAACCAGCGGTTCACAAAACGTGAGGGGCGATCATACCAAGCATCCTTCGCATTCGCCGCCAAAGCATGCGCCATATGGTTGGGAAGGATTAGGAAACATTCCACCAAACTGGCCGTCAGCACCACGATGACAGTAAAGGGAATATCAGCGATCAAATCCCCAAACCTACCACCAATGGCAGCAAGGCCCGCAAATGCCAGAACAGTGGTGAGGGTCGCGGCAAAAACAGGCGCTGCCATGCGCCGCGCGGCTGTTTCAGCGGCAGTGATAGGGTCTTCCCCAAGGGCGCGATGGCGGTAGTCGGCATGTTCGCCCACCACAATCGCATCATCCACAACAATCCCCAAAGTGATGATCAAAGCAAAAAGCGAAATCATATTCAGGGTGATCCCAACGGCATACATCAGCGCAATTGCGGCCAACATCGCCACGGGGATGCCCGCTGCCACCCAAAAAGCGGTGCGGGCATTGAGAAACAAAAACAACAAGCCAAGAACCAAGGCCAACCCTGTCGCGCCATTGGACAACAGAATTTCTAAACGCCCTGAAATAAACTCTGCGCGCGTGCGGATCAGATCAATCTGCACATCTTGCGGCAAGGTCGCCTCCATTTGCGTGGCGATGTCTTCGACCGTTGCCTGTATGGAAATCGCATCACCCTTATCCGAGCGATCCACCCGCACCGTCATTGCTGGGTTGCCACCCACGAAGTAAGCACTTTCGCGGTCAACCGCCAATTCCATCACCCGCGCCACATCCCCAATCGAGACTGTGCGCCCATTAGGGTCACGAATAAGGGCAATTGCCGCGATCTCCTCTGCGCTGCGCTTGGCTGATCCTGCCCGCACCCGTGCATTGGCCCCATCAACCGCCCCTGCAGGCGCGGTATCGACTTCGGCTGCAATGGCCGCTGCAATATCAGCCATCGTGAGATCATATTGAATCAACCGCACAGTTGGCACTTCGATCAAAATCTGCGGGGCAGCTACCCCGCGAATGGTTGTGCGTGTCACCCCCTGATCAAAGAGGCGCGCCACGAATTCATCTGCGAAGCGACCCAGTTGGGCGGGTGCCACGGGCCCTGTAATCACCACATCGGTCACGCGATCACGCCATGTGCCGCGCCGCACCTCTGGCGTATCGGCATCTTGGGGCAGGTCGGTGACACTATCGACTGCCTGCTGCACATCATCCGCTGCGCGGGCCATGTCCCAGCTGGGCTCAAATTCCAAACGAATATTGGCCACCCCTTCACGCGCGGTGGCCTCGGATGCGACAACACCATCAACCGCCAAAAGAACAGGTTCCAAGACGCCCACGATGGCGGCATCTACATCCTCAGCCCCTGCCCCATCCCATCGGGTCGAGATGTCGATATCATCCACCACAACATCGGGAAAAAACTGCGCGCGCATATTGGGCAGGGCAAATAAGCCTGCCACGATCAATGCAACCAAAACCAAATTGGCCGCCGTGCGGTGACGCGTGAAATAAGACAATATGCCCGAGGCCTGTGGCGGAAGGCTACGCATGGTTAGCCCCCCATTCGTTCTTCAAGCCGCGCCACCACCCCGCTTGGCACACGGGGTTGGTTTAATTGATCCAAGAGCCGCGATTTCACATCATCAGGGATAAAGCTGTTGCCTTCAACATAGGCGATCAGCCGCGCACGGCGTTCAGGGTCAAGCTCTAGCTCCTCGTCTTGAACCACCTCAGGAAGGCTGCCATCGGCTGAAGGGCGCAGAGGGTCAACTTTGATCCCCGCCCCCAAAACGGGGGTTCGGGCGGCCACAATCTCGCGGCCCGCCAAGTGATCCGCGCGGAAAATCACATCATCCCCTTGGCGGCGCAGGAGCGTAACTTCGGCGTCCTCAAGGCGATCTTCATTCCCCAAAACAAGCACATGCGCGCCATCGGCCAAGGCCGTGGCAGGCGCAATCATGACGCCCTCAAGCGCGGGCTCGGTCACATGGACAGTGACAAAATCCCCCGCTTGCAAGCCCGCAGGGCGCAGCACATCGGCAAAGAGCAACCGCCCCGTTTGCCCTTCACCCACCGCCCCGCTTTCCCGCGTCAGGCGTGCAGGCAGGGTCAGAACTTGCTCACCCAGATCAATGCGCAACTCCACATCAACTTGCGGCAGGCGGCCATCGTCGCCCACAAGGCGCGCATGTTGCGCGGTCGATAGACGAAAGGCGACTTCAAGCTGATCAGGATCAAGCAGGCGGCCAAATTGCTCATTCGCGCTCAACAGTCGCCCTTGTGCCAAATCAACCTCCGACAAAACCCCCGCAAATCCAGCGCGAATTTCAGTATCAGCCAAACGCCGCTCTGCATCCGCAAGCGCCTGCCTGCGGGCCAATGTGGCTTGGCTGGCGGAAGCCACGGCCAATTCCGCCGCCTCAACCGCAGCCAAACTGCCGACACCGCGATCCGCAAGATCACGCGCCCGCTCTAGCGCGCGGCGGCGCAAATCTTCCTGCGCTTCAGCATCCTGTAGATCTGCCGCGGCGGTGTCGCGCGCCCATTCTGCCTCGGCAGGATCAATCCGCACCAAAAGCGCGCCTTCCTCAACACGGCCCCCCTCGCGGAAATTGGGTGCAAGCTCGACCACACGCCCCCCGATGGCCGCCCGCAATTCTAGACTGCGCCGCGGCAAAATCTCGCCAAACGCAGTCAGTTCAGGACGCAAGCTTTGCGGGGTCAGGGTCAGAACTTCGGCGGCAAAAACCCGCTCTCGGGCAGGCGGGCGACTGCCCTGATCGCCCATGCGTTCCTGCAAAGATGACCAGATCAGCCCGACCGCCAAGGATAACAATCCGAAGGTCACAGCGCTTAGGAATAACCCCGTCAATGCACGATTGAAAAATCTCATAAATGTATCGCCTCAGCAGGGAAGGTTACCATAAGAATAGACCACGAAACTGCGATGGAAATAGCGCGGCATAGTGACCCCACACAGGAGGATACGCGCGGCATGGCTATTTCCGGCGCCGATGCTCCTCAAGGCGGGGCAAGATTTCAACAAAATTGCAGGGGCGATGGCGATAATCGAGCTGCCATTTTAGAATTTCATCCCACGCATCGGCACAGGCCCCCGAACTGCCCGGCAAGGCAAAGAGATATGTGCCTTGGCAGACCCCGCCGGTTGCCCGAGATTGAACTGCTGATGTGCCGATTTTTTGCATCGATACCATGGTGAAAACGGTGCCAAAGGCCTCGATTTCTTTTTCGTAGACATCGCGATGCGCCTCCACCGTGACATCGCGTCCTGTAAGACCTGTGCCACCCGTGGTCAGGATCACGTCAACCGCAGGATCCGCGCACCACGCGCGCAGTTTTTCTGCGATCTCAGCGCGCTCATCGCGTAAAATCTCGCGGTGGATCATCTGATGGCCCGCCGCTTTGATCCGCCCTTCCAAAAGGTCGCCAGATTTATCTTGCGTCAAATCCCTCGTGTCAGAAACGGCCAGAACCGCAATGCCAATGGGGATAAAGTCGCGCGTCTCATCAATGCGGCTCATCTCGCGCCCCCAAGGCTCGCTTTCAGTTTCAACAAATCCGCCCATGCCTCGCGCTTGAGCAAAGGCACGTTCATCAATCGCGCGGGCGAATAAATTGGGAAAGCAGGGCTTCGATGCGCGCCTGCCTCAAGCATATGATCCGATTCACGCAGACGCTGCACACCCGTTTGTGACAGGGCTGAAACGCAAGATGCATTTCCAAGCAGCACCACCGCCTTCGGCGCACATAATGCGATATGGCGCAGCAAGAAAGGGCGCAGCACCTGATGCTCGGCCTCTGTGATTGGGCGATCTTGTGGCATCCGCCACGGAGAAACATAGGTGAAATAGAGCGCCTCGCTCTGACCCTCTGCCGACCGCGAAAGACCGATCGCGCCAAACATCGCATCAAAGAGTTTGCCCGCCTCATCGCTAAAACCCTGCCCCGCCTCATCATCGGCACGGCTTGGGGCTTCGGCAATGACCATCACATCGGCCTGAGGATTGCCCTGCGAGAAAACCATATTCCGCGCGCCTTTGCGCAGATCAAGCCCATGGAAATCCGCCATTGCAGCCCGCAAAGCGTCTAAGGAGGGTGCCGCCTGTGCTAGGGCATCGGCGGCTTTGGCCAAATCTGAAACAGTGGCCGCTTTCGGTGCGGGTGTTGGTGCAGGCTTAGACTGCGCCACCTTTGGTGAAACGGGCGCAGGCTTCACCTCGGGCTCAAGGTCAAATCGGTTGATCGGCGCCTCTTCAATCGCATCGCTTACACCCAAATCCACCTGCCAACTGAGCGCGGCAAGCGCATCGGTATAGGTCATCTGATCAAGGTCATGGCGCATGGTCACAATGCTACTGCCAGTGCGCCGCGAGGTAAATGGGCCATAACAGCCTCTATCGGATGGGTTGTGTCTGCCCCCAAAGACAGCCTATAAGCGGCGCAGTCAAATAGGAAGACAGATCAGGGGGAGCCCGATGTCGTTTCGCCAAAACCACCTCTTAGGTATCGAAACACTTGCCCCCGATGAAATCGTTACAATTCTTGATCTTGCCGATCGCTACGCCGAACTCGAGCGCGGCGATAATAAGCATGGTGATGCCTTAAAGGGGCTGACCCAGATCAATATGTTTTTCGAGGCCTCCACCCGCACCCAAGCCAGTTTTGAATTGGCAGGCAAACGTCTTGGCGCGGATGTGATGAACATGGCGATGGCGGCGTCTAGCCTCAAAAAGGGTGAAACGCTCATTGATACGGCGCTGACGCTCAACGCGATGCATCCTGATCTTTTGGTTGTGCGGCACCCCCATTCGGGCGCCGTGAACCTCTTGGCGGAAAAGGTGAATTGCGCGGTTCTGAATGCGGGCGATGGCAAGCATGAACACCCAACCCAAGCCCTGTTGGATGCGCTGACCATCCGCCGCGCAAAGGGGCGCTTGCACCGCCTGAACATTGCGATATGCGGCGACATTGCCCATAGCCGCGTGGCGCGCTCAAACATTCTGCTGCTTGGCAAAATGGAGAACCGCATTCGCCTAATTGGACCCCCCACCTTGATGCCCGCAGGGGTCAGCGAATGGGGCGTGGAAATGTATGACGATATGCAAGCAGGGCTTGCAGGCTGTGATGTGGTGATGATGCTGCGCCTTCAAAAAGAACGCATGGACGGCGCCTTCATCCCATCGGAACGGGAATATTATCACCGCTTCGGGCTGGACGCAGAAAAGCTGAGCGCCGCCAAGGATGATGCGATTGTCATGCACCCCGGCCCAATGAATCGCGGTGTCGAGATTGACGGCAACATCGCCGATGACATCAATCGCTCAGTGATCCAAGAGCAGGTTGAAATGGGCGTTGCCGTGCGTATGGCAGCAATGGATTTGCTGGCGCAAAACTTGCGTGCCAGACGAGCCGAAAAGGGGGCGCAGGCATGAATATCTTATTCAAAAATGCGCGCCTCATAGACCCAGAGGCAGGCACCGAGGATTTGGGCTGGCTTCTCGTCAAAGATAGGATGATTGCCGCGCGCGGAGCGGGTGACACGACCCAAAACGCAGAGCGCGTCATTGACTGCGCCGAAGCCTGCCTTGCCCCCGGTCTGGTCGATATTGGCGTCAAAATCGGCGAACCTGGTGAACGGCATAAGGAAAGTTTCCGCAGCGCAGGCGCGGCTGCCGCCGCAGGGGGCGTGACCACCATCGTCACGCGTGCTGACACCACCCCCCCGATTGATACGCCTGAAACATTGGAATTCGTGCGCCGCCGCGCGCAAGATGCAAGCCCTGTGCGTATCCTCCCAATGGCTGCCCTGACAAAGTGCCGTGAGGGGCGCGAGATGACGGAATTGGGCTTTCTCTTGGATGCAGGGGCTGTGGCCTTCAGCGATGGCGACCTCGTTCTGCGCGACAGTAAGGTTCTCAGCCGCTGCATGGTGTACGCCCGCAGTCTTGGCGCGCTCATTGTGGGCCATCCACAAGACCCTATTTTGTCAGAAGGGGCGGCTGTAACCTCTGGCAAATTCGCCTCTCTTAAAGGCTTGCCCGCAGTGTCGCCTATGGCAGAACGTATGGGGTTGGAGCGCGATCTTGCATTGGTTGAAATGACCGGCGTGGCCTATCACGCAGATCAGATCTCCACAGCGCAATCCTTACCCGCGCTGCGCCGCGCGAAAGAGGCAGGGCTGAATGTTACGGCAGGTATTTCAATCCACCATTTGACGCTGAACGAATTTGACGTAGGCGATTACCGCACCTTTTTTAAGGTCAAGCCACCCTTGCGCGCCGAGGAAGACCGCGTTGCGATGGTTGAGGCGCTGCGGGAAGGGCTTATTGATATTATTTGCTCCATGCACACGCCACAGGATGAAGAAAGCAAACGGCTGCCTTATGAAGCGGCGGCCAGTGGCGCAGTGGGGCTTGAAACCCTGTTGCCCGCCGCGTTGCGGCTGCATCACGGGGCGGGTCTGAGCCTGGCTGATCTCTTCAAAGCCTTGTCTTTGAACCCCGCCCGCCGCTTTAATGTCCCAGGTGGCAGCTTGGCCGAAGGTGCTGTGGCTGATCTCATTCTGTTTGATCCAAATCGACCCTTTGTTCTGGATCGCTTCGCTTTGCACTCAAAATCCAAGAACACGCCCTTTGATGGCGCACGGCTGCAAGGGATGGTTTTGGCAAGTTTCGTCAACGGCCAATGCATTTATGAACGGAACGCATCGTGATCGAATTTAACTTGATCCAATTGGGCCTCGTGGGGATCGGTGCCTATCTCTTGGGCTCGGTTCCATTTGGACTGGTCATGGCGCGTCTGTTCAATTTGGGCGATTTGCGCAGCATTGGGTCGGGCAATATTGGCGCAACCAATGTCCTGCGCACAGGCCATAAACTGGCGGCTTTCCTGACCTTGGTTCTTGATGCAGGAAAAGGTGCAATTGCCGTTTTGGTGGCACGTGCCCTGTTTGGCGATTTAGCTGCACAAGTTGCAGGGGGCGCGGCATTTCTCGGGCATTGCTACCCTGTGTTTATCGGTTTCAAGGGCGGCAAGGGGGTGGCAACCTTTCTTGGCACGCTCCTCGCACTTGCTTGGCCTGCAGGTATTGCGGCTTGTGCCACATGGGCGATTGTCGCCGCGCTGTTTCGCATTTCGTCCCTATCCGCGCTGATCGCAGCAGTATTGTCACCCGTATTCGTGGCAATCTTGGGCTATCCGCAGACCGCAGTCGTCACGGTCATCTTGGCTGCGCTGATTTTCAACAGACACCACGCGAATATCAAAAGACTGCTCTCTGGAACCGAGCCAAAAATTGGCCAGAAATCCTAATCAGTATTTATACTCTTCGTAGATCCGCGTCAGATCACCGCCCCATTCGCCGTGATAGCGTTCCAACAATTCATCGGCGGGGGTTTTGCCGCTCTCTAGGCTTTCTTTCAACGCATTCAGAAAATGTGTCTCATCAGGCACAAGCCCACCCGCGCCCGCGCGCGCGCGGGTTTTTAACCCCGCCTCAGAGAGCGCCACAACTTCACGCGCCAGATCATGCATCTTTATCCCATGGGTGTCGGCCTGAAGCCCATCTACGGATGCCGCAACGCGCAGCGCATCGCGCGTCTCAGCGTCCCATCCCTTCACCAAATCCCATGCGGCGTCTAATGCGGTCTGATCATACATCAAACCCACCCAAAACGCGGGCAAGGCACATAGCCTGCGCCACGGGCCGCCATCGGCACCGCGCATTTCGATGAATTTCTTGACCCGTGCCTCAGGGAAAATTGTGGTCAAATGATCCGCCCAATCAGAGAGGGTCGGCACTTCCCCTGGAAGGGCGGGCAATTGACCTTTGAGAAAATTGCGGAAGGATTGACCGAGCGCATCAATGTAGACCCCATCGCGATACACAAAATACATCGGCACATCGAGCGCATATTGCACCCATGCCTCAAAGCCAAAACCCTGCTCAAACACAAAGGGCAGCATCCCCGTGCGCGCGGCATCGAGGTCACGCCAAACACGGGCGCGCCATGATTTATGCCCATTGGGTTTGCCATCAATAAAGGGCGAATTCGCAAACAGCGCAGTCGCGACAGGTTGCAACGCCAAAGCCACGCGCAGCTTTTGCACCATATCCGCCTCAGAGGAGAAATCGAGGTTCACCTGAACCGTGCTGGTGCGATACATCATGGTTTTGCCCATGCTGCCCACGCGATCCATATAGCCTGTCATTAGGCGATAGCGCCCTTTTGGCATCATCGGCATATCCTCATGCCGCCAAATCGGGGCCGCACCTAGACCGATGAATTCAGCCCCGATCTTATCGGCGACATCACGCACCTCGCGGAGGTGTTGGTTCACCTCGTCACAGGTCTGGTGGATTGTCTCGAGAGGCGCACCTGAAAGTTCAAGCTGCCCGCCCGGCTCAAGGCTGACATTCGCGCCATCCTTGGTCAGGCCGATGATGTGCGCGCCCTCCATCACGGGCGCCCATCCGAATTTATCGCGCAACCCCTCAAGCACCGCTTTGATTGAGCGGGGGCCATCATAGGGCAGCGGGTTTAGCGTGTCGCGGCAATAGCCGAATTTTTCATGCTCTGTGCCAATGCGCCATTGATCCCGCGGCTTGCACCCTGCGGCCAAATACTCGGCCAATTGGCTTTCGCGTTCAATAGGGCCACCGCCTTGCTGAGGTATCGACATGGGCGCTGCTCCCGCCTGAATTATGATTGCACACCAATGCGGAACTGGCCCGCCTGACCATCCGTGTCAAGGCCACGCGTCCACAGAATTTGCGTGCCAAGGCGTTTCCTATCGCGCGCGGCAATCAGCGCTGCCATTGAAATTTTGGGCAGGGCAGAAAACCCATCAAACAAAACCTCTGCGCCACTTGCCTCAAGGGGGATGGTCAAAACACTGTCGCGGGTTCTCAAAACCCATGCAGGATCATTGTCCTTGTCAACCCGCAAGCCAAGGCTTTCTAGATCATCCAAATCCACGGCACCGCCCCAAATTGGGCCCATATAGGCGATGCGCCCTTCAACAAGGCTGACCACCCCCACGCCTTGCCCAGACGATGCAAACCGCGCGCGGCGCCATGCGACAAAGCCCGTTGTTGCTGCCACGGCAACCACCATCCACCCAACCATGCCCAAAATTGGGCTCGGGCGCGTGATCAACCACAGGCCAAAGCCAACTGCGCAGAGGGCTGCGATCACCTCCGCGTATCGCACAAAGGCGTGACGCAATTCAGGTCGGATCATGCCAATCCCCCAAATGAGATTGAAACAGCGTCAACAGGGCCACGGCGGCGGTATCCGCGCGCAAAATGCGTGGGCCAAGGCTGACTGGGGTCACAAAATGCAAGCGCGACAGGCTTGCGCGCTCTTGCGGGGAAAACCCGCCCTCAGGGCCAATCAAAAGCGCCCATTTCTGACTATGCTGCGGCCCCGCAAAAGCCGCCGCGACACCAACCCGCGCCTCATCTGCCCAAATAATCTGACGATCCTCAGGCCATTGCGCCAATAGACGATCAAGGCGCATCAGATCACTGACCTCAGGCACGAATGTGCCGCCACATTGCTCTGCCGCCTCTATGGCGTGGGCTTGCAAGCGATCCTGCCTAATCCGCTCGGAATTGGTGAACTCGGTCTGAACGGGGATGATCCGCGCAGCCCCCATCTCGGTCGCTTTTTCCACGATAAAATCGGTGCGCGCTTTTTTGATTGGCGCGAAAATCAGCCATAGGTCAGGCGGCAGCTGAACCGCGCGGGTTTGCTCGCGGCACAAAAGCCGTCCTGCGCGCTTATTTGCTTCGACAACTTCGGCAAGAAACTCACCGTCACGGCCATTAAACACCAAAATCTCGGCCCCAACGGAAAGCCGCATCACAGCAAAAAGATAATTCGCCTGATCACGCTCGAGAGAGAGTGTTTGCGCTTTGGCAAGCGGCTGGTCTAGGTAAAGGCGTATCTTGGCGGCTTGAGACATAAGGGGATCATATGAGCGCAGATAACCAAATGCCAGAGGGTCGCGTGCGCGATGCCTATCAAGGCAATTGGGTCGATCATCTCGCCCCTGCCGCAACACGGCCCTATCTGCGATTATCTCGGGCCGATCGTCCAATTGGCACATGGTTATTGCTTTTGCCGTGCTGGTGGGGTTTGGCGCTTTCTGTTGCGGCTGACCCTGCGGGTGGCACAGTCTATGATCTCTGGATTGCACTTGGCTGCGCTATTGGCGCGTTTCTCATGCGCGGTGCAGGCTGCACATGGAATGACATTACCGACCGCCATATTGATGCGGGCGTTGCCCGCACCCAATCGCGCCCTTTGCCATCAGGTCAGGTGACAGTGCGCGGAGCCTTGATTTGGGCGGTTGTGCAGGCACTCATCTCTTTTGGCATACTGCTCACCTTTCAGGCAGCCGCAATTTGGTTGGGCATTCTGGCTTTGTTGCCTGTAGCGATTTATCCTTTTGCCAAGCGTTTCACGTGGTGGCCGCAGGTGTTTTTGGGCATTGCCTTTAACTGGGGCGCGCTTTTGGCTTGGGCGGCGCATCAAGGCAATCTATCGCTTGCCCCCATCCTTCTTTATCTCGGAGGAATTGCTTGGACCCTGTTCTATGACACGATTTATGCCCATCAAGACAAAGAAGATGACGCGCTGATGGGCGTGAAATCGACCGCACGCCTTTTTGGGGAGAATTCGGCGCAGTGGCTTTGGGGCTTCTTGATCCTCAGCGCGGGCCTCGCGGCGGTGGCTGTGATGGTTGTCCTATCAGGGGCGGCGCTGATTTTGGGTCTTTGCGGCGTTGTGGGTTTTGCCGCCCACATGATCTGGCAGATGCAGCACTTGGACATCAACAATGTCGACCGCTGCCTGTCGCTGTTTCGCAGCAATCGCGATGCTGGGCTGATCTTTGGGCTATTTCTTGCCGCTGCAGCATGGCTGTGATTGATCCTCGGGCGATTAATCTCTAAGCCATCCGCAGGGGATAAATTCGGATCACATTTCCAATATGAAAATTTCGCTCTCTCTTGCAGCAGTTTTAACTTTTTTGGTCGCAGGCCTGTTGTCTTACCTCGTGGCAATCGCCGCGGCGATCTCTATCGAAAACCGTTCGGTTGCGGCGGTTGAGGAGCGGCTGGAGCAATCTGGCGTGAGTTGGGTCGAGTTGCGCGGGGACGGGCTGCAAGTTCACATTTCAGGCGAGGCCCCCAATGAGGCCGCACGGTTTCGCGCGCTGACCCTCGCCGCGGCAGTCGTGGATGATGACCGGCTGATTGATGAAATCACTGTTGCTGACCCCGCAGGCATTTCAACCCCAGATTTCCTGCTCGAGATGTTGCGCAACAGTGACGGCATTTCGATGATTGGACTGATCCCAACCGATGCCGATGGCGAAACCATTGCCGCGCGCATCGCCGATATCACCAATGGGGTCGAAGTCGCCAATCTGGTGGAAAGCGTTGACTATCCTATTCCGCAAGGTTGGGATGCCGCACTTGAATACGGGCTGCGCGCCTTGCGCTTGCTTCCACGTTCAAAAATCTCGGTGATGCAGGGCAAGGTGACTGTCACGGCCGTTGCCGATAGCGTGGCGGAGCGTGACAGCGCAATATCCCGCTTAAACAGTTACCCTCAGGCAGGGTTGGATGTGGTTATCGACATCTCCGCCCCCCGTCCCGTTATTACACCCTTTGCCTTTCGTATGATCCGCGAGGGCGATGTGGCCACCCTTGAGGTTTGCTCCGCAGATACGGAGGCGAATGCGGCGCGGATTATCACCGCGGCAGAGGCCGCAGGCCTTACCACAGGTGAAAGCTGTGATGTCGGCCTTGGCGTGCCTTCCACAGAATGGGCGCGGGCCATAGAGGTGGCAATTGCCGCTCTGGCAGAACTCGGGGATGGGACGCTGACCTTCTCAGACGCCGATGTCAGCCTTATTGCGAAAGAAGGCACATCGCAGCGTCTTTTTGATCGGGTGGTGGGTGAATTAGATCGCAACCTTCCCAATCTGTTCTCATTGCAGGCCATCCTACCGCCCCCGCCCCAAGATAGCGGCGCGTTAGAAGCACCAGAATTCACCGCAAACCTTTCTGAGACAGGGGCCGTTCAAGTGCGCGGTCGCTTACCCGATGAAAACCTGCAAGCCGCGAACCAAGCTTTCGCGCAGGCGCTTTTCGGCAGCGAAAATGTCTATTTCGCCACGAATTTAGACGAAGCCTTGCCCGAAGGATGGTCAGTCCGCAGTCTTGCAGGCTTAGAGGCGCTGTCCTTTTTGCATGACGGCGATTTGCTCATCACCCCCGCAAAACTGACATTGTCTGGCCGTGTTGCAGATCGAGATCACATCGAAATGGCCTCGCGCCTGCTATCGGATAAACTTGACGGTGCAGATTTCGAGATCAACGTGACCGTAGATGCAAGCCTTGCGCCTGAACCCGAATTGCTGTCGCCTGAAACCTGCCTTTCGCGGATCAATGATCTGTTGGCAGAGACGAAAATTACCTTTGATCCTGGGTCGATTGAAATCAACGAAAGCACAGGCGCAATCCTAGATCGCTTGGCTGAGATCCTGCCAGATTGCCGCCATGTGGATATGGAAATCGGCGGTCATACCGACAGTCAAGGGCGAGAGGAAATGAACCTCACATTGAGCCAAGCCCGCGCTGATGCGGTCTTAAACGGCCTTCTGGCGCGGCGGGTTCTAGTGTCGAACCTATCGGCGCGCGGCTATGGAGAGGCCAACCCAATCGCGGATAATGACACCGAAGAGGGCCGCGAGCAAAACCGCCGTATCGAGTTTAAACTGATTGATCGAACCGCAGCCGAAAATGACACGCCCGAGGAGGCGGCAGATGCCGAAGCCCCTGCAGGCGAGGAGGCCCAACAATGAACCGCACTGAATTCATTATCGCCATTACGATCATTTTGATCATCGCCTTTGCCCTTGGGTGGTTCGCAAATTGGCTTGTGCATCGCCTGACGCGCGTATCCGATGCAGATGTGAATGAGTTGGAAAGCCTCGCCGCTTCGCTGCACGAAGCCGAAGAATTGCGCGACCAAGCCATCACTTATATCGAACAGCGCGAAAGTGAATTGACCACGCAGCTTTCCCAAACCGAAGCCGAGTTGCGTGCCGCGATGGAAGGGTTGCGTGAAGCCCGCAGCGAAAACGACCATCTGCGCAGTAAGTTGGAGAAATCCTAATCTAAGATTTTACCCATTGGGCGAGCGCGGCCTCATCTTCGTCTTTGGCCTCTACCCAATCCGCGCGCCCATCGTGGCGCGCTTCTTTTTTCCAGAATGGCGCACGGGACTTCAGATAATCCATGAGGAAATCGGCGCTTTCAAATGCTGCTTTGCGATGGGGCGAAGCGGTCGCAACCATCATGATCTGGTCTGACGGCACAAGTTTGCCATAGCGGTGGATGATCAAGACGCGGATCAACGGCCAGCGCGCCTGCGCCTCGGCGGCGATTGCACCAAGCGCTTTTTCAGTCATGCCTGCATAATGCTCTATTTCCATGTGAGCGAGGCTTTGATCGGGCAAATCGCGCACCAGACCTGTGAAACTGACGACAGCGCCCGCACCCGTTACGGCTGCGGCGAAATTCGACATCTCAGCGCCCAAATCAAACGGCGCAGACTGGACGCGGACATCTACCGCCATGGCCCTAGCCCCCCGTCATTGGTGGGAAGAAGGCAATCTCGCGCGCGCCCTGAACGGAATGATCCAAATCGACCAATTCCTGATCAACCGCCGCGCGCACAGAGGATAGATCCGAAAAGACCAAGTCATGCGCGTCAGATTTACCGCGCAGCTCAGCAATCAAATCGGCGATTGTTGCCGCATCGGTGCTGATCATCTCGCGATCCGCGCCAATGCGTTCGCGCAACCATGCGAAATATCTCAGTTCAATCATCCCGTCAGCCTTTCTGGTCACTGAGGAATGGCAAGGCTTTGAGGAAGTAATCAAACCCTGTGACAAAGGTCAAAACGGCTGCAAGCCACAACATCCCCATGCCGCCCCACGCCAAAGCATCGCGCAGCACATGCAAGCCAAAGGTGCCAAATGAATGGTCATTGTGCATGTTATGCTCTGCAATCGCCCATAAGAACATCAAGACAATCGCAACCATCTGCACCATGGTTTTCCATTTGGCGAGTTTTGTAACCTTAAGTCGCCCTGCATCCGCGCCCAAGAATTCGCGCAGGCCAGAGACGAAGACCTCGCGAAACAGGATAAGAACAACAGGTGTGATCAGGGCCACGGATAAATCAAACAGTCCGACCAAGATTGCCAAGGCGATCACCACCATGGCCTTATCCGCAATCGGATCAAGCATGGCACCGAAACGGGAAACTTGCGCCCATTTGCGGGCCAAATATCCATCCAGATAATCGGTGGTGGCCGCGCCGATAAACAGGATCAATGCCACCCAATCGGCAATCGGACGCGGAAAGATTGCAAATACAACACCGACCGCAATCGCGGCTAACAGGCGAAGCACCGTCAGAATATTTGGAAGTGTCCATGTCATAGGTTCGATCTTATCCGCTTACGCCCCGTCATGGAAGAAGGCATAGATGGTTTCTGCCATCCGATCTGAGACTCCTTCTACCGCCTTCAGATCTGCCAAATCTGCGCGCGACACGGCCTTAGCACTTCCAAAATGGGCCAAAAGCGCCCGCTTGCGGGTGGCGCCAATGCCGGGAACCTCATCCAACGGGGTCGCGCCAATCGCCTTTGACCGCTTGGCGCGATGCGCCCCAATTGCAAAGCGATGCGCCTCATCGCGCAGGCGTTGGATAAAATAGAGCACAGGGTCATTGCGCTTAAGCGCAAAGGGACGCGCCCCATAGCGGTGGAACTCTTCCTTGCCCGCATCACGATCGACACCTTTGGCGACACCGATAAAGGGCACATCGTCAACACCTAGATCCCCCATGATCTCGGCAACAGCACTGATCTGCCCTGCCCCACCATCGATAAGCAATAAGTCAGGCCAAGCATCCGATTTGCGGTCAGGGTCTTCCTTAAGCAGGCGCTGAAAGCGGCGCGTTAGAACCTCTTTCATCATGCCAAAATCGTCCCCGGGGGTAAGGTCATCCCCGCGGATGTTGAATTTGCGATATTGGCTTTTGAGAAAGCCCTCTGGCCCCGCAACAATCATGACCCCAACGGCATGCGCGCCTTGGATATGCGAGTTGTCATAAACCTCTATGCGCGCAGGCGCGCCATCTAGGCCAAACGCATCGGCCAAACCGCGCAACAATTTTGCTTGGGTGGCGCTTTCGGCCATACGCCGTGCAAGGCTTTCGCGGGCATTGCGCAATGCCCCCTCAACCAATTCCGCCTTTTCGCCACGCTGTGGCACGAGGATCTCAACCTTGCCACCGCGCTTTTGGCCCAAGGCGGCCTCCATCAGCTCGGCCTCCTCCAGCCCATGCGACAGGATCACTTGGCGTGGGGGTTCCTTGTTATCATAGAACTGGCCCAAAAAGGCCTCCATCACCTCATCAGGGGATTCAGAACCACCCAAGCGCGGGTAATAGTCATAGTTGCCCCAGTTTTGGTTGGCGCGGATAAAAAAGACCTGAACACAGGCCTGACCGCCCTCCATGTGTAAGGCGATGATATCGGCCTCACGCACAGTTTGCGGGTTGATCCCTTGGGTGCCTTGCACTTGCGTCAGCGCGCGAATGCGGTCGCGCAACGCTGCAGCGCGCTCATATTCCATCGCTTCGGCCGCCTCTGCCATTTGCGCGCCAAGCTGCTCTTGAATTTCGGTGGAATTCCCGCGCAAAAACCGCGCGGCATCAGCCACGCTCGCGGCGTAATCTGATGCGCTAATATAGCCAACACATGGCGCAGAACACCGCTTAATCTGGTAGAGCAAACAGGGCCGCGTGCGGCTGTCAAAAGTCGTGTCGCTGCAATTGCGCAGCAAGAACACTTTTTGCAATTGGTTCAACGTGCGATTAACCGCCCCCGCCGATGCAAAGGGGCCAAAATACTGCCCTTTCTCCGTCTTCGCCCCTCGATGTTTGCGGATTTGCGGAAAATCATGCGCAGCCCCGATTACGATATTCGGGAAGCTTTTATCGTCACGAAGCAAAACATTGTATCGCGGCTTGAGCTGCTTAATGAGATTTTGCTCTAACAGCAGCGCCTCGGTTTCGGTGCGCGTGGTCAGAAACATCATCGAAGCAGTTTCCGAAATCATCCGCGCGATACGCGGACTATGCCCCGAGGGTTTCGCATAATTCGACACCCGCCGCTTGAGGGCACGCGCTTTGCCAACATACAAAACGCGGCTCTGTGCATCGAGCATGCGATAAACACCAGGGCTTTGATCTAGCGTCTTAAGATAGTCGCGGATGACCTCATGCCCCTGCCGCGGCGCATCTCCTGAGGGGCTAATTTCCACGCTGTTTTCTAACATGTCATCCATGATGCAAAGCTTGCCCTGATTCCAATTCGCGCTGCAACGAAGAGCAGCCGAGTTCAAGGGAAAATATGTCCACTAAACCTGTGGATAAACCTGCGGAAAACCCTTGAAGCATCGAAATTTTTCTTTGTTTTTCGGAGGGTTCTGTGAATTGCACAATTTTTAGGCGTCTTTTTAACTATTTGAATTTGTTAATTATTTTCTTTTCCAGCGGGGCTTTGTGATCAAATCGTTACTTAAACTTTACCTAAACGTTACCTAAGGAACCGCGGTGGAAAACTCTAATCATGATCAAAAATTAGACCTATTCTATACCCACAACATCAGGGGTCGCCCAAGCCAGATGCTGCCCCCCATCCACAGCGATCATTTGGCCTGTCACAGCCTTAGCTTTCACCAAATAGATGAGCGCATCGGTGATATCGTCCAAATCGGCGCCACGGTGCAAAATTGTGGCTTGTCTCTGGCGGGCAAAGGCCGCTGCATCCTGCCGCCCCCCGCGCAATGTTGGGCCGGGCCCAATGGCATTTACGCGAATATCGGGCGCTAAATTCTGCGCGGCGGTTTTGGTAAATGTCCACAATGCGGATTTTGCCAATGTGTAACTGACAAAATCGGGGGTCAACTTATGCACCCTTTGGTCGATCATGTTGATGATGACTGAGGTTGCGCGCGGCTCACCTCCGCTATCTTGCACGGCTTTGGGGGCCTGCGCGGCAAAAGCCTCCGACAAGACCACGCTCGCGCGCAAGTTGGAATTCATGTGCCGATCCCAACTCTCGCGGGTGAGGCCCCCAAATGTATCATGCTCGAATATGGAGGCGTTGTTGACCAGAACCGAAAAAGGCGCCCCGATTGACGCACGGGCCTCGGGCAAAAGGGCCTGTGTCGCCGCCTCTTCCAAAAGATCGGCCTGCACCAGAACCGCCTGACGCCCTGCGTCCCGAACGGCTGCTGCGGTCGCCTCAGCCCCTTCGCGGGATGAGGCATAATGGATCGCCACATCGTAACCCGCCTGTGCCAATGCAATCGCCATTGCCTGACCCAAGCGCTGACCTGCGCCTGTCACCAAAGCTGCGGGCATCTGTGAACCTCCGACTAGTGCAATAAGAAACTTACATAGCCGATATAGAGCGCCACAAAGAGAAGTCCCACCGCGCGCCCCATGCGCCACCGGAAAAACACGAAAGGCAGCAAGATCAGCGAAGTGCCCAACATCACCCAAAGATCAAAGCGCAGGAATTCACTATCCACGGGAATGGCGCCAAACCATGGCGCGACCCCGAAAATAAAAACCAAATTAAAGATGTTCGAGCCAATTACATTGCCCAAGGCCACATCTGCATGTTTGCGCAATGCGGCCATCACAGATGTCGCCAATTCGGGCAAACTGGTGCCAAGGGCCACAAGGGTCAAACCAATGACCACCTCCGACACGCCAAAGGCGCGCGCGATTTCTGTGGCGCTGTCAATCAAGAGATCCGCCCCCAAAGGCAGACCAATCAAGCCAAGCCCAAGATACATGCCAATCTTCCAATAGGGCATGGACGGATCAGCTTCTTCCAATTCTTCGGGTAATTCTTCGGGCGCATCACCTGCAAAGGCATGACGAATTTGAACGCCCAATATCAGCGCAAAAACCGCCAGAAGGATCAGACCATGCCACCAGACAAAGGGCCCCAGAAACGCAAGAACAACAAAGACCAAACTGGCGCAGAGCATGAAAATGTAATTCTTGCGCGTGTCCGAGACACTGGGATCAAGGCAGGAAATAATTGCGGGCAGCCCCAAGACCAAAAGAACATTGGCGATGTTCGACCCTACGACATTGCCCAACGCCAAGCCTGGTGCATCACCAAGCACTGCTTGGATCGACACCAATAATTCTGGCGCAGATGTCCCAAAGGCCACCACGGTCAGGCTGACGACCAAGGCCGAAATGCCCAACCGCAACGCAAGGTTGACAGCCCCCCGCACCAACGCATCCCCCGCAAGAACAAGGATCACCAAGCCCAAAACAGCCAAGGCAATATGCGCGGTCATTCAGGTTTGTCCTCGTCTCTCGGATCACGTTTTAGCGGATCACGCTTTAGGGGATCGGGGGGAAAGCGCGGCTTGCGCGATTTGAACTTGGGCAGGCGCAGCTTTCCAAACATGGCAAGCACGGCCATAAAAATTAGAAAAAGGCTGATGATCTTAAGCATCACAAATCGATCCACCCCAAAACAAAGGACCAAGGGGCTTGTGCAAGATGAGGGCGGAGTGGTCTTTTCATCATAGCCCCCCATGTAACGATGCCCCCCCCTTCAAACAAGGGGCGTCATCTGCGAAATCTTACGGGCTTGGGGCGAAGGATCGCCACTGGGATTATCCGCCTGTGCCCGCTATGATGCCCACACAAACCCGCAAGGCAGACCCAGATGCTGACCATCACCGACCAGATCACCATTGCCGATTGGGAATTGACCGAAAGCTTCACCCGCGCCCAAGGGCCAGGCGGGCAAAATGTGAACAAGGTCTCAACGGCAGTGGAATTGCGGTTCGAGGCCGCCCGTTCCCCCCATCTGACCGCGCCAGTCAAACGCCGCTTAGAACGCATCGCGGGCCAGAAATGGACGAAAGACGGCGCAGTGGTAATCTTTGTGCAAGACACCAGAAGCCAAGCCCGCAACCGCGAGATCGCCCGTGAAAGACTGGCCGAGATGATCCGCGCCGCCCTAGTGGCCCCCAAACCCCGCCGCCCGACCCGCCCCACGAAGGGATCGGTGGAACGGCGGATCAAGGCGAAGAAGGTGCGGGGTGAGGTGAAGGCGGGGCGGGGGAGGGTAGAGGGATGAGGGGTGATCCCCCCGTTTTTGAAAATGCATTATTCCGAAGCAACATTATGTGATAATTTAAACACAAAAATGAAGGACATATGCTCGCTGAAATGCTCGGCAAGATTGCAAGAGACTACGCTCATGAGCGCATAAAGCCCTTTTCAAATAGCGACTTTGGGAATTTCGTTCGCCGTGACGTCGCAACAGAAGCGAAGAAGCAACTATTTGGAAAGCCTTATGAACTTAAATTGAAGGCTAGTGTCGGTGCAGGTAATTGGGCCGCTGTTCCATGGTTAGCATTTTTCGATCCTTTGGAAACAGAAACCGCGACTAAGGGGTTTTATGTTGTCTACTTAATCAACCCACAAACACGTACTGTTACTCTGTCAATGAACCAAGGCACCACCGCAGTGTACAAAGAATTTGGCAGGCTTAACGGACGACAAGTGCTGCAGCGCCGGGCTCTGGATATGGCACAGAGAGTGCCCGAGTATGCAGCACTATTTGATACCGGAACGATCGATTTGGGTTCCGACGAAGACTTGCCATCAGGCTATATTGCCGGACACTCCTTTGGTCGGACATATAGCCTTTCGGATTTGAATGAAAAGGTGGTGTGCGATGATCTCGAAAAGATGCTAGCCGCCTACCAAACACTTATCGAGAGAGGCGGATCGACCCCAAGTGACATAATGTATGCTGAAGCAAACTCGAGCAACATTGATGAAACTAGGCGCTACGTATTGTCTCGCAAAATTGAGCGTTCGGGTAAGGTACGCCGCGAAGTCCTCTCAGTTCGAAAAGCGGTCTGTGAATGTTGTGGCTTGGATCCGCAGATCGACTGGAATTATCGCGGGCCAACTATCAATACCCCATTGGGTGTTCACCACTGCGCCCCTTTGCAAACCTTATCTGAAGGGCAAACGAAAAGGTATATCGTTCCAGATGATTTCCTCGTACTTTGTCCAACCTGCCATCGTATGATCCACAAACAAATGGACACCAGCGATGTTGACCATCTTAAGGAACAAATGAGATTTAAGTATCTAAGACTGATACTACCCTAAACCACCACCGCCACCCGCTCCTGTTCCCCCACCCCGAACACGCGCTTATAGCGTGCGATCTCATCCTTTGGCCCCATCGCTTTCTCGGGGTTGTCGGACAGTTTGACTGTGGGGCGGCCATCGGCGCGGATGGCTTTGCAGACCAGCGAGAAGGGGGCAAGCGCATCCCCCTCGACCAATCCGCGGAAATCATTCGTTAACAGCGTGCCCCAACCAAAGGACACGCGCACGCGGCCTGAAAATTTGGCGTGCAGCTCGGCGATGCGGTCGACATCCAACCCGTCCGAGAAGATCACCAATTTCTGCGTGGGGTCTTCACCGCGCGATTTCCACCAGTCAATCGCGGCCTCGGCCCCTACCTCGGGTTGGCCTGAATCGATACGAATACCCGTCCAACCAGCCAACCAATCGGGCGCGTTCCTGAGGAACCCCGCCGTGCCATAGGTGTCGGGCAGGATGATGCGCAGATTGCCATCATGTTCCTCATGCCAATCCGCAAGAACATCATAGGGCGCCCGAGCCAGTTCCGTATCATCGCGGGCCAAGGCGGCATAGACCATCGGCAATTCATGCGCATTCGTCCCAATGGCCTCAATGTCGCGCTTCATCGCGATATGGCAATTTGAGGTGCCCGCGAATTTAACCCCCAAACCTTCGATCATCGCCTGCACACACCAATCCTGCCACAGATAGGAATGGCGGCGGCGAGTACCGAAATCGGCAATGCGCAGGCCCTCAATCGCGCGCATTCTTTCAATTTTTTCCCAAAGCTTTGTCATCGCTCGGGCATAGAGCACCTGCAACTCGAACTTACCCATGTCTTTCAAGACAGCGCGCCCGCGCAATTCCATCAAAACTGCAAGCGCGGGGATTTCCCAAAGCATTACTTCGGGCCATGCGCCTTCAAAGGTCAGCTCATATTGATCCCCTACCCGTTCCAGATGGTAGGGGGGCAGTTGCAGCGCCTCGAACCATTCCATGAAATCGGGGCGGAACATCTGGCGCTTGCCATAAAATGTATTCCCGCGCAGCCACGTGCTTTCGCCCCGCGTCAGGCGCAGGGTGCGGATATGATCCAATTGTTCACGCAATTCACCCTCATCAATCAGATGCGCAAGCGGGATGCGCGTTGTGCGATTGATCAGTGAAAATGCGACTTGGGTTTTGGGCCGATTGCGAAAGACTGACTGACACATCAGCAATTTATAGAAATCCGTGTCGATCAGCGAGCGCACGATCGGGTCAATCCTCCAGCGATGGTTATGGACACGGGTGGCGATATCGACCATGGCTAGGCTCCAAGCAGGCGTGTTTCGCGCCTTTTAGAGCAAATCATAGGCCATAAAGGCAAGAGCGATGGAAATTTTCCTGCAAGGCACCCCAGGATTGGAGGATATCCTCGCCGAGGAGGCGCGCAGCTTATCCTTCTCGGGCGTGCAATCTGTGGCAGGGGGTGTGATCTGTCAGGGTGATCTCGCTGAGGCAATGCGTGCCAATCTCTGGCTGCGCTGCGCGGGACGCGTATTGATCCGTATCGCGGAATTCCGCGCGATGCATCTGGCACAATTGGACAAGCGCGCGCGCAAATTGGATTGGGCCAGCATTTTGCGTCCTCATCGAGCTTGGCGCGTTGAGGCCACCTGCCGCAAATCAAAGATTTACCACCAACGCGCAGCTGCGGAACGAATTGAGGGGGCAATCAGCGCGGCGCTTGGCAGCACGCCGAACCCTGAGGCGCTGATTGTTGTCAAACTGCGCATCGAAGATGATCTTTGCACACTCAGCCTCGATACATCCGGTGAGAGCTTGCACAAACGGGGCGCCAAGGAATTCATCGGCAAAGCGCCCATGAAAGAAACCCTTGCAGCCGCGTTTTTGCGGGCCTGCGGCTATCATGGCGGGATGCCTGTGGTTGATCCGATGTGTGGCTCTGGCACATTTTTGCTTGAGGCCGCCGAGATTGCCGCGCGGTTGCCCGCAGGGCGTGCGCGCCGCTTTGCGTTTGAAGATCTTGCCGGATTTGAGATTGCTGATTGGTCTGCAATGCGCCGCAATTTTTCTTCACGCGAGGCTGAGGCCGTGCAATTTTACGGGTTCGACCGCGACCAAGGGGGCATTACAGGCGCGCGCGCCAATGCCGAGCGTGCAGGTGTTGCGGAATGGACCAGCTTTGCCTGTCAGCCCCTCAGCGCGCTTGAACCACCGACAAAGCAAAAAGGGTTGGTCATTCTGAACCCGCCCTATGGCGCGCGGATTGGCAATCGCAAATTGTTGTTTGGGCTTTACGGCGCCATTGGTGCGGTCATGCGCGAACGGTTCACAGGATGGCAATTTGGCATGGTCACATCGGACGAAGGGTTAGCCAAGGCCACAGGTTTGACATGGTCAGAGGTGAGCCGCCCCGTGGCCTTCGGTGGGTTAACGGTCAAACTCTATCAATCAGCCCTTTGACATCATCACACCCAAAGCGGCCATGTCATCCAAAGCTGTCGCCAATGATCCGCCCAGATCAATCGCGCGACACAAATCGCGGCGCAGGTCGACTGCAAACCCTAGTTTTGCGGCATCTTGCGCGGAATTATTGACACAGAAATCTGTCGCCAATCCGACCATGGTCAGATGCGTGATCCCACGATTGCGCAAATATCCCTCAAGCCCCGTGGGGGTCTGGTGATCATTTTCGAAAAACGCAGAATAGCTGTCGATGGCAGGGCGAAACCCTTTGCGAATAATCAGATCCGCACGGTTTGTGCGAAGTTCTGGATGAAATTCCGCCCCTGCGCTGCCTTGCACGCAATGATCAGGCCATAAAACCTGTGGGCCATAGGGCATCTCAATCATTTCTAGGGGCGCGCGCCCCTCATGCTGACTTGCAAAACTGGAATGATCCGCGGGATGCCAATCTTGGGTCAGGATCACGGCGGCATAGTCATCCATCAAGGCGTTGATCCCCGCCACAATCGCGCTGCCCTCAGGCACAGCCAAGGCGCCGCCTTCGCAAAAGTCATTTTGTACATCAATCACCAAAAGCGCGTGAGTATCGGGTTTCATACCATGGTCTCCGTATAGGGCAGCGTGCCGCATCACCTAAGGGTTGAGTTGCACAATGCAAGGGCGTAAATGCGCAGCTATGTATATTGTCGCCGCTCTCTATCACTTTACCCGATTTGACGCGCCCGAAGAGTTGCGCGCGCCCCTGCTTGGGCTTTGCGAGGCTCTGGGGATCAAGGGATCGCTTCTTTTGGCGCGCGAAGGGATCAACGGCACCATCGCAGGCAGCCGCACGGGGATTGACGCGGTGCTATCCCATATCCGCAACCTGCCTGGTTGTGCGGCGTTTGAATGGAAAGAAAGCACGGCCACCGAAATGCCCTTTGGCCGCCTCAAGGTGCGCCTGAAGCGCGAGATCGTCACCATGGGTGTGCCAGAAACTGATCCGCTCAAAATCGTGGGCACTTATGTTGCACCTGAAGAATGGAACGAATTGATCTCGGCCCCTGATGTTGCCGTGATCGACACGCGCAATGATTACGAAGTGGCCATTGGCACTTTCAAAGGCGCGGTTGATCCACAGACCGAAAGTTTCCGCCAATTCCCACAATGGTGGGAGGAAAACAAACATCGCTTTCACAACAAGCGGATCGCAATGTTCTGCACCGGTGGTATCCGTTGCGAGAAATCCACCGCGTTCCTCAAGGATCAAGGCGTGGAGGATGTGTATCACCTCAAAGGCGGCATCCTAAAATATCTTGAGGAAATGCCACAAGAAAGCAGCCTTTGGGAGGGCGAATGTTTCGTCTTTGACGAACGCGTCTCTGTCGGTCACGGCCTTAAACAGGGGCCTTATGGTCTGTGCCGCGCCTGTCGCCGCCCGATTTCTGACGAAGATCGCAGACATCCTCATTTCGAAGAAGGCGTCTCCTGCCATCAATGTATGGACGAGCACAGCGATGAAGATCGCGCGCGTTTCCGCGAACGTCAGCACCAGATTGCCTTAGCCAAAGCCCGCGGTGAAAGCCATTTGGCAGGCTAGTTTACGCTCTCCGTGAATTTTTCATGACAGCGCCATTTGAGGCTTTGCTTGATTCATTATTTTGATTATTCACGAAATATGGAAAATACACTCGTCACACAGCTATCAACTTTGGGCCATGGCCCACGCCTTGATATTTTTCGTCTGCTGATGCGCCGGTATCCTGATGCGGTCGCGGCAGGGGAAATTGGTGCTGCTTTGGGGGTTAAACCCTCGACCTTGTCGGCCTATCTTGGCGCACTCCATCAGGCAGGGTTGATCGTGCAAGAACGCGAAGGCACTTCCCTGCGCTATCGCGTGGCGATGGACACCACCCATGATATGATGGCTGCTCTATTTTCAGAGTGCTGCCGTGGACGGGTAAACCTTCAGTTTGACTGTGCGCCTGACCCGCAGAATGACGGCAGGCCATTTAATGTGCTGTTCCTCTGTGTGGGAAACTCGGCACGCTCCATCATGGCTGAAACTTTGCTACGCGATGTGGGCGGGGATCGGTTTCGCGTATACTCCGCCGGTGTCCAACCGCAAAGCACGCTCAACCCGCTCGCGCTCGAAGTGCTGCGCCAGAAAGGTCATGATACCTCTGCTCTCAGTTCTAAGCATCTTAGCGTTTTCCAAGCACCTGAAGCGCCGCAGATGGATTTTGTTTTTACAGTCTGTGATGTGGCCGCCAATGAGGATTGCCCCGCTTGGGCGGGGCAGCCTGTCAGCGGGCACTGGGGCCTGCCTGACCCTGTAAAGGCCCAAGGCAGCGTTGCTGAGCGGGGGCTGGCTTTTCAGGCAACCTATGGCGCGTTGCGCAATCGTATTGCCGCCTTCACCGCCCTGCCCCTTGAAAGCCTAGAACGCGCGGCACTGCAAAAGGCGGTGGATCGCATCGCAGAGATTTCTAAAGAGGATTGAAATATGACTGTCTACGCGCTGAACGGATTGGGCCGCATCGGCAAGCTTGCGCTGCGCCCCTTGCTTGACGCGGGCGCAGAGATCGCGTGGCTCAATGATGCGGTCGGTGATGCCGCCATGCACGCCCATCTGTTGGAGTTTGACACAGTGCATGGCCGCTGGCCCGCGTCTTTCTCAGCAACAGAGAATGCTGTCATCATCAATGACCAGCGCATTCTTTTTATTGGCACCAAAGAGATCCATGACCTGCCCCTTAAGGGGGTCGATGTGGTCATTGACTGCACGGGGAAATTTAAAACGGCTGCGGCGCTTGCGCCCTATTTCGCCGCAGGCGTGAAAAAGGTCATTGTCTCCGCCCCCGTCAAAGATGGCCCCACCGCGAATATCGTCTATGGCGTGAACCATGAGATTTATGACCCTTCCACGCATCACATCGTGACAGCAGCAAGCTGCACCACAAATTGCCTTGCCCCCGTGGTCAAAGTGATGATGGAAGAATTTGGCATCAAGCACGGCTCGATCACCACAATCCATGATGTCACAAACACCCAAACCATCGTGGATCGGCCAGCCAAGGATTTACGCCGCGCGCGGTCTGCGCTGAACTCGCTGATCCCGACCACAACGGGCAGTGCCACGGCGATCACGCTGATCTATCCCGAATTGAAGGGAAAGCTGAATGGGCACGCTGTGCGCGTGCCTTTGTTGAACGCGTCCCTGACCGATTGCGTCTTTGAGCTTGACCGCGAGACAACGGCAGCGGAAATCAACGCAGCCTTCGCGCGTGCGGCAGAAGGGGCGCTGAACGGCATCCTCGGCTTTGAAGCGCGCCCTTTGGTGAGTGCGGATTACACCAATGACACGCGATCCTCGATTGTGGATGGGCCATCCACGATGGTCATTAATGGCACTCAGGCCAAGATTTATGCGTGGTATGACAATGAAATGGGCTATGCCCATCGCCTGATTGATGTCGCGCGCATGGTTGGCGCAAGTCTATGACCGCGCCAAAGCCATCCGCCCTGCCCGCCTATATCGCCGTAACAGCGGCTTATTGGGCGTTTATGCTGTCGGATGGCGCGCTTCGGATGTTGGTTCTCTTGGCCTTCCACGAGCGCGGCTTTAGTCCCGTTCAACTGGCCTATCTGTTTTTGCTCTATGAGCTTGCAGGCGTCATAACCAATCTTTCTGCGGGCTGGCTGGCCGCACGGTTTGGCCTGACCCGCACCTTATATGCGGGGCTGATCCTACAGGTTGGTGCGCTTTTGGCCCTCACCGCGCTGGATCCTGCGCGGTCGATCGGCGTATCTGTGGCTTATGTGATGGCCGTGCAAGGGGCCTCAGGCGTGGCCAAGGATCTGGCGAAAATGTCCTCAAAATCGGCTGTCAAACTTTTGGCACCCGATGGGGCTGGATTGCTAAAATGGGTATCTTGGCTGACAGGATCAAAAAACGCGGTAAAGGGATTGGGGTTCTTTTTGGGCGCAGGCCTTTTGGCACTTTATGGCTACAACACCGCATTGTTGGGCATGGCAGCTATTTTGGCGCTGATCCTTGTGGCACTGCTTTTCTTCATGCCAGACGGCCTGCCCAAAGGGAACAAAGCGACCAAGTTTTCCACCGTCATCTCGCGGGACAAAAATATCAATCGTCTATCTGCGGCCCGCGTCTTTTTATTCGGCGCGCGGGATGTGTGGTTTGTGGTGGGCATCCCCGTTTATTTCTACGCTGTTCTTTCCGATGGCAGCGATGAAAGCAGACGCGCGGCCTTTTTCATGATTGGCACCTTCATGGCGGTCTGGATCATCCTTTATGGCGCAGTTCAGACCATGGCACCGCGCATCCTGCGCAACGGGGCCAACAATCTGGCGCATCTGTCCGTAAACGCGCGCCAATGGGCCTTGGCGCTTGTGCCAATCCCTGCGGTTTTGGCGATTACTGTCTCCACCGCAGGCCCGCCCGCCCCTTGGCTAACTGTGACGCTGGTCTTGGGTCTGTTGGTCTTCGGTGCAGTGTTTGCCGTGAATTCGGCACTGCACTCTTACCTCATTCTCGCATTTTCAAAATCCGAGCGGGTCAGCCAAGATGTTGGTTTCTATTACATGGCGAATGCGGCAGGCCGATTGTTGGGCACGGGCCTATCGGGCCTTGCCTATCAATGGGGCGGGGTTGAGGCCTGCTTGATGGTGGCAAGCGGACTTTTGGCCTTATCGGCTGTCGCCGCAAATCGCCTAAACTGTGGGAGGGCGTGAGCGCGCTGCAAGGCGTTCACGATGCATAGTATAAAGACCAGTTGCAACGATCAAAGTGGTGCCAATTAGGGTCCATCCATCTGGTAATTGCGCAAAAACCAAATACCCATACATCACTGACCATAATATCATTGAGTAATGCACGGGGGCCAAAACTACAGCTTCCGCAATCTCAAGCGCACGGATCACCAAAAGCTCGCCCAAGCCCGCAAACGCTGCCATGAAGAACATTATGATTAAGGAATTCTTATCGCTTGGCCATGCCCAGAAAAATGGAAGAGGTATGCTGATAACCGCCACCCCAACAAGAGCAGTGTAAGCAACAGTTGTGTATGTATTGTCATAGGGTGCAATCATACGGGACAGGACTTGGCGAACCGCAAACATACTCGCAGCCAATACTATCAAAAATACTGCCGGATGGACGATCCCTAAGCCTGGCCTAATTACAATCAGTGTACCTAAAAATCCAACAAAAATAGCTGACCATCGGTGTAGGCCCACCTTTTCACGTAGAATCAATGCGCCAAGTACGGTGACAATCAGCGGAGCTATAAAGGTCACTGAGATTGCATCGGCCAAAGGGACAAAGCTAACTCCTGTTATAAAGCAGGTTGCCGAACCTACAGCCAGTGCACCCCGCAAAAATTGTAATTTGGGCTTCGCAGTTTTTAAGATTTTAGTTCCGCGCCAGAGCAATATTACAATTACACCAAAAACAAGACCTAGCTGGCGGGTCCAAACAATCTGGATTGGATGGAATCCGTCTGTCAAAAACTTTGCCATTGTGTCAACAGCAGCGAATACAAAAAAGCCTAAGCCCATCAACACCAGGCCCTTAATATTATCGGGAGCTCTAGGCAAATTTTTAGCGACTACAATGTTCTGCGGGAGGTCTGGAACAGTTGGCATCGTCAATCCAATTTTGCGTTATCAGTTACTGTTAGGCTGTAAATTTAATACTGTCGACCATGCAAATTACTGACACGGCCGAAACTAAGACTATTTTAACTCAACATGAAACAATGGCCCGTACACCTTGTCTGGTTCAAACGTGATTTACGTGTCACAGACCAAGCATGCCTTGCCTCAGCTGCAGCCCGAGGGCCCGTCTTGCCTGTGTATATTATTGAACCTGATTTTTGGACTGAACCCGATGCAAGCGCACGACATTGGATGTTTCTTCGTCAATCGTTAGCTGAACTACATGATACACTAGCAAGTTTGGGTCAGCCCCTTTTAATCCGACGGGGGGATGCTGTTTCCATCTTAGACGAACTAGCAGCCCAACAACCGATCGCCGCGCTTTGGTCGCATCAAGAAACTGGCAATGGATGGACATATGCGCGCGACAAAAGGGTGGCAGCTTGGTGCAAATCAAAATCCATCCCGTGGCATGAACCCCGTCAATTCGGTGTGATCCGAACCTTAAAATCGCGCAATGGATGGGCGGGGGAATGGGACAGGCAGATGTTGGATCCCTGCCATTCAGTGCCACATCTTGAGCCAATTTACGAAACGCCCAGTTTGGATTTACCTAAGCCTGCGGATCTGGGCCTTGCGCCTGATGGCGGGGATGATCTGCAAGACGGCGGATCAACAGCAGCACGCGCGCTGCTGCACAGTTTTCTCATCAAACGTGGCGCGCCCTATCGATCGGCAATGTCTAGCCCACTTGTTGGCGCTGATGCGTGCTCGCGCCTTTCGCCGCATCTCACATTCGGCACGATCTCGCTCCGCGAGGTCGCACAAGCCGCCACACACCGCGCAGGCACCCTCCCCAAAGGGCCGAGCCACAAAGAATGGCGCGGATCCGTGCGCGCCTTTCAATCTCGCCTCTATTGGCACTGCCATTTCATCCAAAAACTAGAAGACGAGCCACGGATTGAATGGGAGAATATGCACCACTCCTATGATGGCCTGCGCGATGACCCGCAGGGACACCCATGGTTTGAAGCGTGGAAACACGGACAAACGGGGCTGCCCTTTCTGGACGCCTGTATGCGATCCCTGCGTCATAGGGGATGGCTGAATTTTCGGATGCGCGCGATGGTGATGGCAGTTGCAAGCTATCACATGTGGTTCCATTGGCGCGAAACTGGCCTGCATCTGGCACGGATGTTCACCGATTATGAGCCCGGAATTCATTGGTCACAGGTGCAGATGCAATCTGGCACAACGGGCATCAACACGATCCGAGTGTATAACCCGATCAAGCAAGGGTTGGATCAAGATCCTTCGGGGGTGTTCATCCGCCGTTGGGTGCCTGAACTTGCGCAGCTTTCGGGGGATGCCCTGCACCGCCCGTGGTTGCATCCTGACGCGCATGGCATTTTGGGACGAACCTACCCCAACCCAATCTTTGATCCTGCGGCACGCGCCAAATGGGCCAAAGATCAGATTTGGGCAAAGCGACGCGCGCCAGATCACGAGGCGGGCGCGGTTGCGGTTCTCACCCGCCACGGAAGCCGCAAATCCCCCCGTAAGACAAAACGTGCCGCCAAACATACCGGGGCACAACTGTCCCTGTTTGATTAGCTTATTCTGCCGCCATCTGCGTTGCAGCGCTTAGCATCCATGCATCAATAGCCGCTATTTGTGATGGGTCTAGCCGCAGCCCCAACTTACTGCGCCGCCAGACCACATCTTCGGCTGTTTGCGCGAATTCGTGTTTCATAAGCCAACGCACCTCTGCCTCGGTCAAAGTTGCGCCGAAATCGCGCCCGAGATCCTCTGATGTCTGAGCCCTCGCCATTATCGCCCAAGCATCCCGCCCATAGGCGCGAATGAGGCGCGTGGCCCATTTGGGCGTAAGAAACGGATAAGCCGCTGCAAGGCTCGCAATCAACCGATCCAGATCCCCTACCTCGAAATCGCCACCTGGCAAGGCCACCCCCGCCGTCCATGGCCCGCGCGCGGATTTCGTGAACTCCACGATTTTCTCAAGCGCAGATTCTGCCAAGCGGCGATAGGTCGTGATCTTGCCGCCAAAAATATTCAGCAAGGGCGCATCCCCATCCCCTTCCAGGATCAGCGTGTAATCCCGCGTGGCGGCAGATGCCGATTGCGCCCCGTCATCATAGAGCGGCCGCAAACCAGAATAAGACCACACGATATCCTCGGCAGTGACAGCCGTGCGAAAATAGTTATTCACAAAGGCCAGCATATAATCCCGCTCCTCGATGCTGCATTCGGGGCGGGTATCGGGGTCGCGGTGATCTTTGTCGGTCGTCCCGATTAAAGTGAAATCCTGCTCATAAGGAATGGCAAAACATATGCGCCCGTCCTCACCCTGAAAGAAGTAGCATTTCTCATGGTCATAAAGACGCTTGGTCACAATATGGCTGCCCCGCACGAGACGCACGCCACCTTTGCTGTTTTGGCCGATCTTCTGGCCGATAACATCGCTGACCCATGGCCCGGCGGCATTGATCAAAATCCGCGCCTGATAGTGATAGGTTTGACCATCGCGGGTCTGGGTGCTGATCTTCCAAATGCCATTCTCCCGCTTGGCGGTCACCACCTTGTGACGCGGCAAGATCACTGCGCCACGCTCGGCCGCATCGCGGGCATTCAGCGCCACAAGACGGCTGTCTTCCACCCAGCAATCTGAATATTCATAGGCCTTGGAAAATTTACGGTGCAGCGCCGCCCCCTCAGGGCCTTTGCGCAAATCCACCACCGAGGTTCCAGGCAATATGTCCCGCCCGCCCAAGTGGTCATAAAGAAACAGGCCCAATCGGATCAACCATTGCGGACGCCGCCCCGCCATCCACGGCATAAGCCGCGCCAAAAGTCGCGATGTCGGGGTTTGGCTCTCAAAGCGCATATCTTTGTGATAGGGCAGCACAAACCGCATCGGCCAAGAAATATGAGGCATGGCTTTGAGCAAAATTTCACGCTCAATCAGCGCCTCGCGCACCAAGCGAAACTCAAAATATTCTAGGTAGCGCAACCCACCATGAAACAGCTTAGTCGATGCCGAAGACGTAGCCGAGGCCAAATCGTTCATTTCCGCCAAACGCACCGTCAAGCCGCGTCCCGCCGCATCGCGGGCAATGCCGCAGCCATTGATTCCGCCGCCGATGATGAAAAGATCGTCAATCTCGCTCGTCATATCCATTGCGCCTTTCTTGCGGGGCTCATTCCACCGAAACCTGCCGCCGCTATGGCATAAACGAACACAAACGAAAATAATAATCTTCAAAATTATTCATTTTTGACCTCATTCGAAGAATTGACCCCCGATTTTAAGCCATCTAAGGTCTGTTAACCGCGCAACTGCGCGAAAAGGAAAAGGAACGCGCATGTCGCAAAGCTTTCGCTGGCCAGAGATTCTCGACATCGCGCGGCGCGAGGGGAAAGTGAGTGTCGAAGGGCTGGCCGCGCATTTTGGCGTGACCACCCAAACGATCCGCCGCGACCTCAGCGATCTTGCCGATGCGGGAAAATTAGAGCGCGTCCATGGCGGCGCGATCCTGCCATCGAGCGTATCAAATATCGGCTATGAAATGCGGCGCGGGTTATACGCTGAAGAAAAGGCACGCATAGCCGCAGCCTGTGCGGCCCAAATACCCGATGACATTTCGCTCTTTCTCAATATCGGCACCACGACAGAGGCCGTTGCGCAAAATTTGCTGCATCACAAGAATCTATTGGTGGTCACAAATAACATCAATGTCGCGACTATCCTTGCCGCCAATCCCAATTGCGAGATCATCCTTGCGGGCGGGCAATTGCGCCGCTCCGATGGGGGACTGATCGGCAAGCTGACCTCGGATGCGGTGGCGCAGTTCAAATTTGACCTTGCGGTCATAGGATGCTCAGCCATTGATGCGGAAGGGGATATGTTGGATTTCGACATCCAAGAGGTGGGGGTCAGCCAGACAATCATCTCACAATCGCGGCGCGTGTTTTTGGTGGCCGACCGCTCAAAATTTACGCGCAGCGCGCCTGCAAAAATCGCTACACTTTCGCAAATTGATGCGCTGTTTACAGATCATCCGCTTGACGCCCCATTGGCCGCACGTTGCCGTGATTGGGGGCTTGCAACACATATAATCCCATACAGTTCGACAGGGGCCTAAACCATGACCCATATTCTTGCAATTGACCAGGGCACCACCTCGACCCGCGCGATTGTTTACGATGCAGGGTTTGATGCCCTTGCACAGGCGCAACAGGAGTTTACCCAACACTATCCACGCTCAGGCTGGGTCGAGCATGACCCCATGGATTTGTGGCAGACTACGCAAAATTGCATCACATCCACCTTGCGCGATGCCGCGACACCCGCAACGGCGATTGCGGCCATCGGCATCACCAATCAACGTGAAACCGTGCTTCTGTGGGATCGCAAAACGGGCGCGCCCTTGCACAATGCCATCGTTTGGCAAGACCGCCGCACAGCGGATCGCTGCGCAACTTTGCGTGCCGCAGGGCATGAAGAGATGATCACCGCCAAGACAGGGCTTGTGCTTGATCCATATTTCTCAGCCAGCAAATTGGCATGGATGTTAGATGAAATCCCAGATGCCCGCAGACGCGCCGAGGCGGGCGAATTGGCCTTTGGCACAGTGGACACTTGGCTGATTTGGCATCTGACGGGGGGCGCGGCCCATGTGACCGATGTGACCAATGCCGCGCGCACGATGCTGTTCGACATCCACAGCCTTGAGTGGTGCGAAGATATCCTTTCGCTTTTTGACATCCCCCGCGCAGTTCTGCCGAATGTTCTCGATTGTGACGCGCATTTCGGGACAACCGCAAAGGATGTAATCGGCGCAGAAATTCCGATCCGCGCCGTTGCGGGTGACCAACAGGCTGCAACAATTGGCCAAGCCTGTTTTGACAAAGGCATGGCCAAAGTCACTTATGGCACTGGGTGCTTTGCGCTGATGAACACAGGCGCAACTGCTGTCCCCTCGAAGAATAAACTTTTGACCACCATCGCTTATCGCATGGATGGGCAAACGGCCTATGCGCTAGAGGGCTCCATCTATATTGCGGGCGCGGTGGTGCAGTGGTTGCGCGATGGGTTGGGCATCATCGCCTCGGCGGCAGAGACACAAGACATGGCCAAAGCCGCAGATCAAGGCCAAGCCATCACGCTTGTGCCCGCCTTTACGGGTTTGGCCGCACCCTATTGGAATTCCGAATGCCGTGGGGCCGTTTTCGGTCTGTCGCGCAACACAGGGCCGAATGAATTGGCGCGCGCCGCGCTTCAATCTGTAGGCTTGCAAACCCGTGATCTGATGGAGGCTATGGCCGCCGATATGGCGGCCTCGCAAACGGGCCAAACGGTTCTGCGGGTGGATGGTGGCATGAGCGCGTCAGATTATACCCTGCAATATGTGGCCGATATCCTGAATGCGCCAGTCGACCGCCCCACGCACCTTGAGACGACCGCCCGCGGCGTTGCATGGTTGGCAGGCTATAAGGCAGGCCTTTACCCCGATCAAGCAGGCTTCAGAAAAACTTGGGCCATAGATCGTCAATTCGCACCCAAGATGGATGCAGATACCCGCAATTCAGATTATGCGCGTTGGCAAAGGGCGGTTGCTGCGACCATCGCGGCAGGGGCTTAACACCAGACCTGCAACAATGATTGCGGAATTCTTTATTTTGCATTTTTTGTTGATTGAGCCCTGAAACTCAGATAGCCCTAACCCGTGTATCGGTGGGAGGGTTTTTGAAGATGTATGCTGATTTCGGTCTTTTTATTGATGGGGCATGGGTCAAGTCTGGCCAACAAAGCGATGTGATCTCGCCCGTCACTGAAACCCCCCTCGGTCGGGTCTACACGGCCGCCGCAACAGATACCGCGCGCGCCATCGATGCGGCGGACAAGGCCCGCGCCGCACTTTTGGACATGGGGGGATTTGGGCGCGCAGATGCGTTGCACAAAGCAGCCGATGCCATGGCAAACCGCGCCGAAGAGGCCGCGCAAATGATCTCTCGCGAGACAGGCAAACCATTGGCACAATCGCGCCGCGAATGGGTTTTGGTCGTGGATCAATTCCGTTGGTATGCCGAAGAAGCCCGCCGCATTTATGGCAGGATCATCGCCTCACGCGTCCCCAATGGTCGCTTCGAAGTGACCAAAGACCCCGTGGGAATTGCCGCAGCTTTCACTGCATGGAATTTCCCCGCCTCGCTCCCTGCGCGCAAACTGGCCCCTGCTTTGGCCGCGGGATGCCCCGTGATCTTGCGCCCCTCCTCCCAAACACCTGGGGTTGCGATGATCATGATTGACTGTTTGCGTGCCGGGGGATGGCCCGATGGCGCAATCAATCTGGTCGTAGGCGCAACGGCCGACACATATGCGCCCATCATGAAAGACCCGCGTGTGCGCAAAGTCTCTCTCACGGGTTCGACACGCGTGGGCCAAGAGATGCTGCGGGATGCGGCAGAGACGGTAAAAAAAGTTTCGATGGAATTGGGTGGCAATGCCCCGCTTATCATTTATGATGATGCGGATTTGGCAACAGCCCTCGACATGGCCGTCCCTACAAAATTCGCCAATGCGGGACAGGTCTGCGTTACGCCAGATCGCTTTTTCGTACATGAAAGCCTGCATGATGCCTTCATAACTGAATTCACGAAACGGGCCGATGCTTTGAGGCTTGGCGATGGCTTAGACAAAAAAAGCGAGATGGGGCCGTTGATCAATGCCCGCCGCCTCGCTGAGATTACCGCGATTGTCGAGGAGGCGGTGCAAGACGGCGCCACCTTGCACTGTGGTGGCGTGCGGGACAGTGGGCATAACTCGGGCTATTTCTATCGCCCAACGGTTCTTAGCAATGTCACCGACCAGATGCGCGTCTTTTCAGAAGAAAACTTTGGCCCAATTGCCGCCATCACCAGCTTCCGTGATGAGGACGAGGTGTTGGCCCGCGCCAATGCCTCACCCATGGGTCTGTCCGCCTATGCGTTTTCCCGCGATCCCGCCCGAGCCAAACGCACAGTTGCGGCCCTTCATGCGGGTATGGTCGGGATCAACAGTTTCGCCCTTGCCGCAAGTGAAGCGCCCTTTGGCGGCACGAATTTCTCTGGCTTGGGTCGTGAAGGCGGCAGCGAAGGAATCGAGGATTACCTCGATACAAAATTGGCACAGATTGTGTTTTAGGTCGCCCGTGCAACCTTAAGCAACCCTGATCCCAAGCACGGCGCAGAACCCAAACGAAGCAGGGGCATTTATTGATGCGCTGCTCGGTATCGCCCTGCGCGATGGGGCCGATGGTTGGCCCCTTCCGCCGCTCAATGACACATCGCCTGCTGCGTCTAGTGTGGGATTTGGGCCTATTCGGATCGGCCCCGCCCTGATGGTATATCTTGACCCGCTCAATCGGCGCAATTTTTTGGCCGAATGGGAAAACGCAATTGTGCAAAAATAACGCTAGCCTGCAAAACTCCACCTTTGCAAAACGGAAATCGCATAGGCCTGCGAGAGGTTTGTGAGCGCCGCGCTTGATCCCTCGGCCTCTAGGCCCAAAGCCTCGAAATGACCGCAAGATTGACAGGTGATCTTTGTCGCATCCATCGCGACATCACTGGCCCCACATTCAGGACAAATGGCGGCAACATCATCATTGAACATGAACTCTCCTCCTCCCCTAGCCTGCGGCCAACACGGGGGCTTGCGGGCGGCGACTGCGCGTCAAAAGCCACGCAATAATCGCGACATTAAACCCGTTCCACAAAATACCGTTGATGAATGCCATCTGATAGCTGCCTGTCACATCGAAAATCCACCCCGACATCCAACCGCCAAGCGCCATGCCCACAATCGTCATCATGATCACAAATCCAACCCGCTGACCTGCTTCGCGGGCGGGCATATATTCGCGCACAATCAAGGCGTAGGACGGAACAATTCCACCCTGAGCCAAACCAAAAATCAAGCTGACAACATAAAGCGACACAAGCCCATCATAGGGCAGGTAAAAAAACAACGCAGTCATTTGGAGAACCGATCCAATCAAGAGGGTGCGGACACCACCCAAACGATCAGCGACTAAGCCTGAAATGATGCGGCTGACCACACCACCCAGAAGCATCAGCGACAGCATCTCGGCCCCCACCGCAGGGCCATATCCAAGGCCCACGCAGTAAGATACGATATGCACCTGTGGCATCGACATGGCCACACAGCAGGCCACGCCTGCAAAGCCCAGCAGATATTGCAACTGGCGCGAGGACAGGCCAACCGAATTTGCCTTGGCGCGCGACATTGCCTCGGACTGGGCATGGGCGGTTTCTGGAAGTTTGCGCCGCAACGCAAATGAAAGCGGGATGATCCCCAGAAGCGCAATCACTGCAAGGGTGAGGTAGACAGCCCGCCATCCATCCTCGGCCAAAATCCCAGAAAGAACCATCGGCCAAATCGCACCAGAAAGGTAATTGCCGCTGGCAACCAAGGCCACGGCAATCCCGCGGCGGCGCAAGAACCAATGCGATATATCCGCCAATAAAGGGCCAAAGCCCGCAGCGGTTCCAAGGCCCAAAATCAGATGGATCAGGGACAGCGTGTAAATGCTGCTTGCAAGAGTGGAGAGAGCGAACCCTGCCGCGATCATGACGGCTGCCAAAGAGAGGGCAATCGTGACACCAAAACGATCCACCAAGCGCCCCACCAAAAGATTGCCTGCGCCAAACCCCACCATCGTCATCGTGTAGGGCAAGGACGAGGCCGCGCGCAGCGATCCAAATTCCGCCTCAACCGCAGGCATGATCACGATGATGGCCCACATGCCCACATTGGCAATCATCGCAATCGCCAAGGTGATGGCGAGCCTACCCCAAGAATAGGCGCTCTCATGAATATTGCTTTGCATGGATCAGACCTGTTCACATCGCGCAAATCTAACGCTATCGCCATTCCAAAAAGAGCGCCAACAAAAGTTGCATCTGCCCGCCATTCGTGGCGAGATGGCCAAATCACGCGCGAAGAGAAAGACGAGGCGATATGTCCTTAAGCCCGACCCAGAACCAAGCCCCGCTCAAATTGGGGCTGATCGGTGACAATATCAAACAATCCAGCGCCCCGCGTTTGCACCGAATTGCAGGCCACCTGAACGCCCGCGCGGTCAGCTATGATCTCTTGATCCCGCCTGAACGCGAGGAAACCTTTCATGAGGTCTTCGAGACCGCGCAAATTGAAGGCTATTCAGGGCTCAACATCACCTATCCCTATAAAGAAAAAGTGGTGCCACTTGTGCAACTGGCCGATCCCGTGTTGGACGCGGTTGGGGCCGTGAACACCGTTCTTTTCACGGCCCAAGGGCCCATCGGCTATAACACAGATTACACGGGCTTTAAGGCCGCCTATCAGGCCACGCGGGGCGATGACGCACCAAGCGAGGTGCTGATCATCGGGTCAGGTGGGGCGGGACGCGCGATTGCCTTTGGCCTTGCCGATTTGGGGGCAAGCGCGTTGCATCTGGTTGATACAGATTTGGCTAAGGCCGATGGCCTAAAGCGTGATTTGGCGCGTGGCTTTCCGACATTACAAGTCACAACGATGCGCGAGGTGGCCAATCTGCCGCCTGAGATCACAGGCCTTGTGAACGCAACGCCCATTGGCATGGTTGGCTATGGCGGCACCCCTCTGCCTGCTGCGCATATGCGAGAGGCAAAATGGGTGTTTGACGCGGTCTATACACCGCTTGAGACCCCGTTCCTCAAAGATGCAGCGGCCCTTGGTCTAGAAATCATTTCTGGGTGGGAATTATTCTTTTATCAAGGCGTGCACGCATGGGCACATTTTTCGGGCGGCAGCGTGGATGAGGCCGCGTTGCGCGCGGCGCTGTTGCAAGCTTAATTCAAGATGGGCTCAAACCCGATCAGGGCGCTAATCGGCGCATAGTCATCTGTTAGAACGCGCGGCTGCTTATCAGCCACAATCTGCGCCACGAAGGCATCATCGAGGGGTTGAAAGATCATTGGATCAGGCGACCCCGCCGTGAGGCGAGAGACAGGACTTGGCGTTTCGCC
>Ga0255780_10000265_pt1 | contig 51334 bp, 39 predicted proteins | sample 071ome_32_FD_179978 | JGI IMG/M metagenome (GOLD analysis project Ga0255780, IMG submission 179978) | Coastal salt marsh microbial communities from the Groves Creek Marsh, Skidaway Island, Georgia - 071405AT metaG (version 2) | ecosystem: Environmental > Aquatic > Marine > Intertidal zone >... | reverse complement strand
CGGCTGCGTTGTTCATCGGAAAACGGGATACGTTTTTTATCAATGTGCTCACGCAGAACACGAACCTCTTCCTGCAAATACTCGATCACTGCCTGCTGCTCTCGATTCATCCAACCAGCCAGAGATATGAGAATGAAACGTAACGGATCCATCACAATTTACCCTACGCAATTCGACTGAATCTGGCCAGTCGAATAAAACCTACCCCATACTGTTGCCAATTTATTATCAACAAGATATGCTTAAGGGCTGACTTTTGAGACACTACGGGGGGGTATGGGGGTCTTGCTTCCAATTTCCCCATAGAACAAGGGGGGGCCTGCACTGCCGCATTCAATGGATGAAAAGTTACCGGGCGCGTGGGTGTCGTGCCGCATGCCGGAGTCCCGATGGAACCAGATGGGTAAAGATGAGTTCAACGGGAAGGTGATACTTACTATCTATCCAGTTCACCAAGAACAGGTAAGATATTTTTCACAAAACATCCTTGCACGAGAATCTTCGCACAATCTCTCTTAGGTTTAATAACAGCTTTCACCTAAAAATCTTCTATGCTTTGGACACCAATTAGTTGCAAAAACATAAATATCTGACTGGTTGTATTACTTCGGACAAAAACCATTAGACACACCATGTCCAACGGCATTTTTGTGCGAATATTTCTTTGCTTTAGGTCTTAGTTTTAAATCTTCTATGACCCATTGTGAATGCCCAAAACAAGAGCCTTTCCATTTTGGTGACAAAAGGTGACAAATTTTCACCGCTTTAGTTCGCTTTGTTTCGCAAAGCTATTTTTTAGCTTGCGACGTAAAACACTGTATTAATGAATGTTACAGTATTTATGCGATTTTAAGCGAAGCCTCAAACTGGGTTCACTTCCCAGATGCCACTTACCGACACTGGCCGTTTTGTATCCGGCATCACGCAGGGCCTCCGCCAATGTATATTCTTCAACAGGCAAGGCGCGGACACGCCGGCCTTCCTTCAATTTTGCTTTGGGCTTCCATCGTTCCGACGGAAGCCAGTCGGTTAGCAACAATCTGGCAGGATATTTACCCGTCAAAACCGCAGCACGCGTAGGGGAACAAACTGCGCAGGCGGCATAAGCATCGGTAAAACGAACCCCTTCTTTTGCCAGTTCATCAATGTTAGGCGTTTGGTAATAGTCACTCCCCTGACATCCCAAATCCATCCACCCCAAATCATCAATCAGAAACAAAACAATACTCATCGGGCGGGATTCGGTCGATTGAGACAAAACCGGGATCACAATGACCACTGAAAGGATAAGTATCCAAATGTATTGCAACGAAAGAGTCATTATTTTCATATCAGCAGGAACGGTTGACTGGAACCTTAGTGCCATCCGGACGGTTTGTCACGCTCATCCCAATTGGCACTTTTTATTTTCGTGTTTCCTTTCAGGAGGAGCTGTGGCCATAGTGGCTCATGAACCATCACCGGATTTGTCGACGTTCCTTTGTCTGCGGTGCTTTGAGCCTGGGATTGACTCGTTCCACCAAGAACTTGGCGACCCCATCGACAACACCGACCAAAACAATTCAAACCGTCCAAGGGTCCATTGAGTTCGAAGCTCACGGCGTGGCCCTTCCCCATGAACATATTCTCTGCGATTTCATAGGAGCAGACTCCACCGGGAATCACCGATGGGATCAGGATAAAGTTTATCGTCGCATGCTACCGTATGCTCAGGCTTTGAAACAGGCAGGCGTATCGACTTTTTACGATTGCACGCCGGCATACATTGGCCGTGATCCTGAAATATTACGCCGACTTTCATCCAATACAGGAGTGCATTTCGTCACCAACACCGGATTTTACGGAGGCGCCCGGGACAAGTATGTTCCTAAATTTGCTTATCATTTGAGCGCAGAGGAGATGGCAGATTTGTGGACAAGGGAATTTAAACATGGCATCGGGGAAACGGGGATTCGCCCGGGTTTCATCAAAATTGGTGTCGACTCTATTGAAAGCGAGAAAGCGCCGCTATCCAAGATCGATGCGACCATTGTCCAGGCAGCCGCCCTGGTCTCTCATCAAACAAAGCTGAGTGTCACCTGTCATACGGGTGGAGGATTCGCTGGATTGGCAGCCTTACGCTTGTTTATGGAACACGGGGGAACCGCATCCAGATTCATCGTTGCCCACGCTGACGGTCATGGATTAACCATCAATCGTAAAGTAGCTGATCTGGATGGATGGGTTTCATATGATGCCATAGGTCGACGCCCCCTCAAGCAACACCTGGAGACAGTCCCGGAAATGCTTTCACACAGGGCGGATCGATTGCTTTTATCACAAGACAATGGCTGGTATTCGGCAGGAGAAGAAAACGGCGGAGAAGTCCGTGGCTATACCGGCCTTTCTCAAACATTCCTACCAGCATTACAAAAATCCGGCATCTCCCCGGAACAAATCCAACAGTTGATTCAACACAACATCTGGAATGCCTTTGCAAGCTGATCTCACCCGATGGACCTATTTCGTCAATCAATAGAACAACCGGAAAACCTTCTCCCAAAGGATGGGATCGTTAAGTATTACGGAGCCATTCTATCCTGGGAATCTGCAGATCATTATTTCAATCAGCTGTTAAAAACCATCGATTGGAAACATGACGAAGTCAGGATCGCCGGTAAGCACCTGACCACCAAACGAAAAGTTGCCTGGCATGGAGATCACTCATTTACATACAGCTATTCGGGAACCAGCAAAACCGCACAACCATGGACCAAGGAACTTTTGGAGCTTAAAACCACGGTTGAAGAAAAAACAAACGAGACATTCAACTCCTGCCTGCTAAACCTTTACAACGATGGTAGCGAAGGCATGTCCTGGCACAGTGATGCTGAGAAAGAACTGAAAGAGAACGGAGCCATCGGTTCCTTCAGTTTGGGAGCGGAAAGAAAGTTTGCGTTCAAACACAAGAGCACCAAGGAAACCGTTTCCATTCAACTGGAGCATGGCAGTCTCCTGGTCATGCAAGGTACCACCCAAACTTTCTGGCAACACCGTTTACCGCCCACCAAAACTGTGACCGAGCCTAGAATCAACTTAACTTTTCGTTACTTCGCAGGCCGCTGATGAAAAAAGAACCACTCTCCTCTTACAAATTTACTCGACAGGTTTTCAGCTATCATTAAACAGTGACGCATGATCATTTTAAAGCATGTTCAAAAGCTGCTGATTGCATGGAAGAACCGATCATTCATGCAATGCTGTCTTGGTTGTGCAGCCCTGCTGTTTGTATTCACTTTCACAACAAGTAAGATCAATGCACAAGAATCACTCCTCCAGGAGATCTCCCCAATGCCTCCCTATCCTGATGTAATGGAAATGCTGAATGATTCTTTCGAAAGCTTCGAATCGGGCACGATCGCCGCAGGACGGGATGCTCTTCGACACCGGATGCGGGGAAACATTTACCGGAGCAATCCGGGTCGTTTGGACCAGCCGCGCCTGACTCAATTTGAAAGACTGGTAATCGGTGATCCGGAGGATGTGATTGAGGTGAATCGTGAAATCATCGCATACTGTCGCAGCAAACAAAGAGCCATCGAAGAAGCCTGGGCGGATCCCCAGCGCAGACATCCCGCCAAGGAAGTGTGCGCTTACCAAACGGAACTCATTCCCCTGGCCATTCTCACGCTCAGGATCGGTGAACGTCTCACACCAGAAACACATCAAGCCATCAAGGATCTCATCATTGCGTTTCGTCCCGAAGCTGCCGATATCGAACCGACTCTTTGGATGCATGCCCCGGGTTACAATGGGTCGAACGCTCATGACTACTTGAGCTTTCTCGCATTGAGTTGGGAGGTAACGGGCAATCCGGAGCTGAGGGATGCTGCTTACTGGGGTTTGCGAGGTGAACTGGATCATATCAACTTGAGCGGTGACATAGCTGAGTTCAACGTCCTGGAGGGACATTGGTGCAGCTTCAACGGTTATGATGCCATGAAAGCTTTTGTGAAAGATCCGGAACTGGCCCGCATGGCTCGCATGATTGCCGAACGCCTGTGGGTCAATCGTTTTCTCACCTGGTCCCCCATCGTAGAACGGATCACCGGTCCCGGTAGCCGAATGGCGCCGGGAGCATGGCTGGGAACGAGTGGTGATCGCCTACAATTCGCCACAGGAGTGAAGAAACCCATTTGGCTGAATGAATTCTTCGATTGGGGTGTGTGGAAACAACCGGTCAATGGCGGTCGTTGGCCCCTGGACGATGTTCAAGGCATGGTGCCGGATCTGCCGGCTTACCTTCAAGATGTGGCATGGCACAAACAATACCCAAACACACTGCACAGTTCGGTACATCTGGTCCCATGGATGCAGCTTTATCCAAAATTGCCCAACATACCGAATACTACCCCTGCCCCGGTCTATGGGGAAATGATCAACCACCAGACAACAAACTACACATTGGGCTCCATCAATCACCCCTATGAAGCCACTGAGTGCATGGTCTACGCATCAGCCTGGTGGAACCACGAACAAGCATCACCCAATGCTCCATTGGGCAGTCCCAAACGGTTTAGCGTTTTGTATCCACATTATGTATTCAATGGGGCGGCATTCATGGATCGCACGGAACTCTATTTCAGGAATCAACCGGATCGTCCCAAGACGGACGAATGGACACGCCAACCGGGTCCCTGGATGCGGGAGTTTGTCGAACAAGGTCGTGCCGGACTGATGCAGCACAAGAACACCATGATCTTCACTTACTCCGGACGCAATCGAGGGCACAACGATGTTCCGACGGTTCCCGACAAACTGAACCGCGTGTCGGCCGGGATGTTTCTCTTCCGTTGGGAACCGGGCCTTGAGGGACTTTTCATCAACGACAAACCCGTTACAAACCTGCCGGTGGAACTCGAGTCTGGTGACTGGTGGTTCATCCACGACGGGAACACCTTCGCCGGCATTCGCCCACTTAAAGCCACGCAACTGGGAGGCATCTGCACAACAACACTTGAACAGCGCACCCGGCAGATTGCCTTGTATCAGGACAACTTCAACGGTGACTCGATCGAAGGTATCCCCGACGAAGCCTGGGTAAAAGCCCGCAGCGGATTCATCGTGGAAATCGGCGACGCGGAGGAATACGGATCGTTCGAACAATTCCGCAGCATCATGCTCAAAGGTCACGTGCAAGAGGAGGTGGATGGATTCATCCGTCACATTCAATACCAACGTCCCGGACGTCAGCTCGAGTTAAAATGGCATTGTTACAACGAAAACTACCTGATTCGCAAAGTAAACGGCATGGACCAGGAGAACACCCTATACCTGCAATCACCGGAATTCGCAGTGGGTAAAGGAACTTTGGAAACGCACAACGCCGAGCTTCAATCCATCCCGGATAAAACCATGTGGCTGCTTTCTGCCGAACCATCGCAAACCTACGTGGCCTATCAACCAAACCCACACGAACAATTACCCATCCAATTGAAAACACCCATCGCCAACATCGAAACCGAACGTTTCCCTTTTGGAAAATTGGTCGCCAGCCAAGTATCCGATAAGGCACTCCATTTGGAACTGGATGCAGGATTCCGCCCCTTCTGGAGCAATGTCCGATGGAGAGCCCAGATCTGGCAGGAACTCGGCACACATCCGAGCGATATCTGGATCGACAGTGATGCCCGGGAAGTGACCGCCTCCATCAATGGTGATGACATGCCGGTAATCCAAACCGAACGTCATGGTAAAAAGGTCTGGATGCTTGATCCATATGCCAAACTACCACGAGTAAGAGACCGTCTGGCTCCCCCTGGCGCTCAACGCCTCATAACCCCTTAACTGCGTAGAAGCTGCAGCCACGTACACCAAAACGTGGCACTTCAACGCTAACAACAATCTTCAGGTAAGACTGCTGCCAAACACATTTTTAAAAGGATGACAAAAAGCGATTGATTCATGCCAATCAAGGATCAGCAAATAGCCCGATTCTGTGCCAAGATGAGGCATGAAACTTCCTCGCAACCCCGCATCTGTCAATCGTCGACAATTCATTCAGCGCAGTGGTCAATTGACAGGAACAGCCGCCCTGATTTCTGCATTGCCCAAGAACGTTTTTGCAGCCGATGATCCGACCATTCGTCTGGCCTTGATCGGATGTGGAGGACGGGGAACCGGGGCCGTTCGCGACGCCTTGTCCGTCCCCTACCGGGGTCCGGTCAAGCTCTGGGCAGCAGCAGATCTTCATTCCGAGCCCATCCAGGCACGCCTCGGTGCGTTAAAACAGAAATTCGACAAGGATGTTGACGTCCCGGTTGATCGTCAGTTTCAGGGATTCGACGCCTATCGTCATGCCATCGACACACTCCGTCCCGGGGACATTGCCATGTGCACCACCCGAGCCTACATCCGACCGCTCCACGTGGAATACGCGGTGAGCCGGGGCATCAACGTCTTCATGGAAAAACCCTTCGGCTCCGATCCGGCTGGATTGCATCGTCTGGTGAAAGTGGCGGACATGGCCGATGAAAAGGGCGTCAAGATTGCCGCCGGATTGCAGTGCAGGCATTCTCCTGCAAGACAGGCGCTGATCGATCGGATTCGAGACGGAGAACTTGGTGAAATACCACTCATACGAGCCAATCGACTGGGCAGTGCAGGCTGGTTATCGCCACAAGGTGAAAAGGCTCTGGATTTTGCCACTCAACTCAAGTTTGGAAGAATCCACCTGTTCTGGGTGGGGTCGGGTCACATGGTGGATAATCTGATCCACCAAATTGACGAATGCTGCTGGATCAAAGACGCCTGGCCGGTGTCCTGCGTCGCGATGGGAGGCCGGGACGCCCGAAGCACGGACTGCGGGCAAAATCTGGCAACCTATTCCATGGAATACACCTTCGCAGACGGGACCAAGGCCCTCTGCGGATTCCGTCGTCAGCACAACGCACGCACGGAATTCGCCACCTTCATACATGGAACAAAGCGAGCCGCTCAATTCTCCGGTCAAACCCACCGGGCAACCGTCCATGAATTCAAAGATCAACGCATCGGTCGTGACCACATTTCATGGACACCACCCGCCGACGAGCACAGTCCCTGGCAATACGAATGGAACCACTTCATCGAAGCCATCCGCAAGGATCTTCCCTACAACGAAGCCAGACGCGCCGTCTACTCGGATTTTGCGTCACTGATGGGTCGGGCAGCCACGCACACCGGCGTTGAAGTCACATGGGACGACATGATGGCCTCCCGCTTTCAATTTTGCCGTCCACTGGAGACGCTGGATTTCAACAGCCAGGTACCGGTCAAACCTGATGCCGAGGGCCGCTTCCCTGTTCCATCTCCAGGCCATTGGGAGGAAGTCTAGTCAACGATCACCTACCAGACGCGGCTACATACTGACTGTAGCCGCGCTGGTCTCGGTGTATCCTTCCTGAGCACTGCTTCGGGTAACAAAGTTCAACCCTTATAATAAAAAAACATCATGCATACCTCCCTGTCCCCATCACCAACAAAGCTGTCCAAAAACCACAAAAGGATGCGACGATGACATTGAGAAGATAGAATGGACATACCAACCAAACCACACCATGCTGCGTTCGGAACTTACGATCACGATCGAGCATGAAACCCAGAATAAAACTATCGGAATCCGTGTTGAAAAACGGCGATATCATGTCGCTTTACGAACATGATGGCAGTTTTGGTATTTGCCTGAATGGACAGGAGTTAATGAATACCCGGGCCACCTATTCGGAGTTGATGCTGGGTTCCCTCGGAATGGAAATTCTGGATAAAGACGCACCCAATCGAGTGCTGATAGGAGGACTTGGTTTGGGTTACACCCTGAAAAGTGTCCTGGATGATTCCGGTGAAGCAACCGGGATCGAAGTCGCCGAGTTGTTGCCTGATATGGTTGAATGGAATCGGACTCACCTGAAATCCGTCAACGGAGTTCTCCTGGACGATCCACGCGTAAAAATCACCGCCAAAGATGTTCAGGAGATCATTATGGAAGCAGAACCGGAAACCTATGACGCCATCATGCTGGACATCGACAACGGGCCCGTGGCCATGGTTCAGTCCGGCAACCGATCCCTGTATTCACGCAAAGGCATCCATTCGATATTAAGAGCACTGAAAAGCACTGGACGACTGGCGGTTTGGTCCGCGAGCATCGATGCCAGGTTCGAGCAACTCGTGAAGAAAAACCGTGCCAGCATTGAAATGCACCGCGTCAAAGCCAATCACCAGGCCAAACGCGCAAGCTATATCATCTATACCATCCAAAAAAACAAGTAGCCCCACCTGTCAATGTGTGGTTGCCAATGAAATCCGGGAAGATTTCCGGCGTCTCTGGCGACAGCGCCTGGCAGCAAGTTAAAGTTGTGGGGCTTGTCCGGTTTGACTGAAATCTCCTAAAGTCCAGTCGATTTGCAATGAAGGTTCCCATATACCAACACCTGATTTTTGAGCTTCTCGCTCTGCCTGAAACAAGTCGAGCAGGGTCTGATTTTCAAAATGGGTGATTTCCGACCGATTCAACCGAGCCATGCCGGCCTTGATCATGGGGAACAAAATGGATTCATCGTTCAGTTCGATATAGCCATGCCCATACCGTGTGTCACTCATGTCAATGACCTGGAATTTCATAGGCTTCCTGAGGGCGAGTTCTTCAAGAAATTTTTTGGATTCCTGCCCCAGCTTGAGAGTATCATCGCTTAGGCGTACCGCGAGCGTAGGCGCTTCCAGCCCGCGTATACGCAAGGCGTAAACGAATCCCTCTTTAATTTTGACATAAACCCAGTTTCCATCGAGCACCTTGACGATTTCTCCATCGGTCCAATCAAGCCCTTGATACAGATCGGCCTCCCGGTTCTCATAGATCCAACGGGCATCCTCCACTTTCTCCTGAACTTCAGGTTTCTGAAACAGCACATAACCAGCTCCAACCAAAGCGGCGACACCGATCAGCAACAATATTTTCCAAATACTTCCGGAGTTTTTCTTACTCATGCGGAAATGGTGTCTCACATCGGGATCAAGTCAATCATGAATCCACGCCTTTTCTGGACACCTCCCCCCGCCTTCTCCTACGATCCAAACGCATGACCCGAATCATCCACCTCATCACCAATCCGAAAGGGGGCGTTGGAGACAACCTCCAGCTAGCCCAACTGGTGGAGGCAAAATTGAAGCAACATCACTGGAGGGTGATCCGTCATGAAACCGCTCAAAAGGGACACGCCGAACATCTGAGCACAACCATTACCACCCAATGTGATACGATCCTATGCGGCATTGGAGGCGACGGCACGATGCACGAAATCATCAACGGCCTGATGCAACGAAATCCTTGCGAACGAGTGCCCGTCGCTTCCATCCCGGGAGGCACAGGTAATTCATTCATGGAAGACACCGGGATCACGGCGCATCATCAGGCCATCGAGACGCTATTAAAGGGGCAACCCCGTTCAGTGGATCTCCTCAAAGCTGATCTGAGTGGGGAAACAAGATATGTTTTCAACGTGTGTGGCTGGGGCTTGTTCGCCAGCGGAAACCAACGGGCGGAGTCATTGAGATGGATGGGCGCTCAACGTTACAATGTGGCAGGGCTCCTTGAAATCCTTCGCAATCCAACACAAAGAGGCAAACTCATCCTCGGTAAGGAAGAAATGGTGAAAGACTACTCACTGATTGTCGCCAGCAATTCCAGGTATGTGGGCAAAGGCATGTTACTCTCACCCAAGGCAAGCTTTCAAGATGGGCTCATGGATCTCCTTTACCTGAAAAAAGCCACAAGACCTCTTCTACTGAGCCTGTTCTCCAAACTTCACAAAGGCCGGCATGTCGAGCTTCCGGAGGTGTGTTATCAACAAACGGATCAGTTTGAAATCCATTGCGATCAATCAACCCTGTGGAATCTTGACGGAGAAATTACCCGGGCAAGCACCGGCAAGGTCCAGGTCATTCCATCGGCCATCGAATGGATATTGTAGTCATCTTGTGTTGCACCCAAGTGAATGGATCTTAAACCCAACAGAATCCTGTCCGTCCATCGGGATCAAAATTTCACCAAAACCACCTTGGCGACAGACTTGAATTCCCCCTGGCGCAGGAACGAGGTGAACCTTGAAGGGGTGCCATTCCCCGGCTTTTTGAAGAGCGGTGGACATTTTCAAAGCAGTATGCCCCAATCCGTGAATCTGTGGCATACCAGCCAACACACGGCTCATTTTGATAATGAGTTCGGAATGCAGGTGCCCGACAAAGGTACCATCCAAACGATGAAAATGCTCCCTGATCCAGTCAAACTGCGCCAAGTGAGGCAAAGCGGAAGGATCATGGATGAAGAAAAGCAAACGCTGATCTTCACCCAAACGCCCCAATGAAACTCGCATGGTTTCCAAATGGGCATGTCGTTTCTCTTCCCAGGCGCTGACATCAGCGGGAGAACAGTCAGCCAGATTGGATGGCAAACCGATCAAGGTGGAATTCAATCCCATGAGCACATGCCGACCCAATTCCACTTGAAAGAAATCCTTTAGATCAAGATCATCCAGGCAGCGATTCCAGCTATCCAGGTGCATGCCCCCAAACCCGCCGAACATGCTCTTTTTTCCGATATCATGGTCCCCCATGATCCCGATAAAATGATCCCCAAAAGCATCACGCAGCTGTTCAAGGCATTGTTTGGCGCTTTTCAGGGAAGGATCATCCGCAACGCCCATGAAGGCCGAATCACAACAGTAATCGCCGTTGCCAATAATCAAATCAGCTTCCCCCGCGCTCTCGATGAAACGTTTTAAATAATAGTTCCACCCAAACGGATCGCGCCGCCAAAGAAAGTATCGGTACTGCTTTAGCAGCCATCTCAACAGAGGATTGGATACCGTTCGCGATTCATAGTCGCCCCTGGCTCTTTCGAGGTCACAGGCATAATGGATATCGGTGATGACCAATATCCGGTAGTGTTTCCTGGAACGAGCCATGGATTCCCCTACCGTTGCAATCTTACGATGTATTCCAGTAGATCAGCCATGTCCTGAACCGTCATTCCGGCAGAAAGCCCATCAGGCATCATGGACCTGCCTGTGCCACGAAATGATTGAACTTGGTCGCGAGAAATCGTGACGTCCAGGCCGCCTGACTGGCGCAGAATGATGGAAGAGCCTGTTTCCTGACTCACCAGCCCTTCATGATCTTCTCCGTCTGTTGTGCTGACCAGATAGGACATGAACTGCGGTTGGGCTTCCCTGTTCGGAAACAAAATACTGTCCAGCAAGCGATGTTTACCGGAGGTTTTCACCGACACCAGATCAGGCCCCACGGCGAAGCCCTCCTCTCCGTTGCCACGATGACACGTCGCACAACGTTCCATAAACAGTCGATGACCATTCTTCAGATCGGCCTCCAGCAACAGAGCAGGTTGAAACGTGGCTGTCAGCGACGCGTCGGCAACCGTCTCATCGGGCCCCAACAATTTCGCAGCCAAACTTCGAATGGATTGGGCCTTATGCCCAAGCAGACCGCGGCGCTGTGCAAAGGTTAAATCACCCAGCATATAAGGTTTGTCTTCGGCTTCACTCAAAAAGTGCTCCGTCCATGCATGCTTGGAGAGCAAATGTGTAGTGGCGACCTGGCGCGATTGAGCCGACCAATTCGGCCAGGCACTCCAGAACCTCTCGAGATCCTGGTTATCCAACGATGATCTCAAACCTGCCAACAAGTCGGCATGCAACGGCAGCCATGCTTCCTGCCCCAACCACTCCCACCATTGTTGTTTGGTCTCAGGGGAAAGGAATTGCCCCATCAGTGCGATCACTTGTTGCGCCAATTTTTTGTGGCTCAATCCGGAATGGCTCAACCAATCCTGGTATTTGTCCCTGACTTTCTGAGATACCTTCACATTCACAACAGTTTCCCATGAGTGCCCTAACTGCTTCAGTCCTTCTCCCAAGGATTTTAGAAATGCCACCTCTCTCAAACCCACTGGCCTGTTTGCCAACCAATCAAAACCCTGGGCAATCTTCACTTTATCATCCGAAGCTCCCAACATTCTATAAAACGCTGTCCCATCATGAAAAACCGAAGCGCCCGTATCTCGCATGACAATCAGTTTATTGAGAAATTCAGGCAGGCAATTTCCCATTGCCTGCAACACGGCAAACTGCAGCCAGCGTTTATCCTCGGTTTCCAGTGTCATGGCCTGCCAAAGTAAAGAAGCCTGAGCTTCGGGACCCACCGGATGCCGCGCCAGGGCCAGAATCGACTGAAAACGCGTTTCCCGATCCAAAACAAGATCAGTCATGATACCAAGCCATGCCTCTTTACTGAGGGGCAACCGATTCATACGCCCCACTCGTCGAATCATGGCCAGACGCACCTTACCTGAATCATCCCTTAGCCCTTGCTCCACATCAGATGCACGCAGCGCTCCCAATCCATCCAAGACTTGATACGCATCCATCCGTGCTTCAGGACGCTCAGAGTGTTTGATCAAGTCTCGTAATACCGGAACAACGGATGTGTCCTGTCTTTCATGGAGCAATCGCGTTGCGGTGATCCTGTGCCAGGTGTTTTCATGCCCCAGCATGGGAATCAAATGAGCTGCCTCCTGGCGTCCGGGCAATGCCCGCTGCGATGGTTCGACTCCTTTTCTTTTCAGTCGATAGATGCGGCCACGATCATTGCCGCTATTCAGATCCAGGAACTGCTTGATTCCTTTCGGCAGCGACCATGGATGTTCAATCACTTCCCGATACATATCGAGAATGTAGAGATTACCATCCGGTCCATTGGCAAATTGAACCGGACGAAACCAGTTATCCGAGGACCGCAGAAACTCGGTTCCCTGCTCCGACGCAGGACGTCGCGCGGTCCAGGAGTAGCCGTTTCGAATCAGCTGTTTGCGGTGCACCAGATTACTTCCGCAATCAGCGGTAAAGGCGTTTCCAAAGAATTCATCCCCCCAGGCATCTCCAGTATAAATGGTCGCTCCGGTGGCTCCGGTAAAATATCCGGATGGAGTCCCGCCACCTTCCACCGGGCCACCCACGGCACCTGCCACACGCCACTTGGTCCGGATCACACGCCAGGGTTCGTCCGGACTGATTCGAAAAACAGGCGCTGCAGGACCATCCTCGGCAATACTGATCCGCGCTAAACGCGATGGCGCCAAAGGATTGATCCCGGCATAAACATCGTCGTAAACCACATGCTGAAGGTGATCGCTGTTACTGCACACGAATTTCTCACCATCCGCATTGAACGACATGCCATTTTGAGCGCCACCACTCTCCGAACGAATATCCAGGGAACGAGGATCAAAGGAAAAATCACGACCGCGCAAATTGACGGGCTGTTGCCCGGGAACCACAGGGGAATACACTCTTCCCCCCACCAATCCGGTCGCACCGTGGATCCGGTTGTCCGGGCCCCAGTGGAAGGAATTCATCATGGCCTGCATGTTGAGTTGATCCACTCGATAAGGTGCGCTGTCTGCCGCAAAACCAGTCAACACCCGGCGCCGCACATCGGCCACACCATCACCATCAGTGTCTTTAAGAAAGAAGATATCCGGAGTAGCCCCGACGAATATTCCGCCGTCATAACAGACGACGGCTGTGGGCCAGGGAAGATCGTGCGCAAAAACCTGGCTTTGATCAAACTTACCGTCCTGATTTTCGTCGGTCAAAAAACGAACGCGGCCCAGACGTTCCGGGCGACGTTCCGAATAACCGATCATTTCCACCACATAAGCTCGTCCAAAGGCATCAAAATCCATGGCGACCGGATCCACCACCAACGGTTCGCCTGCCGTCAACTCCAGTTCGAACCCCTCTTTCACCTCAAAGGTATCCATCACCTGTTGGAGTTCGGTTGGTTTCAGTCTTGGCAAACGCTCGGCATCGGCCACCGGTTCTGCGGCTTTACTGACAGAGCACAGACACAGAAGCCCGCCAACCAGCAAGTTCTGGAAAACCAAATTCCATCTACCACCTTTCATGAGCCATTGATGATTCATATTCGTTTCGATCATTTCTTGTCGTTTGATTCCCCGGTTCCTTTGACGCTTCGAGAAGTCATGGCTTCGGCGAGCTGCCCCAGAGCCTCGGCACGGTTCACAGCCCCCACCAAGCGTCGTTCCCGACAATTGTTCACCACCGGTACGTTGCGCATTTCAGCCTCCAACAAGACGGACAAGGCTTCATCCAGTCGTTGTCCGGGTGTCAGGCATTTGGGAACGGCCCGCATGATATCATAAGCAATCACACTCTTCAATTGTTCCCCCATGTGCAAATATTCTTTCAAATCACTCAGAGCCACCATGCCCAACAATCGGTTTTGATCGTCAACAACCGGAAGGAAATGATAGGAACACGTAATGAACCGATCGGCAATATCCGGGAACAAGCAATTATCCCGCAACGGTGGCACGGGATGTCGCATGAGATCCCCCACCCTCTGACGGGAAGCTTCACCGACCTGATCCGATTCCCAGGCCCCCTCCATCCCCTTGGCATATAGTGCCTCGGTGTAGATATTGGACGAATGGACCTGCCTTGCCACCAGAGTGGCGATGGCTGAGGAGATCATGAGTGCCGGCATGAGGTTGTAATTCAATGAAATCTCAAAAACCATGATCATGGCCAGCAGAGGACTATGCGTGGTGGCAGCCAGCATGCTGCTCATTCCCACCAGGGCAAATACACCTACAGGAATCCCAAGATGCCATTGTTCCTGGAGCGTATAGAGACCGAACACGCCCCCCAATGCGGCTCCCAGAAACAAAGTCGGCGTCATCACGCCACCCACCGCGCCCGAACCAACGGCAACAATGGTCGCCATCCAACGGAGGGCAAACAAAGCGAGCACAGCTGACAACTCCATGCGGTGTGCCAAAATCAGGTTCACACCCGAATACCCATTCCCTAAAACCTGAGGAAAGGAGTAAGCAATGCCACCAATAGCCAACCCGCCCAATCCAAGCTGCACCGGAAGAGGCATCGACACCTTCTGCACCAGCCTTCGCAGCCTATGCATGGATTTCAGGAACAAAGCGCCCACCAGACCACAAACTATTCCCAGAATCACGAACCAGGGCAGTTGAATGAGGGTGATGGTCATTTCAGAAGAAGCATGATAAAGAGGCTCCATCCCGAAGAAACTTCTGGAAACCATCGAAGCAATCACCGAAGAAAACACAAGTGGAGCAAACAAGTGCATGGAAAAATTACCTAACACAATATGAGCTGCAAAAACCGCACCGGCAATCGGTGCATTATAAGCTGCCGCCATGCCCGATGCCGCCCCGCAAGCCACCATCAATCGAACCCGATATGGATGCCACTTTGCTATTGAACCCCACTTGGAAGCCAGCGTACTGGTAAACTGGGTGATGGAACCTTCACGACCAATCGTAGCACCGGAAATGATACTGACCATCGAGGACAAAGCCTGACTCACGGCACTTCGAAAGGGTAACTTACCATCCCCCATCGAAACAGCTTCGAGAAAATTGTTACTCCCCTTTCTGCCCGCCCACTTGAGCCCCAGAGAAAGCATCAGACCCGCAGTGATTCCGCCGAGGACGGGAGCCAGCATCCGTTCCCATTCATCCCCCTGAAACGGAGAAAGATCATTGGCGCCCTGCTCCTTCCACACCAAATGTTGAAATCCCACAATAATCTTCACGAACACCACATTCACCACACCACCAATGATGCCAATCCCCCCGGCGATCAAAAGATGCAAGGCCTCCTCGGTGAACCGAAAACGTTCCCTCCACGCCAAAAACCCCTGCCAGTGCCGACGCACAAATAAATGACAGGAATACAACAGAGATTGAATCATGGCCCCGATGCCTTTCACGTGTCCTCACTATAATCTGAACAAGGGGTGCTGGCGAGTGTTGGTTTAGTTTGAGATGAATCAAGGAGTGACTTGACTAAGCGGCCCGTCTTGCGGAGTCTGTTGTCATGCAAATTCCTTTGGATCGATTTTTTCAACGGTTGCGCCCATCGAGTTGGAGCCGATGCCTGGCAGGAACCTGTCTGACCGCTTTCGCCCTCTTGTTCGCAGTTTCCATGCAGGCCGCCAAGCGCCCGAACATCGTGTTCATTTTCAGCGATGATCATGCGGTTCAGGCCATTGGGGCGTATGGCTCGAAGGTCAATCGTACACCGCACATTGATCGATTGGCTCATGAAGGGGCCTTGTATGTGAATTCCTTTTGTGCCAATTCGCTGTGCGGCCCATCTCGCGCATGTATTCTTAGCGGCAAACACAGTCATTTGAACGGTTTTCTGCGCAATGGAGACCGTTTCGACCCGAATCAAACAACGTTTCCAAAATTGCTGCAAGGGGCCGGATACAAAACAGCAGTCATCGGCAAATGGCATCTTGGAAGCGATCCGGTGGGCTTCGATTATTGGGAGATCCTTCCGGGTCAGGGCAGTTATTACAATCCGGACCTCATTCAGATGGACGGCACCCGCAAACGCTACCAGAACTACTGCACCGACCAGATCACCGATCTGGCGTTGGACTGGCTGAAAGAACAGAATGAAAACGGCCAACCTTTCATGCTCATGTGCCAACACAAAGCGCCCCATCGCAACTGGTCCCCCCACCCTCGCCATTTCGGACGTTACCCCATGGGCAGCATTCCTGAACCCGATTCTTTTATGGATGATTATGCAGGCAGATCCAAGCTACTTCAGGAAAACGAAATGACCATCAAGGATCATTTCCATTGGGGGCACGATGCCAAATTTCACGGGGATAATCAGTTCACAGAACATTTCCAAAATCTCGGAAATGGCGAGTATCGCCGCATGACTCCCGAGCAAAAGGCGGCATGGGACGAGTATTACGAACCGCAAAACCAGTCTTTCATCCACAAGATGAAAGCCGGCGAAATGACAGATGAAGAAATCCTCCGCTGGAAATACCAGAGATACATGCATGATTACCTGGGATCTGTTCAGGCAGTTGACGACAGTGTGGGGCGTATTCTGGATTTCCTGGACCAGAACGGTTTGGCGGAAAACACCATCGTCATTTACTCCTCGGACCAGGGTTTCTACCTGGGAGAGCATGGCTGGTATGACAAACGCTGGATGTTTGAAGAATCTCTCAAGATGCCGTTTCTCGTTCGCTGGCCTGGCAAAATCAAGCCCGGCACCCGCTCCAGCGCACTCATTCAGAACATTGACTATGGCCCCACTTTCCTGGACATCGCCGGAGTGGATGTTCCCGAAGAAATGCAGGGACGTAGCCTGAAACCTTTATTTGAAAACGGCGGAGCGAAAACTCCCGATTGGAGAGATGCCATTTATTACGCTTATTATGAAAACGCCGCCGTGCACGCCGTCCCAATCCAGGATGGAGTCCGAACGGAAAACCACAAACTGATGTTTTTCCCCCGAACCCGCGAATGGAGTCTGTTTGATTTGGCCGCTGATCCGCATGAAATGAAAAGTCTCCACAATGATCCTGCTTACAAGGATATCCTGGCAGGTCTGCAGCAAAGATATCATGACATCCGAAAATTCTATGATGTGAACCCGGCCGTCGTCCCCAACTCCCGAGGAGATGAAACCTGGTGGCGGGAACGCGATCAGGCAAAGCGAACGATTGTCCGTGAAGGCAATGTTGATCTCGCATTCATCGGTGATTCGATCACCCAGGGCTGGGAAGGCAACGGCAAGGAAGTGTGGGAAGAATACTACGCAGACCGTAAACCGGTGAATCTAGGCTTTGGAGGCGACCGAACCGAACATGTGATCTGGAGACTGACAAAGGGACACCTGAACGGCATTAATCCCAAAGTGGCTGTTGTCATGATCGGCACCAACAACACTGGACACAAGGCTCAGGATCCCGCCGAAACCGCCGCAGGGATTCAGCGCATTCTGGACATACTTGAAGAACGCTCTACTGACACCAAGGTCCTGTTGCTGGGCGTATTCCCGCGTGGACGCACGCCCTTTGATCGTGGTCGGATCATTAACCAGGGCATCAACCAGATCATTCGCCGCTATGCTGATGGTGAGCGTGTGCATTACCTGGACATCGGAGAAGTTTTCCTCACCGAGGACGGTCAATTGCCTGCCTCCATCATGCCGGACGCCCTCCACTTGAACGCTGATGGATATCGTCTCTGGGCGGAAGCCATGGAACCCAAATTAAAAGAACTGGGCCTTTAAGCGCCTTTCATAAAGCCACGATTAAATCAGAACATGGATACAAACCCTATACTGATCCCTCTGGACGTTGCCACTTCTGAAAAAGCCATTGAGATCGCCAAAGACCTGGCACCACACGTCGGGGGATTCAAGGTTGGACTGGAGCTCTTCACGTTTGGGGGCAAGGAAGTTGTTCAGGACATTAAACAATTTGGAAAAGAACTGTTTCTGGATTTAAAGTTTCACGACATCCCCAACACCGTTGCCAAAGCCGTGGCGAATGCCACTCGCTTGAACGTGGATTGGATGACCATCCATTGCTCAGGCGGACCTGAAATGGTCAAAGCAGCTGAAAACGCCGCTCAGGAAACGGCTGCTTCACTGGGTATCAAGCCACCGGTGGTTCTCGGCGTGACCGTGCTGACGAGCATGAATCAGGAACAATTGGCCGCCACGGGCGTGAATGACACAGTCGAAGATCAGGTCGCTCGTTTGGCGGAAATGGCCGTTTCCAATGGATTGCGTGGATTGGTCTGCTCGCCTTTGGAACTTCCGCGGTTGAGGAGCATCCTCCCGGATTCCATCCATTTGGTCACCCCCGGCATCCGAGCCAAAACCGACGCCATGGGAGATCAAAAACGTACTCTGGGGCCAAAGGAAGCCATGGACGCCGGAGCCAGCCGGTTGGTGATTGGCCGCCCTATCACAGCCGCCCCCGATCCCGCACAAGCAGCCCAAAACATTTTCGAATCCCTTCTTTCAAATGGGGAATAGTAAATAGTGAATGCTGAATTAATCTCGCCGGGCAGGTAGAGCGTGGCGTCTTGGCGCGCAACCCTCATGACATCCTTATTCCAGGAATCACCACACAAAGGAAAATCAAGGACACCCAACACCCAGTTTTCCAAACCGCGGGCTTCCCAAAGCGAACGTTCATTGCAATTCCAACGCCGCGAGGCACGCGCCAGGGACGGCACGTTCTACCTTGAGCATGCTGCAGGTAGATTCTTTAATTCACCGGAACAGCAACGGCAGCAACTCGGTCAAATATCGCCGCCAAACACGCCATTCGTGACCACCTTCAGTCAGGCGCCAGGTGTGTTGAATGGATTGTTCTTTCAACCAGGCAACAAAGGTTTCATTGCTTTCCAAAAGAAAATCCTCTTTTCCACAAGCAATCCAAAGCAATTCAGGTCGACTGGATGAGGTGGCATCTTTGAGCGTAGGGAATTGTTCGTTCAAATTTCCTCCCGGCGCCGCCGAACTGAAGCCGCCCACCCATTGAAATAAATCCAGATGAGACAGCCCAATACCAAGGGACTGTCCACCTCCCATCGACAACCCCACGATTCCCCGGTTTGAAGCGTCCGGTTTGATGCGGTAATGCCCCCCCAGAAAGGGAATCAATTCGTTGCGAATTTCCGCATCCAGAGCACGTCTGTTGTCTTCACTATAATTATCGGGACGCTGCCCGTCAGGAATGGGAACCGGATGACCGTTTGGCATCACGATGATCATTGGTTTGGCACGCTCATCCGCCATCAAATTGTCAGCAATGAAATGAGCCCGACCGACTTCAGTCCAAGCCGTTTCATCATCTCCGAAACCGTGCAGGAGGAACAGAACGGGAAAACGAGCCTCACGATCAGCAACATAAGCAGCGGGGGTGTAAACGAGCAATGAACGATGAGTTCCCGTTACCTGTGAGTGATAATAATGTCGATGCACGGTTCCATGCGGTACATCCTCGAGGGTGTGGAGCGATTGAGGGTTCTCGCCGAGGACTTCCACCATGGAATTGAGGGTCCGCCATTTCTTCACGTTCCTGTTTTTAGGATCGATGGTCAGCGCCCCGTCAACCGCAAAACTATAACTGTAGAGATCCGGATCAAGTGGTCCTACGGTAATCTCCCAATTTCCCTCGCCTGCCTTGTTCATTTGCACAGATCCGATCCCCGGCAATCCGTTCAGCTGCACTTTACCTGCGCCAGGTGAATTCAGGCTGAATGTCACCGTTCGGTCTTCGTGCACGACAGGTTGGGCTTTGGTCTGGTACAAAAGGAAGATGAGGTTCAGGTAACACATTACCAAAACCGTCGTTCGGATTTGAAAGCTCATAATGGGTTGATAACAGAACAAAGCCTCCCGAATCCAGTCGTTATCGTCAAAACATCTCATATTTTCTAAGAACGGTTGGAACTAAAAACTTGGCAAACCAAGCAAGTTCCACAATGGTCTGAAGCGATGAATTTCCCTGCGGATTATCATATGCATACGCCTCTTTGCCACCATGCCAAGGGAGAACCCTGGGAACTGGCAGAGCAAGCGGTCGCCAAAGGACTGACCGAAATCGGCTTTTCCGAACACAACCCCATGAAGAAGGATGATTGGGATGATTGGCATATGTACATGGATGACCTGAATTTGTATGTGGAGAATGTCAGGAAGGCACAGACAGATTTCCCAGAGTTACAGATCAAGCTGGCGTTGGAAGTGGACTTCATTCCCGGCCATGAAGATTGGGTGCGCGAACTGGAGAGCAAGCGTTCCTTCGACTACTTCATAGGATCGGTCCACTACATCAGCGACAATTTCGACATCGACAATCCCAATAAGAAAGACCAATGGGAACAAGGTGATGTGGATAAAATTTGGGAAGCCTATTTCGACCGGCTCACCCAAGCCGCAAATTCAGGATTATACCAGATTATTGGTCACGCAGATTTGTGCAAAAAATTCAACTACCGACCGCAGAAAGATCCGACGCCCTGGTATCGTCAATTCCTGACAGCCGCCAAAGAGCACGATATCGCCATTGAAATCAACACAGCGGGTCTGCGCAAGGAATGCAAGGAAATGTATCCCTGCCCCGACCTCCTGCAAATGGCTCAACAAATGGGAGTCGCCCTGACCTTTGGTTCGGATGCCCATGCGCCGAATGAAGTCGGTGCCGATTTTACCGAGGCAATCCAGTTGGCCAAGCATGCCGGATACACTCACTGGCGACGGTTTTCTCAACGCCAGCACTCCGCCGTTGCGCTCTAAGCGAATTTAGTTAGCAATGAATCAGAGGTAGAGCTTGGTGTCTCGCCGCGCAATCCTTATGGCTTCCAATCCCTGCTTATCTACCCTCAAAGGAAAGTCCCAGTGTTACCCGCCCCTCCAACATCCGCGTAGATTCGCTGGCAGGCGGATCAGCCTCATCAGACCAACCGTGTTGCCACTCATCAGGCAACAGGTTTGACGACGAGGGCTGAACAAGGTAGTTCGCGCAGGACTCTTTCAGCGGTGGAGCCGGCGAACATGTAGTGCAGGTTGGATTTACCTTTGGTCCCCATCACGATCAAATCTGCTCCCCGACTTCGTGCAAACTCGGCAATGCCGTAGCCACAATTGGATGCGTCCACCAGATGATAATCATGCTCTATGGATTCGGGAATTGACGCAAAATCCGTCAACTTCTGCGTCAACGCCGTCTCAAAACGCTTTTGAAAGGCCACATCCGAGCCGGTTGCGGGAGCGCGATAGTGCAGACGGTGCCAGGGTGGATTGAAAACATGAATGAAGGAAAGGTGGCTCTTCTCCAACTCTGCCACCAAAATTGCCTGGCGCACGACTTCCCGACTGTTTTTTGAAAAATCGACACAGGCAACAACGTGGCTGAAATCTTCCGTTTGCTTTGGATTAACAGCCAGCACACGCACCGGGGAGACTCGGATCAACTTATTGGCCATCACGCCCACGGCATCCTTTGCCCCTTCATGTTCCTGCCCCGTCAATCCAAGCAGCAACAAATCAATTTCATTTTCCCGGATATGGTTCAGTATACGGTCCAGCGGTTGTCCCGAAACAATGCTGACAGGGAAGGACTGCTCAACACCGGCATTTTTCAGCCATTGATTCAGTTGGGTGCCCGCGTCCTCTTCAAAATGTCTGGTGGTTTCCTCGACACTTTGATGGAGCGCATCGGCAAGATCCACCATACCATGTGAATCGACAACGTGAAGCAGCTCCAGTTGTGTACCATCACGTTCACACATGCGAATCCCCTGCTTCAGTGCGGCAGTTGCGCCCGAAGAAAAATCAGTCGCCAACAGAATTTTTTTAACGTCCTTCATTCGTTTTACGTGCGTTGCTATCGTCCCTGCCCAAATCTAGCATGATCCAGACTGGAAAGCCAACGATTGACTGACGGAATTCAATGCTGCCAGGCTTTGAATGACAAATAAAAAAGACGGAAAGCCCATGCTTTCCGTCTTTTTGAAAGGATTCATTAATATCAGAGGCCTTCTGCCACCAGATCACCCACCTCGGTGGTGGAATATCCCATGCGGCCAGCACCCAGGTCCTTGATTTTCTCGCGGGTAACCTTGATCACGGTATCCTCAATGCACTTGGCCGCTTCCCGTTCACCCAGGAAGTCGAGCATCATTTGACCGGCACAAATAGCAGCCAGCGGATTGATCACGTTCTGACCGGTATATTTTGGAGCGCTACCACCGATCGGTTCGAACATACTGGTTCCTTCCGGATTGAGGTTACCACCGGCGGCGATTCCCATGCCACCCTGCACCATGGCGCCCAAGTCGGTGATGATGTCGCCAAACATGTTGTCGGTCACAATGACGTCAAACCATTCTGGGTTCTTGACAAACCACATGGTCGTGGCGTCCACATGCGCGTAGTCCCGTTTGATATCGGAAAAGTCCTTCTCACCGATTTCATGGAACGCACGTTCCCACAGATCGAATGCGTAGGTCAAAACGTTGGTCTTACCACAAAGGGTCAACTTGTTTTCCTTGTTGCGGCGACGCGCATATTCAAAAGCGAAACGCAGGCAGCGTTCGACACCACGACGGGTATTAACACTTTCCTGAACGGCGACTTCATGTGGAGAACCCTTGAAGACAAATCCGCCCGACCCCGTGTAAAGGCCTTCGTTGTTTTCACGAACCACAACAAAATCAATGTGTTCCGGCTTCTTATCTTTCAACGGACAGAAGCGTTCGTCGTAAAGTTTGACCGGCCGCAAGTTGATGTATTGTTCCAGTTCGAACCGCAATCGAAGCAGGATGCCTTTTTCAAGAATACCGGGTTTGACGTCAGGATGCCCAATGGCGCCCAGCAGAATGGCGGGAAATTTCCGTAGATCATCGGCCGCACTATCAGGCAGTGCTTCATTGGTGCGGAGGTAACGGTCACCGCCGAAATCGAAATCAGTGTAATTGAGTTTGAAACCAAACTTGGCTGCGGCCGCGTCCAGAACTTTGATGGACTCACGTGTAACTTCGGGACCTGTTCCGTCGCCGCCAATGACTGCTATGTCGTAACTCTTCATTTATTCTCGTTTTTCAAATAAGGATTTTCTTACAGGACCAAAGCGACCTCGTTCCCCTGCTCCCGTGATGTCCCCAGATAACTTCCGGTCGACCCTGTAAGGAGCATTAAAAGGAAAAAACCTTATCAGGAAACCGAGGGAAGCCCTTCGATGGACCCACACACGAACGCGCTTCGAACCAAGCAAGCGGCAAAATACCGTTGCCAAGGGCGGTTGAAAAGTTTTTTCCCAACTAAAGACCCAAAGCCTTGCGACCTTCAGGGGTGATCATGGATTGATGCCAGGGCGGATCCCAAACAATTTCAACAATGGCGTCGGCCACTCCCGGGGCTTTGAGGATGTTATCCTGGGCATCATTGGCAATGACCTGCCCCATCCCGCACCCGGGAGCGGTCAAGGTCATTTTCACCTGAACCCGATACATTCCGTCCACCACTTCCTCGGATTTCATGTCATAGATCAATCCAAGGTCCACGATGTTGACTGGAATTTCCGGATCAAAACAAGCTCTCAACGCTTCCCAAACGTATTTTTCGTCAAACGCTCCTTTGGGAGCGCTCTCCACAGGTTTGTTCGCATTCGAATCAGCAATTTCCCGCCCCAGCGCATCCGCATGTTTGCCTTCAATACGAAACAAACCACTGATGGCCCGGACAGTGAAAGATCCCCCCAGTTCCTGAACGATGTACACTTCAAATCCTTCTGGCAGCATGGATTTCTGCCCGGAGGGGATCTGAACCGCCTCGCAATTCCTCAACAATCTGATTTCTTTTGAATCCTGACTCATGTTGCTGGAGATACTAATGCAAGCATGGAAGATTGCAATGGGCGTTGCATATTGTGTTCATGAAAATCTCTTCGCCAAAACACATCGACAAGTCCGCCGGATCCGAATCATACTGTCCGTGAGATGAGGTCCTTCTGTGAAGACCCGACAAAACAGCCCGACAACCTGGAATAGAATTTTAAAATCAGTGAGCGAAATACTGGTCATAGGACACCGTAATCCGGACACCGACAGCATCTGTGCAGCCATTGCCTATGCTGATTTCAAACGAAAGACAGGTGTTTCAAACGCCATCGCCGCCCGTTGTGGCGATATCAATGATCGGATCGATTTTGTACTCCGGAAATTCGGCGTGGCACCACCACGCTTCGTGGCCGATGTGCGCCCCAAAGTCCGTGATGTCATGCAGCACAGGGTCATCGAAGTCACCGAAAACACCAGCGCATTTGAAGCGCTGGAAATCATGGATCAGCACAACATCCGGACCCTGCCCATTCTAGACGATGAGAGACATTGCCGTGGTTTGGTTTCGGTGTTCAAGATGAGCAAATTCTTTCTGCCCGGTCACAGTCGCATTCAGGACACGCGCCGCATATTAACCAGTCTTGCCCATCTCAAAGATGTCCTCCATGCCGATGCATTTGGGCTTCAGGAACCAGACAAGGAAGAGGAACTGGTCCTGATGATTGGCGCGATGCGCATGGATTCCTTTGAAAAACGATTGGAACGTTATGATCCCAGCAAAATTCTTCTGATCGCAGGAGATCGGGAGGATATTCAGCTTTATGCCATCGAAAAGCGGATCAGGGTCATGGTCATCACCGGAGGACTCAAAGTCAGTCCGGGCATCCGGGCACTCGCAGAGGCCAACGGGGTGTCGATACTGGTTTCCGAACATGATTCGGCAACGACCGCCATGCTTTGTAGAGCCGCAGTCTCGGTGAAACATATCCGCACGGAGCATTTTTTGTATTTTAATGAGGATGAATCACTTAACTCCATTCGAGATGTGGCCATTTCTTCTCAATTCCAGGCATTTCCGGTACTGGACGCACACAAACGGGTGGTTGGCATGCTTTCAAAGACCGATTTTGTCAAACGCGTCAAACGGCAACTGATCCTGGTGGACCACAATGAACTGTCACAAGCAGTGAAAGGAGCTGATCAGGTCGAAATTTTGGAAATCATTGATCACCATCGTATTGGTTCACTCACCACTCAGCAACCCATTCTGTTCGTCAATCGTCCTGTTGGGAGCACGAGCACAATTGTATCAGAAATGTATCTGAATGCGGGTATTGAAATCCCGAAACCCATTGCCGGACTGCTGCTTTCCGGAATCATATCCGACACCTTAAATCTGACCTCTCCTACAGCCACGGCAACGGATTCCAATATGTTGAAATACCTCGAGCAGGTCACCGAGATGAATGCAGCGGAATTTACCGACGCCCTATTCAGTTCCGGATCCGTCTTAACAAACCGTCCTCCAGGTCAAGCTATTACAAATGACTGCAAGGAATACGAAGAAGAGGAGAAGACGTTCAGTGTAGCTCAAATTGAAGAAATTGGATTTGAGCAGTTTTGGGAACAGAAGGACAATCTTTTCAAAGCGCTTGAAGATTATCGACACCAGAACCAATATTATTTCTCTGCGCTGTTGATCACGGATGTCGTCCGGCAAAACTCCTTGTTGCTGGTGGCAGCGGATGGACATTTGAAGGATTCCATTCAGTACAATCTGGCTGACAACGATGTCTACGAATTGCCGGGCATTGTCTCACGTAAAAAACAGCTTCTACCCTACCTTACCAAGTGTTTGCATCAGGCATTGGAAGCTGAGAATACAGAGCAATCCAAGTAAAAGAGGGTTGTGAATAACTTGTGAATAACTTTGGCTGGTCGTTAGCCGGGCCTGGGGTTATGGTGGAAACATCAGGCAAGCTGGTAGGTAGAAACCACTCGTGCAATCTGGTTTGACGTAACTCTTTAGGTGTATCTTAGTCGTGCGGTGTAAAAGACCTCCAGGGGTTCATCCTACCAGCTAGCCTTATTCCTCGCTGCCTTTTTCCGTTCACCGCAAGGCACTCTTATAAAGACATTTTCTTTCCTTATCAAGAGGTTTGTGGCATTTTTTCTGCACTAATCCTAACTTTTTTGAGCAGATGGTTGTTTCCAAGCAAAAAGAAATGCCTACTTTCGGTGATTATCTGGCAATCGGCTTGAGTCCCCTGCTCATTGCCATACTGGTAGGCAGTCTCGTCTTTTTCCTGCTGGATGTTTTTTACAACGGTGTCATGGCTGGCGGGATTCGCTGGATGATGTTTTGGTATGTCATTGCGATTGTAGCTGTCGCACGCATCAGCGTCGAGCGGGGCGCTTTCATTGCCAATATTTATGGCTTATCCCTGGCATTTACGACTTGGCTATATATATCAAGCACTCATGAAGGTTTCATGCTGGGCATCTTCCTGCTGGCATTCACTTGGTGGTGCGCGCATCGACTGGTCAAGGATTGCGCAAAAACCGAAGACTTTTTTGAAGATGATCCTTCCAAACGACTCCTGGGAGGCATCATCGATCGCGCTCTTCCCCGTTTGCCAACGTTTGTCAAAAAAGAACCCACCCCGAAATCCGGTGAAAAAAGGCGGGCAGGTCTGTGGGTGGTTTATTTTTCCGTTGGGGCCATTCCACTATTCGGGATCGGCAAAGCCCTACTTCCGACGGATGCTCCGGCACTCCATACACGTTCAGGCATCTGGCTGGGACTCTATCTGGTGTCAGCCTTGATGCTGCTGATGTCCACACGATTTCTCAACCTCAGATTCACCCTGAGACAACGGCGTGCACGCATGCCTCAACAAATGGGGATCCAGTGGTTTGTCTCCGGCGCTTGGCTGATCGTGGTGGTCAGCCTGCTCGCCTGGCTCACCCCCAGACCGGGAGCAGCACACCAATGGGCACACACTTCCAAAGCCATCAATGCGAAAATCGGTGAAGCAAGCCAATGGGCCATGAAGTGGAATCCCTCTGGCAGAGGAGAGGGGCAGGAAGGCCGCGAAGCGAACTCTCTGGGCGATCGAATCGCAGAAAGTCTGGCAGGTGATGAAGGTGAACGTGGCAATAGTGCACCGCAAGACCAAGGAAATGAAGGTTCCCCTCCCCAAGGCAAAAATGGTCAATCGAACGCATCATCCGCACCATCACCAAACGCCCTCCCCTCAGGATCAGGTTCCTGGTTGCAATGGCTCTTCTGGGCGGCAGTGATCCTCATGATCACCTGGCTTATATACCGGAACCGGGCCATGCTGGGCTCTTTGCTCAGAGAATGGTGGTCGTCATGGCTGCGCTGGCTGACATTGCGACGATTGAAATCCCCCAAGACAAGTCATCAACTGGCAAGATCCCGCGCAGAAAAGAAGTCCATTTCGTTCAAACAATACAACAATCCTTTCACTTCCCGAAAATCACAAACATGGAAGGATGATCGATTGATTGTTTACACGATGGAAGCCTTCCAGGCCTGGTTGCAGGATCATAAAATGTCCACGCTGCCATGTGACACCCCCCACGATCAGCTACGGCAATGGCATCAGGTTTTCCCCGATGCCTATGAAGACCTGCGCCTGCTGTACAGGCACCACAATCACGCCGGATTCGGCCTGGGCGTTCATCCGGATTTCAAGCGTGACGACCTGAGGCCGCTTTGGAACTGGATGCAGCAGGCCTGATCCTTTTCAGGATCAATGTTTGGGTTCTTTACGGAGCACTTTGATAGGCTCAGGATCCTTGTAATGACGTTTGAGCCCCACCTCCGTGAGCAGTTTGGCAGGCACTCTCTGGACAAATTCTGGGAAAGTCCGGTCCGCTCCTTTCCTTAATTGCAACTGCCCACTCTTCGACTCCCAGAATTCAACCTGGGCTTCATGCAATGCTCTGGCAGCTTCTTCCGGGGTCATGGTTTCCCGCTTGGCAAAAACCCATACCAATTCCGGGTCACCGGGTAATGCGACAGGAAACGGCACGTATTTGATCTTAACTTCAGGAGGCAACTCCTCCTCGTTCAACGGAAGATCATTCACCTCAATGGCACTGACAAGCGGTCCGTTAGGCACGTTCAGTTCCACATTGAGTGTGCTGTCCTTTTCATTCACGACAAAATCAATCAAATCACGACCAAAGGTTTCTTCAAACCGGTTGGTGACCTCTTTCAACGTTTCATCTTTCAAATCAGGCAAAGGACAGCGGCGACAAAATTCCTGGAAAGCTTGAGCCTGCTTCTTCCTTTCCATCTCCTTCCGGATACTGTCGACAATCTTTTGTGCGAGATGTGAATCCTCCATCGTTTTGGACAACACGGATTGCAACAGTTCGACAACTTCTTTTTCAGTCAATTGATTCTTGGCCATGGGACATTAACAATTTCAAAAATGATCTAAGTGTTCAGCAAAAAAGCGGTCGGAACTTTTGCCGAAGGAATGGAAGAACTGCAATGCTATTTTGCCATGACATGACTTCTTTCTTTACGCTGCGGATTTTAACCGACATACTCCAACGCATTCCATTCATGAGAGGCAACGTAAACATTCGTTTCTTGAAGTGGTGCACCGCAGCGGCTTTATCGCTTGCGGTCATGTCACAGGCGGCAACCCGTCCAAACATCCTCCTGATCATGTCGGATGACATGGGCTACTCGGACATTGGATGTTATGGCAGTGAGATCCATACCCCCAATCTGGATCGACTCGCTGCAAACGGACTTCGCTTCACTCAGTTTTACAATGGAGCCCGCTGCTGTCCGACACGCGCCTCTCTGTTGACCGGATTATACGCACATCAAACAGGTGTCGGACACATGCTGGGCGACCGCGGATTACCCGGCTATCAAAACGGGCTCAACCGACATTGCGTTACCATTGCCGAAGCTCTCAGTACATCCGGATACCGCACCTACATGAGCGGCAAGTGGCATGTCACGACCCACACGCGTCCTGAAGGGCCAAAAGACAATTGGCCTTTGCAGCGTGGCTTTGAAAAGTTTTACGGCACAATCATTGGTGCGGGCAGTTTTTTTGACCCCCACACTTTGTGTCGGCAAAACACCTTCATCACCCCTGACAACGATCCGGAATATCAACCCGATACCTTTTATTATACCGACGCCATCACCGACAATGCCATACGGTTTATTGACGAACACAACTCAAAGGCAGGCGAAGAGCCCTTTTTCATGTATGTCTCCTACACGGCGGCCCACTGGCCGATGCAGGCATTACCCGAGGATATCCAGAAGTACGAAGGGGACTACGACAATGGTTACGATTATATCCGGTTGCGCAGGTATGAGCGCATGAAACAAATGGGATTGATCCCTCCGGACACCCGACTCAGTCCTGCTGCCGGGGACTGGAGCAAGGTCCCCAACAAGGAATGGGAGATCAAATGCATGGAAGTCTACGCAGCCATGGTGGACCGGATGGATCAGGGAATCGGAAAAATCATCGAATCACTGGAAGCAAACCAGACATTGGACAACACTTTGATTCTCTTCCTTCAGGACAACGGAGGCTGTGCCGAAGGATTTGGACGTGGAGAAAACATCAATGAACGATGGGTATCCGCCATCGAAGACCGAAGCCCCATGGGTATCGATGAACTTCAGCCCAAACTCTGGCCGCCGATGAAAACCAGGGACGGTCGCCCGGTCCAGGGAGGCCCGGGTATCATGCCCGGACCTGAAGACACTTACATCGCCTACGGACGCAACTGGGCTAATGTTTCCAACACACCCTTCAAGGAATACAAGCACTGGGTACATGAAGGAGGCATCTCCACTCCCCTGATCGTTCATTGGCCGAACCGCATCAAGAGTTCGGGAGAGCTCCGGCATCAACCCGGACACCTGATTGACGTGATGGCCACCTGCATGGACGTATCAGGCACCTCCTACCCTTCCACTTTTCGACAGGAACCGATTCATCCCATGGAAGGACGCTCCCTGCAACCGGCATTCGACAACCGCCCCATTGAACGAGAGGCAATCTATTGGGAACACGAAGCCAACTGCGCTGTTCGAGTGGATGATTGGAAATTGGTTCGCAAGGGCAGCATGCGAAACGGTGAGCTCCAGGACTGGGAATTATATCACTTGAAACAGGACCGCTCAGAGATGAACAACCTGGCGGCGCAAAAACCCGGGAAAGTAAAAGAACTGGAAGCGAAATGGGATGCATGGGCACACCGGGCATTTGTTAAACCATGGCCATGGAAACCGGCAACAAGTGACAATTAGGTCGCAGCCGGGAAACAATATCAAAAACAATTTTGAAATTGCATCAAGCTGTGTTAAACTACCCAAACGATCGTTTTACAATTCACACATGAAACAGATAAAGCGAGACGATCTCTTTCGTCATTTGGATTTGTTCTTGAAAGACCGCGGTATTGAGTTGAAGAAAGATGCCTCACTCACCAAACGGCTGCGGGACGGGTGTCATGTCTTAAGCGACACCATCAACAAGGCTCAATCTGCAATTGGACGCGCCCGAAAGGAAGTCGATGGCAAGATCGACATCATGCGTGAAATCATCCATGAAAAAACGGCTCCCCCCAACAAAAACGATACACCCAAAGAACAAACAATGAAGAAAACCAAAAAGAAAACCGCCAAAAAGAAAGCGGTGAAGAAGGCAGCTCCTGTAAAGAAGGCTGTGAAGAAGGCTCCAGCCAAGAAAAAGGCTGTGAAGAAAGTGGCTAAAAAGGCACCTGCCAAAAAGAAGGTCGCTAAAAAAGTGGCCAAGAAGGCACCCGCCAAAAAGAAGGTCGTAAAAAAAGCAGCCAATAAGCGAGCAGCAGTCAAAAAAGCACCCGCCAAGAAGAAAGCGGCAAAGAAGGTCGCCAAGAAGGCACCCGCCAAGAAGAAAGTTGTAAAGAAGGTCGCCAAGAAAGCTCCTGCTAAGAAAAAAGTTGTAAAAAAGGTCGCCAAAAAAGCTCCCGCTAAGAAAAAAGCGGTAAAAAAAGCACCTGCTAAGAAAGCAGCCAAGAAGAAAACCGGCAGGAAGAAGAAGTAATTACCTTGCTTCAACACCCGGCTCACCCCGAAAAATGTGACCCGGATTTAACAATAGAATCGCACGACAAACTCCGCAGATGGTCTCATCTGCGGAGTGATTTTTATCCTTCAAGTTTATCGAGGATTGCAGCCATTCTCTTTTCTGAAGCAGGCTCGGATGTCCCCAGTTCCTGAGCAAATAGTGATACTTTATACTCCTCCAACATCCAACGCAGTTGAGCCCAGTCCTTCCAACGCTTATCCCCCGCCCCCAGCCGGCGATAAGCTTCGTTCAAACGCTTTAACCAGGGAGCCAGCCGGGCCGATTTTTCCCGATCTTTGACGGCATTGGACCTCGCACGCTCGCATCGAATCAACATCCCTTTGAGATATCGTGGATAGTGCCGCAATCTGGTGTATGGCACATGAGCAAGCCACCTGGCAGGAAACAAAGAAGCCAGGTCACCCGACATCCCAGCATAGGGATTGGCATGCACGGCCAGAGAATGCCAGGATTCCAATGTCAGGTTCAACAAATCTACCGCTTCCCCCCAAAGCCCCATGATCCGGGCACGTGCCTGACTCATAGCAGCCTCGTATTTTGAAGTGGTGAGCGGCAAATAGGAGTCGGTCTCAAACAAATAACCAAGCAGACACGCGTAGGCATCCTCAGCAAAATGTTCCGAACTCCCCATCGCCACGTGACAGGTCCGGGCCCGTTCGAGCGCTTTGGAGTGAGACAGATCACGTCGCCACCAGCCAAGTTCCCGATCAAAATTTTTCTCACACAGCGCCCCCCATCCCAGTCTGGTGGCTCTTTCGGCATCGGCGTAAGAGGAAAACAAGCGCACTGATATCACTCCATCCCGCAACAACAACCCCGGATAAGCGTACAATGGCTGATCCCCCTGTCGACCAACCAACACACGCTCAGGCAAATCTCCCGATGACCAACCATGAATATCATGACGCTCCCATTTGCGACATGCATCTTCCCAGGTTTCCTGTTGCAACTCTTTGCGGTGATTCTTAACCGCTTTCTCACTTTGCTGGAGTTGTCGCCCTTGATAAACAGTTTTTCCTTTCCGGCTGACAATATTCAACCGAGGCCTCAAGTGATTCGGCAATCCACTCAGGTCCCACTCGTTGGATGTCACCTTCAAATCAAAACGATCCTCCAACCAATCGGACAATAAAGACAGGTATTCATGACAACCAGAAGCCCCGATCGCAACGGAAGCTGCCCGCGCCCTGTCCTGAATGGGCATGATGACGCGTCGTTTGGATTTGGGCAGGGTCTTGAACAGGCACTGAACCACGGATTCACGATTCCCCGGAATCATCCAGGGCAAATAGACTTCCTGCAGAGATGCCGCTGCTTCAGGCGTCAGAACAAGGGATATGCCGTCATGATCTTCTCCCGGAGCATAAGCATACTCCACTTTGATGTCGTGCCCCTCCCATTGGATTTCATTGGGGTATTCCGAAAGATCAGCCCCACTCACCTGATCCTTCAAAATATCCTCCGCTTTCATCTTCAATGCTTCCCCCGCTTCAGGATGACGTCTTAGATGATGTTGAAGAGAAGAGATGCTGGACACCTTGAGAGGAAGGCGCTGGTGGTAAAACTCAAAGAGCAAATCTTCAAGATTCATGAACGATCCATGTCGAATACGGGTCAATCGCTCTTCGACAGCCTGAAGAACACGATCATTTTCAGCTATAAAGGAAAGTTGTGTTTGGTCGCGCTCACGCATCAACCCCTCATAAATCATGATTTCCCGGGCAGCTTCAGGGTTGCTTTGGCCAAAGTCGACTTGGCGGGCCATGATTTCAACACCTCCCATCCGAATCACTTCGGTGCAGACAGCCCGACCGGATGAACGGTCCCACCGCGGGTTCAAATGTGAATACAGGCACAAGTGCGCCCCCAATTTGACGATCCAAGCGGCCTGAATAGCTGCATTGGTCCGAGCAAATGTACGGGATGTTTCAACAATTTCAGCGGAGACAATCCATTCGGATTGGCCTTTTCGTTTGCTCTTTTTGTTTCCTACCTTGGCCTCCTTTGGATCCTGTCGTTCAAACAGGACTGAACCGGGAAACAAACTCAAGGAACGACCTGATACACCGGCATATTGGTTACGATCCTTTCGACGCGCCGATTGGCTGAGCAAACCAGCAAGAATACTGCGATGAATGGCGCCGTACCAACGTTGGTCATCCTCCTTGTTGCGTTCAATGGATTTCGAAGATACCTCGACACGAATATCTCCAAGCACCGAATGAATCTGCCGGTAAATATCACGCCATTCCCGCAGACGCATGTAATTCAGGAAATGGGCGCGACAAAATTTTCTCAACTGGTTCTGCGTCTGCAACCGTTCCCACTCGTCATGAAACGCGTTCCACAGATTCAGCAAGGTGACGAAATCAGATTTAGGATGTAAAAACTGGCGATGCGCGCGATCTGCCAATTCCGCTGAATCCATCGGACGTTCCCTGGGGTCCTGAATGCTCAGCCCCGAGGCAATGACCACAATTTCCTCAACCACCCCCTCTTTCTCCGCCTCGAGAATCATTCTGCCAATGGTCGGATCCAAGGGCAAACGGGCCAATTTCCCCCCAAGGGGCGTGAGTTCATTTTTAACATCCAGCGCACCCAGTTCCTTCAATAATTGAACACCGGCTTTAATGGCGGACGGCTTGGGTGGTTGAATAAATGGAAAGGTCTCCATATCCCCCAAACGAAATGCCTTCATTTTCAGAATCACTTCCGCAAGGTTGCACCGCTGAATCTCGGGAGAAAGAAAGACGGGGCGGCTTTCAAAGTCGTTTTCAGAATACAATCGATAACAAACGCCTTCAGCCACACGTCCGCATCGCCCCTTTCGCTGGTTGGCATTGCTCTGCGCTATGGGTTCGATAGGCAAGCGACGCGTATGCGTTCCGGGACTGTAACGACTGACCCGGGACAACCCCGTGTCCACCACAAACCGAATTCCGGGCAGGGTCAAAGAGGTTTCAGCAATATTGGTAGCGACAATGACTCGCTGCCGGTTGCCAGATTGAAACACTTTCTGCTGATCACCACTCGCGAGCCTCCCGAAAAGCGGCATCAACTCCACCGATCCGGAAATCTGCTTCGCCAAAGCGTCCACCGTCTCTCGAATATCCCGTTCCGACGGCATAAAAACCAGCACATCTCCCCGATGGTTGGCACAAAGAATTTCCACGACGGTATCAACCGCCGCATCCACATAGGACAGATTCCCCTGCTCCACCTGATCCTCGTCCATAGGACGGTAAAGAACTTCCACGGGATACAGTTTGCCCGAGACTTCGATGATTGGGGCATTGTTAAAAGCCTCGGAAAAGGTACGGGTATCGATGGTTGCCGAAGTGATGATCAATTTGAGATCGGGACGTGCATTCAACAAGCCCCGCAAATGGCCCAAAATAAAATCAATATTAAGGGAGCGCTCATGAGCCTCATCAATAATCAAAGTGTCATATTCGCTTAAGGAGGGATCATTCTGGAGTTCAGACAGGAGGATCCCGTCGGTCATGAACTTGATATAGGATTGAGGAGAGGTTTCGTCCTGAAAACGTATCTTACAGCCTACTTCACGCCCCATTTTAACGCTTAACTCCTCTGCAACCCGTTTGGACAAAGATTGGGCGGCGACGCGTCGGGGCTGTGTACATCCTATTTTTCCCCTCAATCCACGCCCTGCACTGAGGCACATCTTGGGAATCTGCGTACTTTTACCCGATCCGGTCTCTCCGGACAACACCAACACCTGATGATCCTGAATCGCCCGAACAATCTCATCCACCCGGTTGGAAACAGGCAAATGAGCCGGATACTGAACCAAAGGTAGAAGCTGTTTGCGTTTTTGGACGATGTTTTTTGAACGTTGAATGCGCTGGGCAAATGATTGGAGCTGCTTCTTGTGAGCCTCCCCGCGACTCTTTTGGCTCATCAAACCAGTCAATGCCCCCTTAAGCTTGATGGCATCCCTGGCGGTACAATGACTGAGTTCCTCCAGCAAGGTTGGGGATCCGGGATCATTTGAAGATGAATGAGAATGCGTCTTCATGAAACTGGCAACAAACGGGATCGTATCAGGCTACAGGCCTCCAGGGTCATATTGCTAAAAAGTTGTCTGGTCATGGATTGGAGATTGACAGAACAGGCAGGTTGAACCATTGTCTCGCCAACAAAGTGGAAAAAGACCTTAGTCGCCGACCGAAAGCGGATCAATTCAAAAGTAGGCCCTCCTTCGTTTGAGAACATTCTTCAATTAAGTTGGTATCCCCGAATGCACGGGAAGGTGTTTTTTCACTTCTCAAGTAACATCATGAAATTGTTTGTAGGTAATCTATCATTCCAAACGGTTGAAGACGATTTGCGCGAGCTCTTCGGCAGTTTTGGAGACATTGACGACATTTATGTCGTAGAAGATCGTCAGACCGGACGTTCACGCGGATTCGCATTTGTGAACTTTCTGGATCGCGATGCAGCCATGACGGCCGCCAAGGAATTGGACGGCACCGAGTTCATGGGGCGCAACATCAGAGTTAATGAAGCAACACCCAAACCACAATCCGGCGGCGGCGGCGGCGGCGGCGGCGGCAAATGGGGCGGCGGCGGTGGTGGCGGCGGCGGAAGAGGCCGGGATCGCGATCGCAGATCTTCACGCTATTGATCCGTTATAGAAAATTTCACTCTTTTAGAAAGTATCATCAGATATGGCAGAACAAGGAACAGTAAAATGGTATAACGTTGAAAAGGGATATGGTTTTATCCTCCAGGACAACGGCCAGGACATTTTCGTCCACAAATCCGCTTTGGAACATGGAATGATCAACGAAGGAGACCGTGTCGAATTCGTTTCGGGCGAAGGACGCAAGGGGCCATGTGCCACCGAAGTCAAAGTCGTCGGTTAATCCTTTATCACTGAATCATCTTAAACACTGCGGCCGGGACTTCTCCCGGCCGTTTTTATTGTACGGAGCAACGCACGCTCCAAGCTGAAGCTATCTGCAGGAAGTCCGAAATCAGGACACAATCCTGGGTGTCAAAAAGATCACCAATTCTTTTTTCTCAGTCGACTTGACCGTTCCGCGAAACAATAAACCAAGACCAGGAATATCACCCAGCAAAGGAACTTTTCGCTCATCGGAGGAAATCGTATCCTGAATCAGCCCTCCAATAACAATGGTCTGACCACTTTTCATCCTCACAAGTGTGGACGCCTGCTTGATGTCCAGAACGGGGGCGGTCGTCGATTAACTGGGTGAAATCCTGGTTTCGACCAGGCTGGTGATTACCGGGGAAAGATCCATGGTGATCCAATCGCTTTCACTGATCTGAGGGGTGATATAGAGAATAGTACCTGTTTCAAAGAGGGCTTACCTGTTGCCACCCCCTTTCTTGGCCTTCACATCCTTGTTTCAGCCTCGGAAACAACCTAGTTTTGAGGTTGCATGAAGATCTCCACCAGCCTGATACGCACAATGGATCATCAAATGATCCCCCCCTGGTATCAGTCTTTCTGGCGCATCCTCGTGATGCGACCACAAACCAAGGATTACCTCCATTGAGACACATCGGCCGACCGGAGGGGGAACTTAAGGAAAAAGTAAAAAAAAAGTAAAAAGTCAAACCACAAAGAATGAAATTGCGACATTCAAATGTGAACCTCCCCCTCAAATTCCGGTACTGTTTTGCTGAAATCGGAAGATGAATCCGTGGTCAAAACACTATCCGGCAAGGGGTAAACAAGCTCTTGGGGAGGCAACTACAAAACTTTAACCAAAATACCAGTCAAGTCATCTGATTGTGGTTCGTTACCGGTAAACTCATCCACCAGTCTGAATAATTCCTGCAAAATTTCCCTGGCTGGTAGAGCTCTTTGTTGATGAATCAAATCAACCATCCTGTCCACGCCAAAAAACGACTCATCCTCAGCCATGGCTTCATCAAAACCATCGGTATAAAGAAACACCAGATCCCCGGAATCCAACTGGACCGCATCTGAAGTCGGGTAACTGGACTTGGCTCTTATCCCTAAAGGAACACCGTTGCGCTTGAGTTTTGCCTTTACTTGCCCCGATGCATCGATGACCAGGCCTGCGGGATGGCCAGCATTGCTGAAGGTGAGCAGCCGCTTTTCAGCTTCCAGGCAGACGAGCACCATGGTGATATAGCGTTCAAAATTAAGATCATCGGACAACACCAAGTTCGCGCGTGTCAGAATTTCACCGGTGGAGTCACGATTGAGAGCCAGTAATCTAAGATAGGCCCGTGCTTCAGACATCAACAAAGCCGGGCCGATACCATGCCCGGTAACATCCGCCACGACGAATCCGGTTCGACCGTCTTTCATCGGGAGGTAATCAAAATGATCGCCGCCAGCGGCATCAGCTGGAAAGGAAACTCCTGCTATATCATATCCCTCAATGGAAGGCGGCACTTTGGGAAACATCCATTGTTGGATCTCCCTGACGGCTTCCAATCGTTCTTCATGCACTTTGAGTTCACGTTCCGTCTCTTTGCGCTGCGTGATGTCACGTAGAAAGGCAGCTCGTAAACGGTGGCCGTGCATGTCCATAGCACTGCAACTGATTTCAACAGGAAAGGTTCCGCCATCCTTTCGGCGCCCCCTGACTTCTTTCAGTTGTTGTTCGGATTGTATGAGATCGGGAACGGATTCCTTGATTTCTCCCAACGAATCAGAGTGATCGATCAGCTTGGCCAGATTGCCCCCCAGCAACACATCTGAATCATAACCAAACATTTGGGTAATGGCTGGATTGGAAAACAAAATCTCACCGGAATCATTCATGAGAACCACTCCGTCATTTGAATTCTCCCATAACAGACGGTAGCGGAGCTCGTTTTCTTTGAGCTCTTCTTCGGCTTGTTTACGCGCCTTTCGAGTGGCAGCGTCCCCGAGTTCACGCTCGACGGCGACCACCAAGCGCGCCAACTGCCCCTTCATGAGATAATCGTGCGCCCCGGATTTCATGGCAGCAACGGCGACATCTTCCCCGATACCGCCTGAAATGATAATGAAAGGAAGATCCAATTTACTCTCCTGTAGGATTTTCAATGCCTCGGGAGCACTGAAATCGGGCAAATTGTAGTCCGAGAGAATCACATCCCAGGACCGTTCGGCAAGGGCGGTCTTTAGTTCCTCCGCCGTCTCAATACGTTCGTAATCCAGGGTATACCCTCCTTGCTCCAACACATTTGCCATCACGACAGCATCAAACTCGGAGTCTTCGATAATAATGACGCGCAGTTCTTGATTCATTGCTTTCAACGCTCTATCGGCTTGGATGATTTCAACCTCCAGGTTCCCGTCCAGAAAACGAGCCCCATTAAAACCACCATCAGCAAAAGATTGAAGAGGAAAATCATTTGAACGAGATGTTTTCCTGTTTGAGGCAAGGTAGCCAGACAAACCACATACCCGATCACGATCATGAATGGTATCATCAGAACACGGTATTTCTGATAAGCCAGCAGATTGGAAAGCAGCACATTGCTGAAGCAAAGGCATAACATCCCGGAGGCAAACCATGGAAGCAGTTCCATAGAGAATCCCAAACCCTGTTCTTTCGCCAATACTCGAGCTGTGAAACCCTCGGCCGGCCCATCCCCAGAAGCCTGTTTGAGAGCATCCAACACATCAGGCCATGCCCAGGACAACCCAATAAAGCCCAGGCAAACAACACCCCCAATCACCAGAGTGCCCAACAGCGTATTCAGCAGGAGAGCATTTGCTTTTCCTTCACGATTGGATTGAATCAGCTTTGGAAACATCACACCAGCCAAAGGCCCCAGCAACATGACCAATCCGCGCCCCAAGGTCCCGGCAATGCCGTAGAAGTCGGATTCTGCCAAATCCAGGACCGAACGGAAGAAGATCAAATCGGCGCTCATCATCAATTGGAAAACAACCGGAGCCAGGGCAAGCGGCAGGATCCGGCGCGCCCAAGGCAACCAATCGATCCCCGCTCCCAGGCCGCTCTTTAGTAAATACCTCAATGGAATGACGGAGATCACACAAGCAAGGGCCACCCCGGTCAAGGCGCCCAGCATCACGGAATACGCCGCGCCGCCCAACAGCATCACGAAAGTGATGGCCGCCAAAAGACGTGCACCACCATTGGTCAGCAGAGCCCACCCCAACCAGGAAAACCTCTGCAGTCCCTGCAACATCCCCATCGCTACGGGCAGCCAAAGTTGGAGCAACCCGGCAAGCAATGTAATGGCCAGGGCCCATGGTTCCTCCATTTTATAAAACTCCATGACTTCTTTGCGCCATAGAGCGATCATGACAACGATCACCAACCACAAACCAGAAGTGGCTTTCAAAACCCCGTAAGCATATCGAACCAGCATTTGTTGGGCAGCCCGGGTTTCGGCTGCAACCGCTTCGTAGGTGAAGACTGTCTGTATGCCGGGGGTCAGGCTCATCATCACGTTCAATATGCCAAGAAGCGCGGCAAACAAGCCATATTCACCGGCCTGCCCCAACATGGAAGGCGCCAGAATATGAACACCAAACATCAACACACCCGCCAGCGTGTTGCACAACATCATCCAGGAACTTTGACGAAAAAAACTCATGGATCGGATCTATTCAAAGTACCGTCAATCAATTCCCATTTTTCCAAAGCGACCTCCTTCACCCCCGACTGACCTTGAGTTGACGGGGTCATCCCCCCTGCCAGGCCCGCCACAAACCCGACTCCATAAAACAGGTGGCAAAACGGCATCAGAACCATAGCCAAACCACTTTGCACCAGTCTGAAGCGGGGGATATTCATGATGGTTTGAAGGATGAGCGCCAGAGCGTAGAAGTATATCGGCATCAAAACGAGTTGGCTTGTCGTATTTGAGAGACCATCGCCACCCTGCATCCACATCCAAACCATCACACAGGTGAGGTAACCCCAAAAAAACGATGGCGCCATATTCAATAACGATCCGGCGCTTGGATATTTCATGAACTGCTGGGCGCGCCCGCGTCCATATCGAAACAACATACGGAAGAAAGCCGCCAGACTTCGTCTCGGATATCGCCACACAAAGAAAAAAGGATCGTGCCAAAGCTGACCTCCATTATTTGCAATGGATTCCATCAGGGCATTTTCCTCATTGGGATAGAGGGATTCATCAAATTTCCCACCTTTTTCAAAGGCCTGTTTTCGAATCAGTAAATTGCAGAGGATCAGTTCCTTTTCATTGGAACGGCGAACAGTCCCGGTTGTCACATAACGAGAACGGCTGGGACCAAAGGTCAGAAAGCTACCCAGCAGCACGGCGAAAACAGATTGCAGAAAACTGGCCGAATCCGGGCAGATGTTGGGGCCACCGACCACATCGGCGTCTTGACGTTCACACCATGCATCCAGTTGGCCCAGCGTTTTCTCATTCACCACGGAGTCATCATCCAGGAAATAGAGCCACCGTCCACGGGCCTGGGCGGCGGCGATGTTTCGTTGTAGCGACGGCATGCGACCGCGTGCGATGAAAATCTCTATGGGCTTTTTGATGGAATCCGACTGTTTCAGTGATTCAAAGGAAGCAAGTGTTTCCTGTTCGGGAGGAGCGGCGATGATGATGCTGACGGTTGGTTGCGAAACGCTCATGGCAGCGATTGAAAAAACCGATAATAATGACGCACACAACTCTCCAGGGAACGAATCGAAATCCATTCATCCCGGGTATGGGCTTGATCAATACTGCCCGGACCAAACACGACACATGGGGTCCCGTTTTGGGCAATCACCGCGGCGTCACAAAAATAATCCACCCCCATCAAATCTTTTTGCCGCACTTGTCCCATGAGACCCTTTATCCAGGGAAGGTTTGGATCGGTTTCGAGCGCCGGGCATTCGGAATCCCGACGATAATCGATGGTGGCACGCACTCCTTGTTGCTTTAACCGGGCCAGCAAGTGTCGTTGGATTTCGCGATAGGATTCTCCCGGCAACGTGCGTCGATCCGCCCAGATCGAGCAAGTATCGGGGACGATATTCGGCTGTTTCCCTCCTTGAATAGTCCCGACGTTAATGGTTCCCGGCCCCAGCAGTGAATGCCGGGTTAAATTCAATTGTTCACGGTATTCTCCCTCCAAATACCGGACGGCTTCGGCCATGCTGGCAATGGCATTCACTCCGAGGCTGGGACGCGATCCATGTGCCGCTTTGCCTTGGGTATGCAACTGAAACCACATGACCCCTTTGTGCGCCGTGACGACACGGTTCGATGTGGGCTCCCCAACAATCGCCAGGTCGTAAGGTTTGGTTTTGCCGGCAAACACCCGGGATCCCATCTGACCGTGTTCCTCATCCACCAGACAGGCGATATGGATTTCAGTATGCCTGGGGCGATCCGGTTGATTCGTTAACTGGCGCAAGGCGTCCAGCATGGCGGCAATGCTTCCTTTGGTATCACAGGCTCCACGTCCATGGATCCGGTTTTTCAGGGTTTTGGGTTTGAGCTGTTCCCCTGAAGCAACGACCGTGTCCATGTGAGGCGCCAGCAGCAAGCGGTGTGTTGCCCTCGACCTAGGTTTGTAGACCATGATCAGGTTTTTCCGTTTTTTTGAAACGGTCTGCCAACGAATGCTCAAACCGGCTTTTCGGCCTGCATGCTCGAGGTACTCAGCAACACGCCATTCCCCCGCCAGGTCGGAATCCTTGCAAAAGGCAGGATTCACGCTGGGCAATTCAATGAGATCCATCAGAAGTTGATGGACCGATGATTTGGATCCGATTGTTTTCAAGGAAGCCATACCTATCAGTTCCAAACGATCTCGTCGAGCGGTGTTTGATGGCGTTGGACGGAACCGTCCTCGAGCAGCAGATAGAATTCGCCACGTTTGGAAACTTCCGGCAACATGACCATCCCCACTCCCGGCACCTTCACTTCGGTATTTTTGAGTTTTTGAAAGGTGGAACAGGCGTAGATCAAGCGTTCGGTTTTCCCATGGTCCATGTTGACTTCCGACACAAATGCCCATACATCCACAATGGTCTGACGCGCACGATCCAACTGCCACCTATCCCTTCCCTCCTCATCAAAACGCTTGTTGATGGGCACATCCAACAGGAACCATCGATGGCTTACCGGATCTTTATAGGCATCTGGAAGCATTTCCTGGTACGGATGCCCTTCGGGATTTTCCAACAATTGCCCGGTCAACCAATGGCGTCGTAGAACAGGGTCTTTATGAATCTCAAACACGGCGGCACGCAAGGCCAGGAACCAGTCCTCACCATCCAGAATGAATTTCGACGAACTCAGAAAATACATCACATGCTCAGGCTTGGATAACCACATGCAACATCGGATATGCGCCATCCAATGATCAAGACCAATAGCGCGATTGGAAACTTGCCAAAAGATTTGCCCTTTGATGAAGGGGTGGTGCTGTTGCTCAAAATGATGCCAGGCGTGCTGAAGGTTGCAGGATTCCACTGCTCCCGATGCCACTTGATGGTGTTTGCGATAGGTCAGGTAACCGATATTGGACCAGACACCCTGGTGGGTCAGGTCCTCTTTACCCTGCCCTTCGGGAGTCACCCAGGGAACGTTGTATCGATTCGGGTGAGCCTGGGTTCGGGACACACCAAACTTCTGACCAAACGTACCATATCCCATAATGTGAACGCGTCCTTCCCATTCAGGAACGGCAGCTTCAATACCTTTACGCATCAATTGATAACGCTCTCCCAAACCTTGCCGGTAGATGCGGCGTTTCAAAGCTTCCCTCTCCTCTCCCGGAGCAGCACCCGCCAACAACGGAGCCAGGCGATAGTCTTCATGAAAACTGCGCAACCTCACAAAACCTGCCTCGTTGTTGTCGGAAAGCAGGACATATGGAGGAACGTAGGTCTCTGCAAAAGGTTTCAGAGCTGTTCCAATAATTTTCCCCAATTCGAACCAATGGGACTTGGTTCCCAAAGGTGAAGCCAATTTGACGAAGGAACCGTTTTCGCGAACGACCCATGGGTGGTCCGATTCCTCCCGGGCCTCACGCCAGTTTCCCGGGCCGCGATAAGTCCTGAAAGAATCCACCAGGTTATCCGACACAAAATGTACCGGTAATTGCTGCTCACGAGCATGCACCCAACTTGCCCGAAAATATTCGTCGTCCACCGAACGAGGCATCAAATCCGCATACAACTCAAACCAGGGCAACCATCCCGGGGCTTGACTGAAAAACTTCAATTGCTCGCTTGGACGCCAACCGGGACCGCTCTGACCGGTGTTCCAGCAGGAGAATGTCGGCAGGGGTTGTTTTGGACTTTGTTGCCCGGCTACAACCCGAGGCATTCCTACCAATGAATCTCCGGGAACATCAGGTAAAGTCGCCCTGCCTCCGCACCCTTCCATTAAAAGAGCCAGCATCCACAAGGCAACCGAACAGGTCAGTTTTCCGAGCCTATCTCGTAAAAAACAAACCATGGCAACCAGGTGATCAGGGCAATCCAAGCCCTTTTTTCAAAGTTCCCAGCAATTCACCGATGGCAACGCGACTCTGGTTGGTGGTGTCACGTTCTCGCAGGGTGACCGTATCCAACAGGTCGGCGTTTTCTCCTAGCGTGTCAAAATCCACTGTCACACAGAAAGGCGTACCAATCTCATCCTGTCGTGCATAGCGTTTGCCAATCGCACCGGCTTCGTCATAGAAACAGCTGAAGTGGGGCTTCAGCAATTCGTAAACAGCCTTTGCCTTCTCAACCAATTCCGGTTTGTTTTTCAACAACGGAAAGACACCCACTTTGATGGGGGCCACTTTTGGATGGAACCTCATCACCACACGCTTCTCGGGCACTCCCTTCGCATTGGGAATCATGGCTTCGTGATAGGCGTTACAGATCAGGGCGAGCACCATGCGATCCACACCCGCACTGGGTTCGATGACGTGTGGAATGTAGCGTGCCTTGGATTCTTCATCAAAATATTCCATCGACTTGCCACTGTGTTCCTGATGCTGGGTCAAATCATAATTGGAGCGAGCCGCCACACCTTCCAGTTCCTGCACACCAAATGGAAATTTATACATGATATCCACCGTGGCCCGCGCATAGTGAGCCAGTTCATCATCGGTCTGCCAGTAAAGTTCCAACGAATCAGCGGGCAACCCAATGCTTTCATACCAGCGCAGGCGTTGATCGACCCAGTAGGAATGCCACTGCTTCCACCCCCAGTTAGGTTCAGGTGTTTCGGTCGGGGCATCCTCAGCAGGGGCTCCTCCCTGTCCATGTGCGACTTCATCTGGTTTGATAAAGAATTCCAGTTCCATTTGCTCGAACTCACGCGAGCGGAAGGTGTAGTTGCGCGGATTGATTTCGTTACGAAATGCTTTACCGATCTGGCAGATGCCAAAAGGAACTTTCTGACGGGACACGTCCGCGACATTCTTGAATTGAGCAAAGATGGCCTGGGCGGTCTCGGGACGCAGGTAAGCCACGTTGTCCTCGGTTTCCACGGGGCCGACATACGTTTTGAACATCAGGTTAAAGGCGCGTGGCTCGGTTTTTTCGGAACCACATTCGGTCACCATCTTACTCGGTTTTCTGGGACACGGCGTGCTGTCGACCTGATCGGCACGAAAACGGCCTTTGCAGTCCTTGCAGTCCACCATCGGGTCGCTGAAAGTAGACGTGTGGCCGCTGGCTTCCCATACTTTCGGATGCATGATGATGGTGGCATCCAAGCCCACCACATCTTCACGGTCACGGGTCATGGACTGCCACCAGAGGTCCTTGACGTTGCGCTTTAACTCCGCCCCCAATGGACCGTAATCCCAGAAGCCGTTGATGCCGCCGTAGATTTCAGATGATTGAAAGATGAATCCGCGTCGTTTGGACAACGACACGATTTTTTCCATGAGTTCATTTGCTTTGGGTTCCGCCATAATGGTAAAAAACAAGAGGGGCAGTCTCTCCCTGACACCAATCACTTGTCAAGCAGCCAAACAGGTTCAAACGGTCGTTTCGGCCCATTATTCGACTGTTTGAGCCAACGAACACCGTCAAGAACCCCAAAAAACAGGCATTTCACTCATTTCGATTCAATGCAATGCCTTGTTGGGTGAAATCCACTACCGGAGATCACATCCATTTACCACCCGTCTGACCAATATCCAGCGCATAGCGCCCTCCTCTTCGGCGGACTTTTACGGAAGCGGCAAACGTTTCACTGAGGTTGGCCGAGTTCAAGGTTTTCGAGATGGGGCCACTGGCGATGACTTTTCCCTTTTTCAGCATAAAAGTGTGGGTGTACATCGGGGTAATTTCTTCCACATGATGGGTGACCAAAATAAAGGTGGGAGCGTTTGGTGTGTTCCCCAATCGTTCCAGGAACTGCAGGAAATGCTCACGTGCGGCGGGATCCAGCCCGGCGCAAGGCTCATCCAGAATCAGAACTTCCGGTTGAGCCATTAAAGCACGACCGATGAGGATGCGTTGACGCTCACCTTGTGACAATACCGCCCAGGGACGATCGGCCAGGGATTGGCACTCAATTTGTCGCAGGATTTTCATGGCTTCCTTGACGTCCCTTTCTTTGGGTTTTCCCCACAAATCGATCATGGCGTATTTACCGGTGATCACCGAGTGCAGGGCGGGTTCTTCATCCGCCATGAGTTGCCGCAAGGAAGAACTCACAATCCCGAGTTTCATCCGCAACTCCCGCCAGTCACAGTCTCCATACTGTTGTCCCAGCAAACTGATGTCACCTCGAGTCGGCATGAAATAGCCAAGAAGCGTGCTCAACAAAGTGGTCTTCCCCGATCCGTTGGATCCCAACACCACCCAGTTTTCTCCTGGTTGGATCTTCCAATGAACATTGCTAAGTATGCGTTTTCCGTTTCGCTGTACGGACAACGACCGCACTTCCAGAGGAGCCACCGCTGGCTGGGTGGCACACGTCGTGCTTGTTCTTTTCGCTGTTTTAGGTTTAGGAAGGCGTTTAGATGACTTTCGCATGTCGAAATCCCTTAGCGGCTTAATTGCCATTGTTCATCGAAAAATCCCGTCAAAACGATTCCACCGGGACTTTCGGTCGTGGCACGGACGCGCGTATCAATGATCGCATAGTCGGGAAGTCGCGGAACCTGTGTGGCGTTGCTGCCAAAGCCTCTGAACGTAAACCCGCTGTTCAACACGACATACTTTTCCGGATTCATTGGATTTGGAAAGATCAGCACGGGGACATGCCGGGTGTCGTCAAAAAACTGCTCTCCCACCCGAATGTTGCCGGAACGCCATTGGATAGGCAGGTAAGGAGCCAACTGCTTGATCAGAGCATTGGTTTCAGGCGAACCAAAGAGCACCCAGTTGGCATCCTTCCATTCGTCCACTTTGAAATTCAAATCGGAAACAGCCAAGGCCTCTCCGCGGAACTGCTCCCGCCACTGATCCTCCAAACGAACCAGTTCACGACGAATCCATCGATCCGAAAGACTGCGTCTTACCTGTCCGCTCGGTTTTACGATCACAAACCGATCCATGAAAACGTCATCTATCGGTCCCTGTAGTCCAGGTTTCTTTCGTAACATCACACCACTGTTCCCGGCTGCCACGCTTTTCCAAATCCCGTCCTGTTTGACAAGAGAGACTTCCCAGGACAAATCGGTCTTCACCCTGTCGACCGCCAACTCCTGGCCATCGATGAAAACAATGGGCGTGACTCCGGAGTCAAGTGGACATTCCCCGGCTTCCATGGAAAGGGTCAATCCGCTCACGTTTTGGGTTTGCACTTTCACAGCGGCGCCATCGTGAATCTCAGCGGCGACCACGGCTTTTTCCCAATGCTTTTGCAACCCATCCAGGTGAACCCAATGCATGTTGGGATATTTCAATGTGTAGGTGGTCATGTTCACTTTTTTAGGAACACGCTGTCGCCCGATGGCTGCCAGTTGATCCACACGGCGCTCCACTTCCTTTTTGGCTTCCGGATGATACCGGTGACCTGTGTCCGGACCGATGACATGCGCCAACTTCATGCCTTCCCGCTCAAGTGCCCTCTCCATCATGCGGGCGGCCTGAATCTGTTTGTCCGCTCCTCCGCTGTAGGCCACTGTGGGCAAGTGAAACAGATTCAAGGCATATTCATCCGCATCATAAAGTCTCCAGAGTTTGGTTTCATACCAGGTAGGTTTGATCTCTTTTTTCCATAAACCCAAATAATCCGCCGACTCGGAAAATCCCGCGCCGGGCGCCGCAGCGGCCCATTGATCAGCATGGTGCAACGCCAAATGCCAGCATCCGGCTCCCCCCATCGAAAACCCCCTGATCGAAACTCGATCTTCATCGATGGGATATTGCTCTTTAACATGCGCCATTGCCTCAAACACATCCACTTCTCCGGCAAATTTAAAGGCGTTGCAGAATCGCCCGTACGGATGAAGCACAAATGTGTGTTCAGGAGTAAACTGACCGGGTGAACGCTCGCGTTGATCAATGAATTTCAATTCCGTCAGGCTGTTATCCCGCCCATGCAACCAGACGTCCATGCGATGTGATGCGCCTGTCCCTGCTTGCCAGGATGAGGGCACGACCAAGCCATAGGGCTGCACCGAATCATCCAGACGCGACTGATATCCACGCACCACCAAGCCGGTCTGATGAGCCCAGGGAGCTTTGCCATTCATGAGATGTGCGGCACGCTCCAGCCCATGGACGATCAATCGTTCTGCGACGTCGAATTGATTTTCCCGATGAAATTCGTTGTGTTCCAGCGCACCTTTGACGGCTTTCAGGTAGATCAACACATCAGGAGCATATGCCTGCAAAAAAGGATCTTCACTCTGCTGGATAAACTCGACTGCCGTTTCCAGAGGTTGAAGAGCTTCGGTCAGATCACGCTTGGTTTGAACAGGTATCTGAATGCCCTTTTGCATCAACCCCTGACCATCCACCTTTACGATCAAGGTCAAAAGGATAACCAGACAACATGGAATAAAAGTGCCCGGCAGACCGGAAACCGAACGATGCCTGGGCTTCTTGATATATGAATTCATCATGGTATGGGCTTGAACTAGCATGTTTGGCACGCCCCATCAAGTGATGAATGCATTGTCAAAAACCAGATAACATGATTGAATGCCCGCATTACAGGATCATTATACCCAAAAGAACATGAACCCTTGCGCCAATAAAAGCAGACGGAAATTTCTGGGACAATTGTCCACCGGACTAGGCACCATGGCGTTGATGGATCTGGAGGCCAAGGCCGCTCCTGTCGCCAAAGAGCCTTCCAGCGGTATTTTGGGCACCACCCATCACCCGGCCAAAGCAAAACGGGTGATTTATCTTTTTCAATCGGGTGGTCCTTCACAGTTGGATCTTTTTGACCACAAACCCGGTCTTCGAAAAAGATTGGGCATGGACCTCCCTGATTCCGTCCGCATGGGACAACGTCTCACCGGCATGACAGCTGGCCAGGATATCTTCCCGGTAGCACCGACCGGTTTTGAATTCAGTCAGCATGGACAATCGGGCCAATGGATGAGCAGCGCTCTGCCGCACCTCAAAAAAGTGGCCGATGAAATCTGTGTCATCCGAACCATGCACACCGAAGCGATCAATCACGACCCGGCCATTACTTTTTTCCAGACAGGATTCCAACTATCCGGACGTCCCAGCATGGGATCATGGCTGTCTTACGGTTTGGGTTCGGGCAATCAGAACCTTCCCAATTTTGTGGTCATGGTCTCGCACCGGGGCGGACAACCTCTCTACGACCGACTGTGGGGTAGTGGCTTTCTTCCCTCGGTGCACCAGGGAGTTAAATTCCGTTCCAAGGGAGATCCGGTCCTTTACCTGTCGGATCCCAAGGGATTCCCTAAAGAAGCGCGGCGGCGGGTGCTGGATGACATTGCCGCTCTGAATCTCGAGTCTTACGAAAAAGCCCGGCATCCCGAAATCCTGACGCGTATTGCACAATACGAGATGGCGTTTCGGATGCAGCAATCCATCCCCGAATTGACGGATTTATCGGATGAAGCCGAATCCACATTCAAACTATATGGTGACGACGCCCGTCAACCCGGCACCTTCGCCCACAACTGCCTGATGGCCCGCCGCCTGGCGGAAAGGGATGTCCGGTTCATTCAATTGTTTCACCGGGGCTGGGATCATCACTCTGCCCTGCCCAACAACCTCAATGCACGCTGCAAACAAACCGACCAGGCTTCGGCCGCATTGTTGACCGACCTGAAACAGAGAGGATTGCTGGACGAAACCCTCGTCGTCTGGGGCGGAGAGTTTGGTCGCACCGTTTATTGTCAGGGCACGCTCACCGAAAAGAACTACGGCCGGGATCATCATCCGCGTTGTTTCTCCATCTGGATGGCCGGAGGCGGTGTGCGCCCTGGAACACAGTATGGAACCACCGACGATTTCAGCTACAATATCGCCGAAAACCCCGTCAGCGTAAATGATCTGCATGCCACCATGCTGCACCTGCTGGGGATTGATCACCTCAAACTGACATTCAAATTTCAGGGACGACACTATCGTCTGACCGATATCGCCGGGAACATTATTCCCGAACTACTCGCCTGAGGATGCGTGGTTGATCCGACACAAAGCCTTTCCAATGATCATTCATAAACTGATAGCCCATCACCTGAAGCATGGAGACGATGCACGGTTCTATGAAATGCAGGCAAGTGACGCGATTCAATGGATGCTTCGGAAAAAGGTTCCAATGAACCCGGAAGTTCACGCGCTCGATCTGGGATGCGGGCACGGCGTTTTTGGGGGTGAACTGGAAAAACACGCATGCGACGTCACCTTTGCGGACATTGAAAATGATTTGATCCCCGAACGTTCCAAATCACCCTTTATCCAGATCGATCTGGACCATGACGAATATGGAAAACTGGGCAGTCACGACCTGATTGTCTGCTCCAATGTATTCGAACACTTGTCCGAGCCCCAGCGGTTCCTCCGCAACATGCGCGAGCTGTTGAATCCTGGAGGATATCTGTATCTGAGTTGGACGAACTGGCTATCTCCGTGGGGTGGCCATGATTTTTCCCCATTTCATTACCTGGGACCGCTTCGAGGGCCTGCTCTTTATGACAAGCTGATCGGCAAACCTCGCATCCACTACCCGTTCAAAACACTTTACCCAACCTACATTGGTCAAACCTTGAAATGGATTGATGAGCTAAAGGGATTGCAAGTATCGGCGTGTGTTCCCCGTTATTACAATGAATTCAGGTTCCTGATGGATTTGCCCATTCTGAGAGAATTTCTTGCCTGGAACACCGCCATGTTGATCCGCCGCATTTAACTCCCTGACATTTCAGAAGGTCAGACTGGACCTCAAACCAATCATGAACGCGTTCGGCAACTCGGAGGAACCGCCCGGGTGAATGATGTATTGAATATCCGGTTGAATGCTCCACCAAGGTGTGATGTCCGCGTAATAGGTCATTTCAACGGCAATTTCATGGTCGGAAATGGCGGGAACGGGTGAACCATTGATGTCCCTGTCGGCACGTTGTTGACGGCGCATGTCATCGCTGACATTCGCCCACACGACTCCAATCCCAAACACATCCTTATCTCTTGATGGAATCAAACCGGTGTAATTGAAACCGCCATCCACCACCCAGTCATATTCACTGCGATCCTGAGGACCAAAGCCAAAGCGACCAAACAACCCCAAACCTTGGCCGGAATCGTCGGCGGATTCACGCCACACCAGTTGTTCAGCAGAAGCATAGAATCCGTAGTTACCATCATGCACGCGTGGAGCAACTCCTGTCACAACAGCCGCATTACCGTTCACGTCACGATACAAATCATCAAAATCCCCAGAGTGATACCAACCACCCAATTTATAGGTACCGGGCAATCCGGTATCACCTTCTGATTGGTTATGCCGATAGCCCACCTCATAGGCGACGTAATATCCCTGATCTCCA
>Ga0255780_10000258_pt1 | contig 51729 bp, 33 predicted proteins | sample 071ome_32_FD_179978 | JGI IMG/M metagenome (GOLD analysis project Ga0255780, IMG submission 179978) | Coastal salt marsh microbial communities from the Groves Creek Marsh, Skidaway Island, Georgia - 071405AT metaG (version 2) | ecosystem: Environmental > Aquatic > Marine > Intertidal zone >... | reverse complement strand
CACGCCGCGCTCGAGTGTCGCGCTCGAGTCGGTGAACGAACGACACACGGCGTTTAGACGGACCGAATACGCGTCACGGATGGACGGACCGCGTGATGACCGAACGGACGATCGGACGGACGGACGAACGAACGGACGGACGAACGGACGCCAGACGACGCCTGGGTGCTCGATTGTCGATGACGCGGACGACGCGACGCGGCTCGGTCTCGTCCGCGTCGGTTTCATCGGCGTCCGGGATGGCGACGGCGACGGCGACGATGGCGACGGCGGCGAAACCGCACCGCGGGAGCGCCGACGAGAGCGACGGGAGAGACGAACGCGCGTCGTCAACCTCGGCGGCGTCTCGTAAGATTGCAAAGTTGACCCGCGTCGTCGCGCGTTTACACGCCGAGTGCGAAGACAAAGAGGATGCGTTGGAGACGGCGACGCGAATGTACGCGCGAGACGTGGCGTTGACGCGGGCGGAGGCGTCGGATGCGGTGTTTAGGGAGCTTCGAGCGAGGGACGAGGCGGAAGGGGAGACGCGGATGGCGTACGCGGAGAGCGCGCGCAGACGGGTGATGTACGAGTGCGCTGGAGATGAGATTTCTCGGAAAGCGAACGCGGAGGTTTCAAACGCGATGGAACAAATGGAAATCGCGTCGCAGCGAGCGCGCGTGGAGGCAGAGAATCGGATTCGGTCGGTGAAGGAGGAGTGCGAACGCGCGCGGGAAGAGACGGAGCGCGCGCGAGCGGAAGCTTTGAGATTGGAAACAGAGACGCGGGCGCGCATCATCGAGAACGCTCGAACGACGGAACGCGAGCTCAGTGAAGCGCTCGAGTTTGAAAAGTCGGAGCGGGTACGAGAACATCGCGAGTTTGAGCAGGAGATGGAAGAGATGAAGGTGGAGTGCGAGGTGCGTCGCGCAAAAGTCAACGCCGACGCGGAATCCAAAATCGCGGCTGCCGCGAGCGAGACGAAACGAAAGGACGAAGAGCTCTCGCGTTATCGGCGAGAGATGGAGGAAGAGCTGACTAGACAGCAGTCCAACGCGCACGACAAGTTTGAACGGCAGAGAATCGCGTACGACTTTCTAGAAAAGTCACTCGCGGAGACCGAGTCAGATCTCGAGTGTACCCGCCGAGCCAAGGAGGGCATTCAGAACGTCGCGGATGATCTCGCGCGTAAGATGCAACTGTGCGAGGAGAAACTAACGTTTACAGAAAAATCTCTCACGGAAGCGACGGCTCGCACGCGGGAGGCTGAGAACGAGTGTTGTGCATTGTCCACGCGAGAGGCGGATTTGACGCGGCTTCTTGAAGAGGCCCGGGAAGCCTACGCTTCAAGCATTTTGGAGAAGGCTAGCCTGGAAGATTCGATTCGCGAGTTTGAACGCGCTACTCGGGGACTCGAAAACGATATCGCGTTGATGAAACGTCAGCACAGCGATGCGCTTGATGCACTACGCGCGGAGGAGCAGAAATTGAAACTCGAAATGGATGCGTCTGCGAAACGGCAAAACGCGCTCCACGTCAAATTGGAAGAGCGCACTAGAGCTACAGAACGCGAGCGGGCAGAGCTCATAGAATCGTACGAGGCTCGAATACGGGCGCTGGAAGTTGAACACAAAACACTCCAATCGCACGCCGACGATAGATTCCAGGAAGAAATGATTCAGCGCGTCGAAGAAGGCGAGCTTGCGATGGCCGCTGCCGAGGAATCGTGGCTGCGCAAAGAATCAGAGTGGTTGGACATTCAACGGCGTTTAGACGCCCGAGCGGAGAGCGCTGATTCGCGCCAGAGGGAGTTAGAATCCATAATTGACGTCAATGAACGGCAAATAAGCGCGTTGAAGCGCGATGTTGAGGCGGTCAAGGATGAGGCAAAGTCGAAAGAGACATCCCTGAAGGAACGGTTGCGCGACTCGGCGCTCAGCCTGAAAGCGGTGGAGACATTGGTACACAAACTCGAGAAGGAGCTCACGGAGCGAACTCTGGCGCACGAAGAAGACAAAATATCAGCGTACAACGATTGTCAGCGTGAACTCACCCGTTTGAATGGAATATGGGAACGTAAAACGAGAGAGAATGTGGAGGAAGCTCTCGAGCGAGCGCATCGGGAAGCGGAGAGTGATATGGAACATTTCTCACGGGATCTGGAGGAAAAGACCAAGATTGAAGTGGCGCGGACGATAGCTGACATGTCGGAGGTGTATCGCGCCAACGAAAAAGAGTTGCACGAAGAGATGGCTGCGTTAAAGACGGATTTTGAGTCGAGCATTGCGAAACAACTCGGAGAATGTGAGCGCGAGGCGCGCGTACAGCGGATGAAACATGAAGAGGAACTCGCCAGAGCGCATTCGACACACGTCGCCGAGATGGAGCGCATGAAGAGTGCAAACACGGAGCTGGCGGAACGAATGGCGCAGGATTTTGAGCGTCGCATTCAGGAATCGACAGCGGAAGCCGTGGAAATAGCAGTCCTGACGGCGGATACGAAACATTCAGCAGAGCTGACGTGCACCGTTCAACAGATTGAGGCGACAAAGAACGACGAGATGAAGCGCCTGAGAGAAGAGTGCGACGACGAAATGCAGGCTTTAGAGCGTGATTACGCGAGTAAAATTGATGAATATCTCCAGATGAGCTCTGCTCTTGAGCTGGAACACGGAAATCTTCGCGACAAGTTGTGTGTTGTCAGCGAGAAGCTGGGCAAGAGCGAACGCGAACGGGCTTTGGAAACTCAGAAGGCTCGAGATGCCCTCAAAGCTTCCGTAGCGTCTCACGAAGCTGAAATCAGGCGCCTCAGGAGTGAACATAAAATCAATGTAGAAAGATTGCAGAATGTTAACGAGACCGCGGCGAGGGTTGCGAACGATGCGTTGGCGGCTTCTCGTGCCGAAACGCGCAAATGGCGCTCCATGTACGAACATCGCGAGGCTCGTCCAGAAGATTTGAAACGCATATCTGAACTCGAAGACGATCTTAAGAGCGCGAACGAAAGGTTAGATCGATCTGCGGCACATCGAAGGACTCTACAGGCGGAGCTTCTCGGCAGAGCGGCAGAATTTGATTCAGCCATCGCGTGTTCCTCTGAAGTTGGCGGGTTTTCGGCGCGCAGGGCCCGCGCGGCGTATGCCAATTCACCAGTGACGCGTCGATAGGGGTGAATGAGAGGTTAGACGCAGACAGTAAAGAATGCTGTCGTCATTCGTTATTAAACTCATAACGGGCAACTAAAGCCAATTGTGTACAGGCATTATCCTAATAAATCTCCTCCTCTTCACGTCGCAAACCCAGCAGCAGCAGCCTTACTTCTTCTTGCCAGCGACGGTCTTGACCTTACCCTTGCGAGTGCGCGCGTTGGTCTTCGTGCGTTGGCCGCGGACCGGCAAGTTGCGAATGTGCATCTTACCCCGGTGGCACTGGATCTCTTTCAAACGCTTAATGTTCATCGTGATGGAGCGTCTGAGTTCACCCTCAATTTGGTACTTCTCCACCTCCTCACGAAGTTGCGTGAGTTCCTCCTCGGAAAACTCGCGCAAACGCTTGTTCTCCAACCCGGTCGCCGACATGATGGCCTTGGCGCTAGTCGGGCCAATACCGTACACGTAGGTCAACGCAGTCTCGCATCTCTTGTTGTTCGGGATTTCGACGCCCGCAACACGCGCCGCGCGGACACAAAGGTCGCCACGGCGTTGCACGGTCGGCTGTGATTGCGAATAAAGAATGGTCGTCGTCAGTCTCGCGATCATCTTTCATTTTCGCGCGTTTTTACCCTCAGTTTCTCTCATCCCTCATCCACACCCGCCGAGAGTCGAGTCGCGTTCGCCTGGAGCCCCCCTCTCGCTCTAGGCTTGAAACCCTAACCTCAAGCGCGCGTCGTCGAGCCGAACGTACCATCGAGACCGCGCGAGAGCGCACGGAGGCGCCCGCGAATTGGGATCGCTGTGTTCATTAATCATAAAAGTCGCGTTTCATCGTCAGTCATCTCGTTCCGATCGATACCTCGCGCCGCCGGCCGTCGGCGCTTCCCCATCCTCGGCAGGTTAGCCACTCTCGCGAGCCGTCGACGTCGTCCCGAGACCTTCCCGCTCGCCGCGCACCGCTCGCCGCGCGACCGTCGCGCGCGATCGCACGCGCGCGAGCGCACAAGAAGAGAATAGTCTTTCACTCTCCCGCGCGTTCGCTCGTCCGCATCGCGCGCGCGTCGCCTCGACTCGGGTCCGCGCGAGACACCGCTCGCGACCAGGTCGGCGGGAAGACGGATGCCTCATCCGTCGTCCGACTCGCACCGCTCGCGTCGTCCGACGTCCACGTCGAGACGCGCGAATGGGACACCGGGTGTAAGAAGATTCGTATACGTACCTTGGCGACCGGGGTCGCGGTGGAAGTCGTCGCAAAGGCGAACATGGTGGTACGTCGAACGAGTGATGCACTGAGGGCAGTTCGAGTTCGAAGGGCTACGTGTCGAGGGGCGGGTGAGTGTACGCCACCAACAGTGTACACTGTTTACACATTAAAACATCCAAACTGTAAAATATTCAACCATGGAAAAAGCGAACTATGCGTGTAAACAGTATGAATGATTCGCGGACAAACGCGCGAGCCGCTCGGTGCGCCCGCAGTGGCGCGTCGAAGCGCATTGCGCGTCTCACCCGACGAACGGGGACGAAGATGATGAGCGTGACGCGAGCGGCGGCGCATCGAGCGACGCACGGCGCGCTGACGGGCGTTCGTGGGAGGTGTGTGAGAGGAAACGCGCGGCGTTGGTACGGGTCGGGCGCGGACAATCGACAGCAGCAGCAGGCGTGGACGACTGGGTGTCGTTGTGCGGGCGGAGCGTGCGCGTGCTCGACGACGTCGATGCGGGCGATGCGACGAGAGGGTGTTCGAATCCCACGTCGAGGGACGCGGACCGAGGCGAAGAAGGGCTTCCTTTTCGGTGAGCTCGAGGACGTGAAGAGAGACGCCGAGGGGGGAGACGAGAGCTCGAGCGCCAAGAGCGTGCGATGGAGCGAGCCGCTGGCGATTGCCAAGTACCCGGCGCCGTGCCTGAGGGCGAAGAACGCGCCTGTGGAGTGTTTCGACGCCAATCTCGAGGCGCTGAGCAAGGCGATGTTCAAGATAATGTACGAAACCATCGGCTGCGGGTTAGCGGCGCCGCAAGTCGGCGTCAACTATCGCATGATGGTGTACAACGAGGCGGGTGAACCGGGTAAAGGACGCGAGGTGGTGCTGTGTAACCCGAAAATTGTCAAGTACTCAAAGGAGACTGATCTCTTCGAAGAAGGTTGTCTCAGTTTTCCGAAGATGTACGCCGACGTGGAGGTGCGTATTTGGTGCATTTCGTTTTTTGGTTGTTCGTTTTTCAACGATGCTCGTTTCGCGTCAAAGCCGGTGAGCGACACAAACATAAATATACGCTAATCCGATTGCTCTTCGGAGCGTGAGGAGATTAGAGCAATTTCGTGAGGCTTTAAATCGACGCGAACATCCCCGACGCTCGCTCTCGCCGACGCCCGTTTGCATTGAGGCGACTAACCTTTCTTCACTTTTCAATCCACAGCGTCCGATTGGTGTCCAAATCGAGGCTCAAAACTTGAAGGGGAAAAAATTCAAAATGACCCTGGATGGTTTTGAGGCTCGCGTCTTCCAACATGAGTATGACCACCTCGACGGCGTGCTCTACCATGACCGCATGTCTGAAGACGTGCGCGCCGAAGTCCAGAGCACCCTCGACGGCTTTGTCGCCGCGTATCCAGGCGAAGACAAAGCTTTGTAATTGATGATGATTTTTTATGGCACTTCCGCGCTCCTTGACTTTCGCGCCCCGTCCCACCGTGTGGACCGTCACCGTTCGCTGTTCGTTCTCCGCGCTCTGGATACTTTTGCCCTCGTTTTGCCCTGGGGTAACCGACAACAATCAGCGCACAATCGACTCCACAAGCCCGCGCGTCGGCGAACGCCCACGAGTAAACCGCGCCCAATTTATCGCGCAATCAGTCTGGAACATGTTTCGCGCCTCTTCCAGGCGTCACGCGTCCAAGATCGCGCGTGAGTGCGGCGTGAACGCGCCAGGGCCGTCGAGTAGTAGAGGTTTGATCGGCGCGAGCGTTGAACAGCACAGAGCCGCATTGAGCTCGCGCGTCGGTGTTGGACGTTCTGCGTCGAGCGCGGTGAGTGATGTGCACTTTGTACGAGGCGGGGCTTCCGCTCTATCCAAGCCGTCGACCCTGCGCGACTCGTTTCGTGGATTTGCGTCCGAAGCGCCGACTGCCGGCAGAGTTTACGACGTCACCGAGGAGATGCTGTCGTCGACGCTTCCAGAGGCGGATTCCGTGAGAGCGTTAACGCACGAATTTGCATTCGCGAACCAAGTGAGCCCGGATGACGACGAGGGTGCGGCGTCGGGTAAGAAGAAGAAGCCGGCATTGTCCAAGCGCTTGCTTGCTCGCCAGAGTGACGACGCTCTTCGAGCGGCGCTGGACTCGAACAGCAGAATAGACGTTCGAGGTTCGAGAGGCAGTGGAAAGAGCGTGGCATTAGCGAGATTAGTGATGAGGGCGAGAGAAGACGGCTGGGTTGTCGCGTACGTTCCAGACGGTTTAGAGCTCACGAGGTTGAGCTACTTTAGCAAGAGCACTGGAGAGGGTCAGGATGGTTTGTGGGAGACCCCAGACATCGCTATGCGTTTCTTGAAGCACGTCGCGAACGAACCAAACAAAACTGCCCTGGGTTCGATCAACGTTAGCGACGCGATCGTGCAGGTGATGCAAGAGGCAATGAAGAACAAAGCCACTGTGGCGAAGAAGGCTAGGGGAGGCAAAGGGGCGGCTTCCAAGGATGAAGAATCGGTCAATCTGGGCAGCGATGTCTCTTTGTTTGAGTACGCGCAAGCTGGTGCGTCTGACTCCACTCTCGCGGTCGACTGCGCGATCGAGGTTGTCAAGCAGTTGCAAGAACTTGCCAAGAGAGGAGAAAAGGTGCTCTTTGTGGTGGACCAGTTCAACACTCTCTTCGGCCCCTCCGATATGCACGAGGTCACCGGACCGCGATCTAAGAAGAACATTCCGGCCAGGCAATTGAGGTTCACGAAGCACCTCATCGAGGCGATCGATGCGACCACAGACCGTGATGCGAAACACGTCGCCGTCACAGCGGCGTGTGAGTCGGTTGGGATTTCTAAAACCATAACCGAGAAGTCTCGACCGCAACACGACGGCGATGGCGTCCAAACTGTCGATATTCCTCGGTTCTCACACGGTGAGGTCGACGCGATGCTCCGAGAATACAAGCGCGTGGGGATTGTCAGAGTCACGGTGGACGACAAGCACGTTGAAGCCATGAAAGCGCTCACCAACGGCAATCCAAGAGAGATGCAATCTCTCGTGTCCACTTTGCTCCGTTAGCTTATTTTGATTTCTAATAGAGACTATGTTCGTATTCACGCTTTGCGCCCTTCGAACGCGCCCACGAAATGAGTGACCCGCCCCGGACTCGACCGCGTTTCGTACCAGTTTGAATAAACGGAGAGCATGTTTTCAAGCTTCACAAACCTCCTCTGGGGTATGGCGCTGAGCGATCGCGCGACGCTTTGGATTTTGGGCTTCTGTGCATCCGGGACACTCGTCACGTTAACTTTGACGCAGAGCGTGCGCGGAGAACGGTTACGCCGGGAAAACGCGAGCAAGTCAAAGTTGGGCGAGTAGGTACTAGAACAAGATCGCCCATGGACGACAACATAGTCTCGGACGCGGAGGCTGACGATGAGGAACAACACGCCCCGATTGAGACGATGATATCGAGCGCCATGTCGGCGCTGAGCGCGTCCGTCTTGATTGGAGAGGCTGATGGAAGCGTGCAAAGGCACGGAACGGTTGCGGGGTCGACCGCGACTTTGGCCAACTGCGCCATCGGAGCGGGCGTGCTTGCGACGCCTTACGCTCTGAGTAAGTTCGGTTACGTCGGAGGAGCGCTCGTGATTCTCATCGCCGCCCTCTTGGTTGCGTTCACGCTCATCACGCTCGTGTGCGCTGGTTCAGAGTTTGAGTCCACTTCTTACCAAGGACTCGTTCGAGACGCGTTTGGAAAGCGCGCCAGTCAGTTTGTCAGTGCGAGTCTCGTGGTGTATCTCTTCGGCTCGTGCGTCGCCTACTTGATCATCATCGGTGATTCGTACTCGAAAGTCGTCGGAACCTTGGCTCGGCTCGATTCCAGCGCAGGCATTCCGTGGTGGGCGAGTCGACACTTTGCCATTGCCGTGGTGGCGGCGTTCTTGGTGACTCCTCTGAGCTTGTTGCGAGAGATGAGCCGTCTCGCCCCGGCAAGCGCCATGGCGCTCATGGCTTTGGCGTACACGGCGCTCGCGATCATGTTTGACGGCATCACGCGTTCCTCATCCACCGCTGATGGAGTTTCAGCTGTTGCGTTCAGGATGGATGTCGATTCCATCTCCGCAGTGCCCATCATCGTCTTCGCTTTCCAGTGTCACATTCAAGTTCTCGCCATCTTTTCCGAGCTGTCCGCGGGATCACCAAACGAACCAGACTTTGGAGAGGATATCGAACCAATTGCAGGACGCGAGACGGAACGTAAGAGGCTGCGACGCATGTACCAAGTGGTGGCGCTCGCCGTTGGGTTTTGTTTCGTTGGTTACTTGCTCGTAGCGGAGTTTGCCTACACCTCTCATCCTGACGTCACGTCGAACGTCTTGGATAGCTACGACAAGTCTGACAAAGCGATGTTGCTCGCGACAGCGCTGATGGGATGCAGTGCTGTGGCATCTTTCCCGGTGAATCATCACGCCGCGCGCGCTGCGCTCGATGACTTACTCGCGTCTGTTTTCGGATGGACGGAATGCGCGCCCGGTCAAGCGCCTCTGATGCGCCATGCGACGCAGACGATCGGCTTCGTCTTGGGTACATCGATACTCGCGTTCTCAGTCGAGGATTTGGGAAAGGTGTTCGAGCTCATCGGAGCGACGTGTGGAAGTCTCGTCATGTTTGTCATTCCGGCTTTGATTTTACTCCATCCGAGAATGAGAGAGATACCAAAGAATGAAACCGTTCTCGATGACGACTTGCGCGGACTGGACGACTACACGCGAGAATTACTTAGCTCGGTTCGCGGATTACTCGGCGAGGAAGAGCGAGAAAACGGAGAGGAGGGAGGAAACGAGGAAGAAGAGGAAGAGGAGTCTAAAGTTGACGTCGGCGCTGCGATTGTCGCTTCAATTCTGATGCTCATCGCCGTCTTTGTCGCCGTCAGTAACATTTACGTGCTCTTCTTCTTTCATCGAGCGGCACACTAGTAGTCTTACGCCTAGCATGTACCTGTACATTAGATGATGAAATCAATTCATTTTAAATACTGTAGTATTGCAACTGTTTTACGTGCGAGCTCTCTTGCTCGCGTGGGTCGATCCGTTACTCTCAACGAGAACAGCGCCCGAGTGTTGTCCACCGAATCCAAGGTCAGAAAATACCTTCCCGGCCATCGGCTTCGTGTACTGAAGCTTTTCTGGAACGTGAGCGTCCTCTTCGCGCGGTCCAAGTCCGAGCTGCCCCATGTACTGAGAGCCCCAGACGTATGCGGCTCCGTCGTCCAGAATGGCGCCACCGTTGACACCTCCGCAGGCAATCTTGACAGCTCTTCCGGGAAGATCATCAATCATCTTGGGCTCTTCCAAGAATCCGTCCGTCGCCGCGTTGGCGCATCGCACACCGCATCTACCGTCGGTCCATCGGCCCACGGCGATGACCTTGCCGTCACCCGTCAGGAAGAGCGAGTGGTGCGTACCCGCATCGCCAAAGACGATGCGCTTACCGCTGAGGCTATCGACCTTCTTAGGGAAATAAGTCACTTGTTGGTCGCCGCGCAAGTCAGGGTTAGGATCGAACATGCCTAACTGGTTACAGTTGGACAAACCCCAGCCATAGACGTCCGATTGGGAGCCATCGGCGTTGGCACAAATGGCAATGGAGTGAAAGTCGCCAGCGACAATCGCAGTCACGACGGGTTCACCTCCGAACGCAGATCCGAGCCCACCGCCGCCAGTCTTTCCGAACGACACGCGACCGGGCGTGAGGAGTCTCTTCTTCAGCGCATCGCTCGCGCGGTCGTTGTCTTCCGCTTCATCCTCTCCAAATCTTCCCAGCCGTCCCTTCTCGCTACATCCCCACGAATACACGGCGCCTTGCTGCGTGAGCGCGAGCATGTGATCGACACCGCTCGTGATGGTCTTCACGCGCTCATTAGAGCTCGCGGGTGTGTAGATTTGAAACGGAAACATGGTCTTCTTCGCGTCCAGGGTGTTTGGATTGAACGCCCACTCGCCGTTTGTCGTGCGGAACGACCCCCAAGCCCAAACCGCACCAGATTCCGTGAGCGCCGCACCGTGAGAGTCCCCGGTGCTCACCATGATCACCTTGACGTCCAGCGGCAATTCCACCTTTCCGGGTTCGTACTCGGCGTCTGGATCCGCTTGCTTATCAACCTTTCTCCCGAGCGCTCCGCCGTCGTTATTCCCCCAGCTAAAGCACGCCCCGCCGCTCGCCAGCGCCAACGTGTGCGTTCCTCCCGTCGCAATCTGCGTCACCTTGACGTTCGCCATGACCCCTCTCTCAACTTTTGCCGGTCTTCGCTTCTCATCCACGTCTCCACCGAGTCCGAGCTGTCCGCTATCGCCCGCGCCCCACACGAACGCTTCGCCGCTCTGCGCATCCGACCGACTCCTCGCTCTCGCATCCTCCTTCGCGTCCGCCGCCAGCACGTCCTGAAACTCGTCACGTATCTCCTTGGCGTACTTGACGTAATCTCGCGAGGCAGAGATGAGAAACGCGCACGGGTCTTCGCGAAGCTTACGCTTGACGTGCTCCAAAAACTGATTGTTCAGGGTTTGAATGTGCGCCGCGAAGAGTTCACCTCTCGCCCCATCGCCCAGGCGTCGGCGGTAGCCCAGCGAGGCGACGTCGCCGTCCGACCCGTCGTCTCCGTCGTCCTCGTCTCTCGCGTGTTTCATCGCGATCCGTCGTCGCCGTCGGCGTGTGTCGTCGTCGCGCCGTTGGAAATCGTTTGAAAAGTGTGCACTCAGCTCCTCATGTAAAACTTAGGCTTGTGAAGTGCACAGTATTGGTACGACAGTTGGGCGCACACGGCTCGTGTCGTCGTCACGACGCGACGCGACGCGGACATCCGTCCACGTCGATCGATCGACCGATCGATCGACGATGTTTAGAGCCGTCAAGGATGCCGCGCGCGCGTCGGCGTCGGCGTCGGCGTCGGCGTCTCCGTCGACGGGAGAGGCGACGACCTCGTCGTCTTCTGGGTGCTCTCGAGTGCCGCTGAAAATTGATTTAGACTCGACGAATCCGGCGATGAAGGACGGCTCCGCCGAGGCTGAACCGAGAATCGCGGGGCACTACGGGATGGATTCGTTCACGACCGTGTCGTGGGTGCGACACCAAGGTTTGATCTTGTGCTTCGGCTCGCACGGGGCCAAGGCGTTTGGCGCGCTCGGACTGGAAGCGTTGTACGGGTCGGATAAAGGCGAGTGTGAGACGAGGTTTAGCGAAGCTCGATGCGGCGGGTTCGTTTCACGGGCGTCGAGAGTGTTTAGATTGGGCGAGTATGGGGATTTAGCGGTGTGGGACGCGAGAAATCAGAGGTTGTTGGCGAGCGGATGCGTGGACGAGGCGAGGTGCGTCGAGGCGGTGAGAGGGACGAATTTCTTCCTCTGTGGGTCGTCTACGGGAGAGGTGAGCGTGTGGACGGTCGGTGTCGATGGTAAAGGGCGTGGCGCGATCGTTAAGCGCGATGGGTACGCGCTCACGGCGCAGCAGGTGCTTAGCAGAGTTGTGAATGGCGCCAACGGCGTCGTGGCGTTGAAATCTCAACCCGGACAGGAGTACGCCGCTGTTTTGATCGCCTTTGTGGATGGATCGCTAGCGTTGTGGCATTTGCACGAACGCAAGTCGTTGGCAGTCACCGCACCCTCGACTGTGACGGATGTGGGCGAGGATGATGGTGTGATGCTCACGTGCGCGGATTGGCTCGACGCGAGCACGATTGTCGCCGGTTACTCTGACGGCGTCATCAAACTTTTCCGGGTCACCGGGTTCGGTGGCTCCATCACGCACGAGATTAAAGAGCAGCAGAGCGTCAAACCGCATCTCTTGATTAATCCCTCGTATAAGGGTTCGTGCATGGCGATTCGATCGGTGAAGACTTTCATCAGCGACGACGACGACGTCAATCGAGATTGTTCAACGTGGATCACTCTGTGTGGAGGCGAGCCGATCGCCTGCCCAGATCCCGTCATTTGTGTTCGTGCGACTCGCGTCAAGGGATCACCGTATAGAATAGAGCGCGCCGGGGCCATCGCGCTACCGTGGTTCGGCCCTGTCCTGGACGCAGTCCCCGTGCCGTTTCGAGACGTCGTCGAATCTGTTTGCGTCTTGTCCGAAGGCTCTCAACTGCACATGCACGACGTTAGGTTTAGCGCCATCAACGGCGAAGACGATAGACGACCACACGAAGTGATGCTGATGAGACCCGCTCTGTCGGGGAGGTGTCCTCCGAGCGCGTGCGCGGCAGCGTCTGAGGTCGTGGACGCGTTCTTACACAACGCCACGACTCTCAACATTCCCCGACAGGAGATTGATCCTTCGTACGGATGGAAAGGTTCAAAGTGGCCTTTGCACGGTGGCGAGGGACCCAGAAGTTCAGAAGCCTTGTTGCCACGCATTATCGTGAGCGCGCATGGACGCAACGGTTCTGGTGTGAGAATTTACTTGGAAAGCGGAGGTCGGTTGGTATCCGGAGGGCATTTCGTCACCGGCGACGATCCAATTAGTTCCCTATATGTCGACGCCGGTGGCGCTCTCCTTGTCGTCGGACGTGTCAGTGGCAAGGTGGAGATTCATGCCTTGCGAAAGTACCCTGATGGCGATCGCAACGATCGCGATAGAGTCCACGTGCGCGAGCTCAGTAAGAGTGAAGCCGAAAGCGTCGCCGAAGAGGCGGCGTTTCACAGCGAAATCTCGCGAGATTTCATAGATAGTGATTCGTCTGCGACCTGCATGACTTCGGTCTACACGTTGATTGGTACGTACACTTCTGAATTGCACAAGGGCAAGGATGTGACGCGCCTGAAGTGTAACGCCGCCGCGACTTTTCTCGCCGTCGGCGACTCGCGCGGCGGCACGTCTCTCCTTGATTTGCAGCGTGGCTCTTTCGCGTGGGCTGCCTTACCTGCGGAAGAAAGCGCAGAAGCAACCGTCATGGCGATTAGAGACTTTGAATTCGGCTTGCCGCTACCTGATTTTCCCGGTGAAAACGTGTTGGCAATCCTCGACGCGCGAAGCTCTGTGAGATTTCTGTCGCTTTCACGAGGCGCACAGATGGGAAAGACGATGCATCCCAAATCTCCTACAGATGCCCTGGCTATTGCGCTGCAGCGTCTCGATGGGAGTCCGTCTGACATAATTCCACCTCGCGCCGTTGCGAGCTCCTGGTTCGCTCCGCCAAAGACTTTCGCGTATAGTTTCCTCGCCGCAGAGTTCGTCGTTGAAGAAGATGACGTGGACGAGGAAGAAAACGTATTGTCAACGGATGAAGAGGAATGCGAGGAGCGCCTTTCAAACTCGATACCGAAGTACACGGCATTGGTGATCACTGTCGCAAAAGAAGCCGTGCGCGTGTACCACGCCGTGGGTTGTTCGCGCGGAGAACGACATGCCCTTCGCAAAAGTCGACTTGACGAACCGTTTGTGTCCGCGTCCTTTGTCCGAGGGGATGAGGGGACGGATGCTTTCGGTCACGGCCGCGGATCCACCTCGCTGATCGCAATCACAGAGTATGGAAGGATGTGTAGCTTTGATACACCGTCGCTCAAATCTGGTGCGATGTGCGGGCCACTGCCATCGATGTCCAACATGGATACCGCATGTGTTTCCCGAGGCGGCGCAGCCGTCGTGGTCGCCGACGACGGCATGTCCATCGCCCGATACGAGACTTTCGGAACTGCTGTTCCCGCGGATGGATGTGTCGTCGATCAAGAAGTTGAAAGCGCGGCGGAAGCGGCGCGCGCGGCTCGAGAGGCGATGGAAGAAAACGATCCCGCGTTGGCAATCGGCACTTCGCCGAGGAAAGAAATTCCTCCGCTGACGACATCCTCGGCGTCACCAGCCTCTGCAAAGAAAACGATGCTGACCATGGGACAAGCTTTCCGAGATCGCGCTCGAAACGCATTCGAAAAGCTCGAAAAGCTCGCGACGACGCCACCCAAAGCCGAGGCGGATAGAAAACTCCAAAGACGCAAGTTTACGACGACGGACGTAGCCATGTTGTTCGCCGAAACACGCATCGAAGACCCGCCGGAAACGACGACGGTCGCGTCAAAAGAGAGGCAAGAACTCTTTTCGACGCGATTCCCGACGTCGACGACGAAAGCTGCCGCCGCCGAACCCGTCCGTCACACGGCGTCTGACGTCAAGGCGAAATACGGCAGAGTGTCCGAAGTGAAGTCCCAAATGTCGGAAACCCGCGACATGCTCGTCGAACGAGGCGAACGTTTAGAGCGTCTCTCCGACAAATCCGCCGCGCTCGAGAACGACGCCGCAAACTTCGCTGAGATGTGCAAGCAAATTAGGAAAAAATCTGAATCGAGTTGGTTGTAACAATTGCTAACGCGCGCGCGAAAAAATGTCGCCTCACATCTGGACGCCCTGCTCGCCCGAGTCCGAATGCCACCCCACGGCAACTGGCCCAAGTGGGCAAAGAAACGGCACGCAAAGGATTTTACCGCCCGCGACACCATCCTCGATGAGCTTCGCAAAAAGGAACACCACGGTTCGACGCTCATCAAGCGCGCTCTCAAGAAGGCGAAAACCTTTGACGAAGCAAAGCTTCGCCGTCGCATGCCGAGCGATGAAGACGCCGAGCGATTGAAAACCGCCGTGAACGCGACGAGAGGGTTAAACATAGACGTTCTTGCCAAGCAGTGCGCGCGCGCGTGCGCGGCTCGCGTGGAGGAGTCGTTAAAAGGTGCAGACTTTGTGCCGGTGGCGGCGGCTGAAAAAGCTGAAAAGGACGAAGAGACGCTTCGTGCGTCGCGCTCCGTCGATCTAGGAGATGGATTCGACAGCAGAGACGTCTTGCGAGGGATATGTGATGATGCTTCCGTGGCGACGCCGGCGTCGGCGTCAGCAAAGGAGGTTGTCGGGGAGAATGACTACGTCGCGGCGGCGAGACGGTTGTTGCACTCAAACGCAGTGCGCGCGGAAACGGATGCGTTGAAGGAACGTCTGTTAGCCATCGCCGCGCGGATGAATCGCGCGGTGGAAGGAAAGGTGAAGCGCGAACAGTGGGCGAAAGAAAAAGAGGAGCGCGCGGCAAAGAGAGCGGCTGAAAAGGCGAGAATGGAGGATAGAGCAAAGAGGCGCGCCGCGGGCGAAGAAGTGTCTTCTAGCGAGGAGAGCGAGAGCGAGAGCGATGAGGAGGATGCGTCGGATTCCGACTCTGATTCCGATGGTGATGACGTCGATGAGAGCGGATATCTCAGTCTCAGTGAAGACACCTTGGCGGAGCTTCGCGCCGCAAAGGCGGAGGCGAAGGCTTCGAAGAAGAATAAAAAGTCTAAAAAGTCTCGCGGCGACAGAGCTGCAGATGAAGACGCCGACGATTTGGATTTGGCGCCAAAGAAGAAAAAAGTGAAGAAGCGCATGGGTCAGCGTAAACGACGACAAATCGCGGAAGCGAAATTCGGCTCGAATGCGGCGCATCTCATCGCCGAACGCGAACGAATCATTGCCGAACGAAAAGCCAAAGAGGAAGAGGAGCGCAATATGCATCCTTCCTGGCAAGCAAAAAGAAAGCAGGCGGCACTGATCATCGACAGCAACGCGAAGAAGGGCAAAAAAGTGAAATTCGGTGACGGCGACACCGAAGTTCAGCCTAAGAAGCAGTATCCTCCTTCGTCTGGAAAGGTTCCGAATCGCCCGCCGAAAAAAAGTGACAAGCCGGAGAAGCCGCTTCATCCGTCGTGGCAAGCGAAACTCAAGGCGGACGCTCAAGCCTGGGGCGGTGGCGGCGTGAAACCAGAAGGCAAAAAAGTTGTCTTCGATTAGATCTAAACTCCTACTACTAGCTGTATCAATACACTCTATTCATCTATAGCACATACATTTGCGTTCACAGTCCGACGCCACACGCCGAATCGCCGCGCAAGTGTCTAAAAAGCGCGCTACGACTGGCAAAAGATGCACCACAATCTGCACACGCGAGCCGCGTTGCCGCTTCGCGCTCATTCCTCTGTATGTTTTCCTTCTCGAACGTTTGCTTTGGCATGGCGGACGTGCAATGTCGACACGACACCTCTACGTCTGCGCCTCCCACCTTGTCGCGCTGCCACTCGAATTTGCGCAGTGTTTGTTTCGAAAACTCGCTCTCCTTGAGCGATTGATTGCAAGTCACACACTGAACGTACCCAATTCGCTCGCTCAGAAACTCGCACGTAAACTTGACGCACGTCATCGACGCGCATTGAACTAGCTCCTCTTCGTCGACAATTCGGTAAACGAGTGAACTCAACCCATCCTGGCGCCACATCTTTTTATTTCGAGCGAGGAGCTTCGTCTTCTCCTTCATCTTGATTCGCGCATCATGCGTGTCGAGCTGTTCTAGCTTGGCTTCGATCGTCTCGACTCCAACCTCGAGATCGTCAAAGGCGACGTCCTCGACTCGTTCAACGTCCACACCTGCTCTCGCGCACCGCTCATACGCCGCGTTATCTTCGCCACCCCAGCCCCAAAATCCGTTCGGGTAACCGTTTGTGCCTCGATAAGAGCCCCCGAAATAAATTGTCACCCCACCAAAGCATCCGTCAAAGCTGTACCGACAACCGCTCGCCTGGAGCACGCGCACTTTTTGCTCAGAGCAACTGGTGTCACCCGTCAGCGAGTAAGCCGCTCGCGCCGATGCCTGCGGCGCCATGTCGCAATCGTGACAGACGAAAGGAACGACTTCACCATCGACGTTGAATCGATCTCGCGCGATGGAATAGGCGCAATTCAGCGCCTGTCCGCGGTTAAACCGCGAGCCATCGTTCGACTGTTCGGCGACAATCACGAGCACTTTTTGACCAACAGTGTCGTCGTGGAAGACGCGCTCTCGGAATCGCTCGAGCAAGGCGTCGAGCTGGGCGCGGCGAAATTTCGTTGCGTCTTCGCGGAAAGGGACGCCGATGACGAGGTCGTACTTTGCGGGTGACATCACGCGGTGGCGAGGCGGCGAGTGAGGAAAAGAATGTTCGCTATGTTTTATCATTGGAAGCGCGGTGCAAAAATCTATTTGAGCTCCTTCGCTTCGAACTCTTTGTAAGCCACTTTGACGATGTCAAACACCTTGTCGGCGATGTACCTTTGGGACATGCTTCCGCCCGCTTGAGACACCTTGTCCGGATGAATGATCACGAGCGCGCGGTGGTAACTCTTCTTCACGCCAGTCGGTTGCATGAGCGAAGCCATGTCTGGATTCTTGTAACGGTGACCCTCCCAAAGGACGTCTCCGAGGTTGGCGAGCATAGTGCGAATATTGTTTTGATTCTTCTTTTGCCAGGCGTCAATGTCTGCTCCTATGAGGTCTTTGAGCATTTGTCTCTCCGCCTGCTCTGCTCGAGCGGCGTTTTCTCTCGCACGCTTCTCGGCTAGCGCCGCTTCTATACGCTGACGATTGCGTTCATGACGCGCCTTCCGTAGCGCGGCTCGCTCTGGAGGTTCGTTAGGATCAATCTCCTCGTCATCTTCGGGCGTGTACACGAAAGAAGACGTCTTTGATTTGCTCGGCGTCGCGCTCGTCTCCATCGAGCCAAAGAGTTCGTCGACGACGCCCCCCGTCGGAACCGCAGCCTGCACATTCTCACTCGAAACGGTAAACATCGCCTCAATGGGATCAATGGACGAAGCCGTCGTGCTCGACGGTTTTACCGGGGTCTTCGACGCGCCGGCGCTGAAAAAGTCATCCAAATCGTCCACCGAATTCGACGTCGATGGTTGTGGACGCGCCGGTGCCTCCTTTGGCTTGCACTCCACCTTGACGCTCGGCGGCTTTGGCGCCTCTTGGCTCTTGGCCGAGTCCACGCTCGTGGTGGATCTAAATCGAGCCAATCCGACGGGCGCTTCGGGAGACGACGTCAATTCATCCAACAAATCGCTCGCATTTGTCAGACTCGCCGAACGCGAGTGAGACGACGATGAAACCACCTTTCCTCCATCGGGCGCGCTCGAACGTTTAGGCGAAGACGCGATATTCACCCCTCCGAGAATCTCATCCAGCCCGTCTATCAGCCCGTCCCCGTCGGTGTCGTGTGCCATCAACGACGCTCCCCTCTCCATCCCGGGCGACTGCGGCCTCGAAGCGCCAAACTCGCTCGCGCTCCGTGACATAGGACTCAGCAAATCAAAGAGATCCGAGCCCCCGCTCGCCCCTCGCGCGTGTTCACCAGACCCCGTCGTTTTGTCACCGGTCGCACCACCTCGCGCCCCCGCGGTGAAGAGGTCATCCAAATCAGACCCCGACGTAGCCTTTGGCACGGCGGTTTCCCGTCTCGGCGCTCGGCTCGCGTTCCCGCTACGTCCCGCCGTCGCCCCGCCCGTACCCGACGCGAACGCATCCAAATCCCCAAACACATCATCCGTCACCTTTGTACCACCACCCACACGCTCCCGGTCCTTTACCGACGTAACCTTTGTCGTCGTTCTCGCGTCTTTAAAGAAGGCTTCCAGATCATCCTCCTGAATCGATGAAGACGTCGACGACGGTCCCCCGTACGGTGTCGTCGTCGACGGGTTCGCCGTAAACTCAGAACTCGTCGTCGTCGTGCGCGCGCTATCGTCCCTCCCACCGCGCAATCCGTGACTCTTCGTCGTTCCACGCGCGGTTGCGGTCGTCGAAGAGGGTGAGCTTCGCATGGCGCTCGACGTCTTTGCTCTCTGCACATCCATAAAGTTGACGCTTCCAGACATCAAGTCATCGAGGTAGGATTTAGTTTTACCGACACCACCGCCGCCGCTCGGTGGTGGTGACGGTGCCATCGCGCGCGCGCGTGCGTGCGTGCGTGCGGGCGTCGAGGTGTGACGAATGGAATGGAATGTAGTTGATTTTTCATTTCAACTCGTCTTGACTTCACGACGCCGACGACTGCGTTTTTGAAAAGCGCCGCGAGTTGAGTCGCGTCGCCGTCGTCGCGAGTCATGACGACGACGTCCTGGTTCGATGGACTCGGGGATAAGCTTCGGGAAACGGCGAGCGCGGTCGGGGACCGGCTCGATAGGATGGATGACGAGTTGGATCGATTCGCACGTCGAGCATTGGGTGACGACGACGAAGAACAGAACGACGACGAACAGAACGCGAACGAGGGAAACGATCGAGGCGGAGCGAGCGAGTTCATCGGATCGGTGGATGACGGCGCCGCCGCCACAGACGCGTACGATGACGACGAACGCCGAAGAGAGGATACTTCGGCGGCGCGCGAGTTTACCGCGGACGAAGTGGACGCGTTGAGACAAGCGTTATCCATCGCGAAAGAGGAACTCGCGGCGCGAGATGCGAGGCTTAAAGACGCAGAGGAAGATTCACGCAAGTTGAGAGAGGCGGCGATGCGGGCGGCGAAGGAGTTGGCGGCGCAGAGAAGGAAAGAAAAGGCGGCGCGCGAGGATGATGGAGCAGAGGCCGCCGACGCCGCCGCTCGCGCCGACGCCTCGGAGATTCGTGCGCGATTGGAGGAGGTTGAGGCGGAGCGCGCGCGCGTGGAGATGGAAATGCGCGCGGCGCTGGAGGAATCGCAGTCGGAATTGGCGCGGATGCGCGAAGAACGCGCTGGGATTGACGCGGCGGAGACGGAGGCGCGTGCCGAGCTCGAACGCGTCGGGAAAGAGGCGGTAAAGGAAGCGGAGAGTTTGCGCGCCGAGATTGAGAAGCTGCGGGAGAGAGAGCGTCAGACGGCGAACGCGCAAAGTGGCAGTGGTGGCGGCGGCGGTCGCGGGAAGAAGGGTAAAAAAGGTGGACGAGGCGGTGGAGCTTTGCAGAGCGACGAAGCGAGCCGATTGGACGCGTTGACCAAGGATTTGGAAGACGCGAAAAAGGAGAGCGACAAATGGCGTAAATCGTCGGAAGATGCGCAAGCAAAGCTCGAAAAGGCGACGAAAGACCACGCCACGGCGCTCGAGCGCGCTCGCGCCGAGGCAGAAGAAGAGGCGCAGCGATCGAGCGCTACCGATGAGACGGAGCGGATCGCCGTCGCCGACGCGAGAGCGACAGATGCAGAGAAACGTCTGCGCGAGCTCGAAGAACAAGTAGCTTCGAGTTCGTCTTCCAACGAAGAGTTACGTAAAGAACTTGATCAAGTCCGCGCTCGCGCCGACTCTGCAGAGTCTCAGGTGGCTCAACTTCAAGATGAGCTCACGGACGCAGTCGCCGCCAGGGAGGACATGGAGGGTGCGGTTACGCGCGGAGCGGTTAGCGCTGCGAGCGCCAATTCAAAGCTGGCTAAGGCTGAAAAGGCGAAAGCGCAAGCCGAGGCTGAGCTCGCGGAGATTCGTGAACAGCTCAAGCTCATGGACGCCACGAGTCGTGAGGCGGCAACGTCCATCGCTGCCAGAGAAAAGGCTGAGTTGGCGCAACAAAAGGCTGAGGCGAAGTGCGCGTTGGCGGAGAAGGAGGCTGAAGAGGCTAAATCTCGCGCTGACAAGTTTGAGCGCGAGGGTGAAGAACGCAAGAGACGCTTTTCCCACGTACAGACGCAGTTCCAAGCAACTGAAGCTGGCCTTCGGGAGACTCTGGAGGAGTTTGAGCGAGAACTCAAGACGCTCAGAGGCAACGCGAGCGAGGCGGCAAAGATGAAGGCGGAAGCCATTTCAATCGTGGAAGAGACTCAGGCTGAAGCCGCGGAAACGAAGGCGGCCTTGGACGCGCTCACCGTCAAGGCGGAGAAGCTCGAACGCTTGCTCGAAGCTTCGGAAGCGTCTGCGTTGGAGGCGCGCACGAGACTGGGCGTTCTAGAGGAAATGGAGGCGCTTCGTAAAAACCAGCCAAAACAAGAGCCGGTTACCGAGGCGGTCCAAAAGACGACAATCTCAACGCAGACGGACGCTCTCAGAGAGCCGCAGCCGGTCGTCGTACCGAAGGATGACGAAGCGCTCAAGGAGCGTGTCGTCCGAATCCTAACGAGGCTCGATGTACCCACGCGAGAGGCAGTCGAAACGAGAAAGAGCTCGGACGGCGCCGGTTTCGGCATGCTTATGGGAATGTTCATGGGCGACGATGAAGACTCGGCGGAAGAGTCCTCTGTTCGCGTGAAACCGAACGACGAAGATTTGTCCAGTCTCCTCGACAGACTCGAAAAGTGGGTTAGTGCTTACGACCAGTCAATGACGCGAGCGCCCGTCGACGCGAAGGATGACTCGAAGGATGCGCAGATCGACGCGCTCACAAAGGAACTCGCCGAACTCAAGGCTGACGTCGGCGAACGATCGAGCGCATCCCTAGCAGCCGTGAACCGTCGGGCGCAGGAGGCTGAAACCGCCGCCGCGGAGGCTTTAGCGAAGCTCGCTCCTTTAGAAAAGGCGAACCGAGAGCTTTCGTGGCAAATTTCCATGCTCGCCGAACAAGACGAAAAGAAAATTCGTCCGGTGCTTCCGCAATCTGGTTGGTTCCAGCGCGCCGTCACGGGTTGCACCGCTCCGCGACGTCCCAAATCTGTCTTGCTCAACGCTGAACAACGCTAACATTCTCGACTAGTCGCCATGTAAAACACTCACGCTGGTTTTATCCACTTTTCCTCCTGATACAGTTGCCCATCCCACACTCGCCACTCATTCGCGCGAAATGCGCGTCGTCGCCCCTCGCGCGGACAGGGTGCATCCGTCGCGCACACCTTTGCGCCGTCCTTCGCGCGCACAACGCGGATTTTCATGTGCGCGCGTCTCCACGACGCGAGAACCAACCTCTGTCGCCTGTGGAGGTCGACACGCCCGCGTTTTGTGCCGCGCCGCGTCGTCCACACCCGAGACGCCTGTGGATCCGCGAACAACGGACGATAACAAAGACGACGATAACGACGCCGCGACGCCGACGCGCACGTTTGAGTGGGATCGTTTCGACGTCTTCGCGTCATACGGCGCGTTTGGCGCGGCGTTGAGCCTGGGGGACTCGGGCTTTTTGCAAAATTTCAAATATGGGTACGTGCCGTACTTTTGCGCGTTGGCGGTGTCGTCCATTTATATTGGTTCGCATCGCGGGCTCACTCGGGAGTTTCGCGAGACGATTTCGTTTGAGAGCTCGTTGGTCGGTCCAGTCGTATTGAGCGGTGCGCTCTTCGCTGCATACGTCGCGCTCGAAGTCTTGCACTTGGATTTGAGCGCCTTTGTGAACGTTTATTTTTTCATCCTTGGGACGATTGCCGTGGCGGGGAACGCCACCGAACCGCTCGGTGCGCTCGGTGATTGGTGGAAGGCGTCTTGTTATAAAGTTAAAGTGCCAGACGGTTGGGCTGTGGATCCGGAAACGCGCGAGGTCGTCGAGGATGCGGAAGTCGACGTCACTCCAGCTCAAATTACCGGGACAATATTCGGCATCGCGTTAGCGTCGGCAGACATGGCTGCGGGGCATCAGAATTTCACGTTGAACAACGCTATAGCGTGCTTCATCGTCACGGATTTCTTATCCGTCATCGGGTTTGGTTCCTTCAAATCTTGCGCTACGTTGCTTTGTGGATTGCTCGCGTACGACGCGTTTTGGGTATTTAAGAGCGAATCCGTAGTGGGGCAAAATGTGATGATGTCTGTGGCGACGAATCAGTCTTTTAACGGGCCGTTTCGATTGCTCTTCCCTCGTTTCGAGGACGTGCTCAACCCGGCGCCCATCGACGCGTTTCCCTTTAGCCTTCTCGGTCTGGGAGACATCGCCGTTCCCGGTCTCTTGTGTGCGTTGATGCTTCGGTACGACGCGTTCCGATCGACAGATTTGCGCGCACGAGCTTCCGCTGCCGCCGGCGCGTTCATGGATATATTTGAAACCGAACGCGCGTTGGTTGAATCCGGCGAGCAGCCGGCGTCGGACGCGGACGACATCGAGAATGATGGATACAAGAGTGGTATCGGGAAAAGAGCCGGCGACGCCGCCGTGCTCGCTTACGACTCTGCGGAGGACATCAGCGAGGACGCCATGTCCATCCCATCGAGCATGAGTGGTCGTGCGTTTTTCAGCTCTTCGCTCTCCGCCTACGTCGCCGGGTTGCTTTTAGCAATCGCCGCCAATCTCGTCACGGGCGAAGGTCAGCCCGCTTTGGTGTATCTGGTCCCCTGCACGCTCGCCTCGGTGATTTATTTATCAACCACTCGCGATGAATTCAGTAGGCTCGCTTCCTTCAAAGATGAGAGCGGCGCGTCTAGCCTGTTGTAACATTATAGCCTAGTTAGCTCGAGCGGTGGTTGTGCGGTTTGATCGTCATTTTCCGAGCGTTTTTTTTAGCGTTACGAGACGGCGTGACCACACACGCGCGCGCGCGAGACGGACGAGATGGCGCCGAAAAAGTCCAAATCCAAGTCGAAAAAGAAGAACAAAGACGAAGACTCGCTCGTGAAAGCGTCGCCCGCGACTGCGGACGGAGCGGGAAAGGATGGAAAGGAAGAGGAGGAGCCCGACATGACGCACGCGTACGCTGAGAATCTTCGAGCAGAGATTTACACGGATGTGAACGCGAATCCCAAGGCGCTCGTGCACACGACCGAGTGGCGCAAAATTATGAATGGTGCGCGCGCTTTTAAATCTTCGTTCTGTGCCGTGGATGCGTTCGCGATCGATGCGTTGTATAGACTGACTAACCTGACTGATTCGACGCGGACGCGTCTCGTCGGACGCGACAGGCGACCCCGTGGAAATTAACCCATCCGTCGGAGCTGGTATGAAAATCATGACCGTGGACGAGTGGATTTCGAGATGGAAGCAGAACGAGAGGTTTCCCGAGTGCCTGTCGTGTGGGTCCATGAACACCAAGGAGCATCACTTTACTCAGACTTGGTGTCGCGGGAAGAAGAAGTTCGAGTCGGAAACAATCTGTTGCGAGTGCCACATGTGGAGCTGGCGTTCGTACGCGGACCCGGACTTCTTAACTCCTGAGGAATATGACAAGCTCAAGTGGGAAAAGCTCGTCGCCGAGCACGCGCACCAGTTTGAAGAAACTGCCATTGCGGATCAAGCCGCGCCCGAGGCGGTGCCGGCGTCCGCCTAAAATCAATCGTCTTCGCTACCATGTAAAAACCTTCTCGTTACAAAACAAACAACAATCTCATCAATCAAACTATGCGCACCACGTGCCGCTCACTTTTTCGCGCGAAGCGCGTTGTTCGCCTTCATCCTCGCCAATCTCTCCAATTTTCGATACCTCGCCGCGTCCTCGGCTGAAAACTCGGTTTGCCAGTCCAAACCTTCCTCCTTCAACGCCGCGATCCTCCGCTCGTAACCCCCTAAACTCTCCTTTGGCTCCAACAGCGTGTACAACCAATCCGGATACGCATCATCCGGCCCCAACTCTGGATCCGAACCCGTCTTTAAATAGTTTAACCCCGTCGCGTGCGTCTCGCTCGCTCGTCCTTTCGCCCTCGCGGCGCCGCCTTCGCCGCCCTCTGCGTCCACGACAAAAAAATAAACCCGAAATCGAACCGTCAGTCATCAATCACACACTCACGTCGTCGTGATCACCACCGTCCTTCCGTCCGTCCGTCCGTCCGTCGTCGCGAATCGAACCCGATTCATACAAAAAAACCATTCACTCGTTACCTTTACCCGCCTTGCCACCTTTCCCCTTGGCGACCGCCGCTTTCGCCTCGCGCGCGACGCTCGTTCCGATCGTCCGCGTCGTCGTCGCGTCGCCCTTCGTCGCGAGCATCGCCCGCGCCATCGCCGAAACCCCTCGCCGCATGATCGCCGAAACCGAAACCGAAATTCCAATCGCGGCGGCGTGTGACGCATCCACCCACGCATTCGTCATCATCGTCATCCTCAGAAGAATGCGCGCGGCCGTTGGAACCGCGAATCACCGACAGGGACCCGCCGTCGCGGACGCCGACCGAGGAAACCACCGTCGCGGCGGCGAAGGGCGCGCGCGGCGTGGGCTCGCCGGGAGGCGCGTCCAAGGACTCGCGCGGGCACCAGGTGCGACGGCGTCAACGGTAGCGATAGCGACGACGAGGAAGATTTCAGACGCGAACGTCTCGGACGGGGAGTCGGCGCCGATGATGCGGGGGAGCGGGATCGGGGCGCGCGCGAGAGGAACGTCGACGGTGACGTACGCGTCGTCGTCGTCGCGAGGGACGGCGATGCGAGCGCTCGGTGGGGATGACGAAGACGCGGACGGATTGGTGTCGAAACCGCTGGACGCGGGCGAGGCGCTGAGACGCGCGTATTTTCCGGTCCTCGTCGCCGCGTTCGGGGCGTTTTCGTTCGGGTATCACTGCGGAGTGGTGAATCCGGCGTTGGAAACGCTGGCGAGGGATATCGGGATCGTTTCGGACGTCGCGGCGAAGGGCGCCGTGGTGAGCTCGATGCTCTTTGGCGCCGCGGCGGGGAGTTTCATCGCCGGTGGATTGGCGGATAAGATTGGGCGCAAGTCATCTCTGTCTGTGGCTGGCGTCGCGCTCGCCATTGGGAGCGTCGCGTGCGCGACGGCGATGGGGTTGAGCTCTATGCTCGCGGGTCGAGCCTTTGCGGGTCTCGGCGTCGGTTTGGTGTCGATTCTCGTTCCCATGTACATCAGCGAACTCGCGCCTCCCGCGCATCGAGGCATCTTGGGAGCCGGCCCGCAGCTCTCCATCGGTCTCGGTATTCTCATTTCCGTTCTTCTCGGGCTCCCGCTGCAGGATCCGCTCGTCGATCCGTCTTGGTGGAGGACGATGTTTTGGATCGCGCTCGCTCCGGCGGCGGCGCTCGCCGTGTTCGCGAAGCGGATTCCGGAGAGCCCGTCGTGGTTGCGATCAAAGGGACGATTCGAGGAGGCTGATGGCATTGAGATCAAACAGTTTGGCGACGTCAACGCGGAAAACCCGGATGGAAACGCGCCGACAAAGGTGGCGACCTGGAGAGAAGTCTTGCAAGCAAAGACGAACCGTCGCGCGTTGCTCACGGGACCCACACTCTTTTTCATTCAACAGTTTGCGGGGATCAACGCCATCATTTACTTTTCCACGAGCATCTTCCAGTCGGCTGGGATCGAATCGGGCGTCCTCGCCTCTGTCGTCGTCTGTATCGTCAACATTCTCGGTAGCGTCATCGCCACCGGATTGCTCGACAAGATGGGTCGAAAACCGCTTTTGTCCTACTCGTTCCTCGGCATGTCGTTCTGCTGCGTGGGCTTGGCGGCCGCTGCCGCGTTCCCCGTCATGGCCATGGCTCCGACGCTTTCTCTCGTCTCTGTCATCGCATACGTGTTCATCTTTGGCATGGGCGCCGGTCCGGTGCCAGGACTCTTGTCTTCCGAGATTTTCGCGCCGGCGGTGCGCTCGCGAGGCATGGCGCTCTGCTTCCTTTCACACTGGTTCTTTAACTTTTGCATCGGTCAAGGATTCTTGCCCGCCGTGGAATTTTACGGCGCAAGCACCGTCTATCTCGCGTTCGGGGCGTTTTCCCTCTTGGGCTACATCTTTACCCAATCCTACATCATCGAGACAAAGGGCAAGAGCCTCGACCAAATCAGCGCGGAACTCAGCGGTAAGTAATCGTTGAATTTCATTTGTAATTCGCACTTGCACTACGTTTGCAAACACAACGACGAAACATTCTTTTACTAATACTTACAATTGTCCATCTAAGCGCCGCGAGCGGGCTGAAACATGCCGTGCAAGCCGTGCGGGATTCTATTCTGGAGCGGAAACTGCGCGACGGGTCCCGCCGACAAGTTGGCGCAATCGAGGACGACGAGTCTCGACACACCAGATTCGTTCTCAACAGAGTGGTCCGCAATCAGTCCCAGTAGCCATGCGTCGTCTTCGTTGACGCCGTTCTTCTTCGGCACGATGACTGGCTCTTCACAAAACGAACGATTGGACGCGTACCACTTTTGCAATTCTCCAGTCTTCAAATCGATTCGCACGTATCCAAGAGGAGGACCACTCACTCGCATCTCATTGCTTAAAGATGCGTAGACGTATCTGCACTCGCGTTTTCCCTCGTAAAGCGGAGAAACGTGCGGATGGTCGATGCACAAGTCTTCGCATCCTGGAGCAGGTTGGCGCTTCACCTCTCCAGTTGTCGCGTTGATTTCGTACATCCAGAGCAGCGTGCGCGGAATGTTGTTGAAATCTGGAGTGAGCTTCGTCGGCACTTCAAATGGCCAAGGATCGCTCGAGCCCCATTCCCCGAGGAAAACGCCAGGTGAAAGTTTATCCCATCCGGCTGTGTACGCGGTGACCCATTCATCCTCGTCTTCGTTCTCTTCGCCTCGACACAAAGCTCTGCCGTCGTGAGCAAACGCAACGTGAATTTCAAACGACTCCTTCGGACCGGTAGCAACCACAGGGGATGGCGCCGTCGACGTCGAACTCAGCGCGGTGGATCTCGGGATCAAATGCACGAGCAACGGTTCCTCTGGTTGCGAAATGAGGCATTCGCCCGCACCTTTCACCCCGGCGAGGAACGGCAACGGATCGATACCAAGCCTGTTTTGAATCATCACGTACCACTTAGCCGTCACGCCAAAATCGTGCGGCGCCGCTTCGCATCCTTCCATGACGTAATCGCGACGTCCGCGCTCGTTCCAATCTTTATCCCACTCCCACAGCGAAATCTCGACAGCCTTTTGCGTCACGCGCGATCGCCATCCCCATCCGCACAGAAACCCGGTGTTCGGATCGATGTGAGGATGAGCCGTGAACGCCCGGCCGCCAAGACCAGACGAGCGCTCAATAATCGATCCTATGGGCTCTGGAAGCCCGAGCGTAAAGTACTCTCCGGGCTCCAAACGTCCTTCTAAACTGTCCACGCCCGAGCTCTTGAGCGTTTCGCCATCGAGCGAGATGGGCTGTCCCGCCTCGTAGAGCGCCAGCACTCGCCCACCCCACGAGATAATGTTCGTGTTGGCGAGATTTTTCGTGTGCAAATCAAACCAATTCGCGGGAACGCCGCCGTCTCTCATCGTGCCGAAAGTCCCTCGGTACAACACGCTGTCGCTCGCCTCTTCCTTACGAAACTCTTCGGTTCGCACAAACTGCGAAGTGAACCGCATCGATTTCCCGCTCTCATCGAACGCGAACCGAAGTGCGAGCCCATCACCATCGAGCATATGCGCGTAATCCTTCCCACCGCGCTTGAATAATCCCGGACCAATGCGATAGAGCGTCCCGCCTCTCAACTCTTCTGGCGCTGAACCGCTCTCTGCCGACGCCTCGCACGCGTAATCGTGCTCGCCGTCCGCCGTCACGTACGCGTGCGCCCAATCCGCGTGAGAGTAAACGCAATATCCGTGCGTGTTCGGGTTCGCGAGCAACTCAGCACCGGCTCTTGGGTCGATGGCGCCGCGTTTCACGCCCCAACCGAGCGTGTTTGGCGCGTACTCGAACGCCTTATCCGTCGATCCCGACGTCGACGCGGCACGGCATCGCGCGCGACGTCGCGCGTGCGTCATCTCGGAGCATTTTACGTCGTGCGTGACGCTCGCGCGCGGCGTCGACGTCGCAGACATCCTTCCACGCGTCGCCAGCCAGAGTGTGACGTCAGCTCGCACTCTTGTGCACTTTTTGAGATGCGCAAACTTCAATCAGCGACGCGCGCGTCGTTCGGTGAATCTGCGACAGACATGGCGAACGATGCGCTGTGCAAGGCGAAGAAACGGTATCGGACGCTCACGTCCGGGACTAAGGCTCCGAAAGCCGGCGATGAACCCTCGGCCAAGGCGCCGGTCATCTACTGGATGAGTCGAGACCAACGCGTGCGGGATAACTGGGCCTTGCTGCGCGCGATCGATATCGCGCGCGCCAACGATGCGCCGGTGGTGATTGCGTTCAATCTGCTCACAAAGTACCTCGGCGCAGGGGCTAGACAGTTCGGGTTCATGCTCAGAGGTCTTCGCGAGCTCGAGGGCGAGGCAAAGTCGCGCGGTTTGCACTTTACGATGACGTTCGGCGATGATCCAGCGGTGGCGATCGATCAGCTGGCGGAGAAGATTGGAGCCAAGGCAATCGTGTGCGACTTTTCGCCGCTTCGCGATGGATTAGCTTGGCGAAAGTCGCTTGCGAGCAGGTGCGAGTCTCGCGGCGTGCACGTGGAGGAGTGCGACGCGCACAACGTGGTGCCGTGCTGGGAAGCGAGCGACAAGCTCGAGGTTGGCGCGAGAACGCTGCGCGGGCGCCTGGCTAAAAGGTACCACGAGTTTTTACACGAGTTTCCAGAGATCCCTGATGGACTGGCGGCTTACGAGGGGCCGAAGCTCGACGATATTGAATGGGATAAAATCATCGCCGAGGCGCTCGAGCGCGGCCAAGCGGTGCCAGAGGTGACTTGGGCCATTCCGGGCGAGACGGCTGCCGCCGCCATCCTGGACGACTTTGTGAACGTGCGCATGCGACTTTACGAATCGAGAAACGATCCGGTGAAGCCGCAAGCGTTGAGCGGTTTGTCTCCGTGGTTGCACTTTGGCCAAATTTCTGGCCAACGCTGCGCCTTGGACGCCAAAAAGGCGTGCGGCAAGGCGTCCCCGAAAGCGTACGAGTCCTTTTTCGAAGAGCTCGTCGTTCGCCGCGAGCTTTCGGATAACTTTTGCTACTACAGCCCAAAGTACGATTCCATCGAAGGGCAAAAGTACGATTGGGCCAAGGATACTCTGCGCATTCACGCGGGCGACAAGCGCCCGTACGTGTACACACTCGAGGAATTCGAGCGCGCCAAGACGCACGATGATTTGTGGAACGCGGCGCAGCGCGAACTTCGATACGGTGGTAAGATGCACGGTTTTTTGCGCATGTACTGGGCGAAGAAGATCCTCGAGTGGACGGCGTCTCCGGAACAAGCGCTCGAGTTTGCCATTTTCCTCAACGACAAGTACTCTCTCGACGGCCGAGATCCGAGTGGTTACGTCGGTTGCATGTGGTCGATCGTCGGCGTGCACGACCAAGGGTGGAAAGAGCGCGATGTTTTCGGTAAGATTCGTTACATGGCGTACGACGGCTGCGCGAAGAAGTTTAGAATTCCAGATTACATAGCTCGCGTCAACGCGCTCGTCAAGGCGGCGAAATCCGATTTCAAGTCGGGTGAAAAGTCGTCCGCAGCCAACCCGGGGTTGTTTAAGATCAACGTAGGATCGAAGCGCAAAGCGGGAGAAGCTTAGGCACCAGCGATGAGCGAGCTCTACACATAGTACATTACAATGAATAACGACGACGTCTTTCGTCACTTGACGCATTCCTTCTTCACACGATATCTGTGGTGACAAACGTATTCCAAAACCATCTCGTCACTGCGTGAGACATCAAGCCGAGCGGACCGAACATGCAACACAACACCAATGAGTGACGCACCGGTATTCTCGCCACCAAATCCCCCACGCTCGCGCTCCATCGCGCGCTATCCATGTACACGAAACGCGCGACAAACAAATCCAACGCGAGCAAATGCACCCACGCGCTCGACGCCGTCTCCGCCGTCGCTAAAAACCCCGAGAGCAAGCTCACCGATTTATTCAACATCCCTTCACCCGGGTTCATAATCACCCGTCGCACCGCTTCGAAGACATCCGTCGACGTGAAGGACGCGTACGCCGCCGCCAGATAACACGCGCCGAGCAACCAAAACGTGCTCTTGCTCGACACCAGCTTGAACACCTTTTCCGAGCGTGGAAACGCAATCATCGCCGCGTACAGCGGCATCACGCTCGTCGTCGCGATGGTAAACGCCGCTTCCGGTATCACCGCCACCGCATTCACCGCCACGACGCCTCTCTGTCTCTGTCGTCGTGCTTCCCGAGGCGTTCGTTGCGTCGTAATCATCATCATCTTCTTCTTCTTTTCGACACCGTCCACGCGTCGTCCACCGAACGTCGCCGCCGTCGCGACCGATCGCGAGCGTCCGATGCATCGTCCATCACCACCGCGCGTCGTCGTCGTCTTCAAAAACGACGGCGTCAGCGGTGACGCGCGCCCCATTTTCTTCGTTATCCAACAGCGCGCGCCATTGAGTGAAGCGTCGAAATCCGAACCGATGTCGATGTCGACGCCCTCCGAGTGGGCGCCGGCGCCGGCGCCGTCGCTCGCGGACGCATCCCGGTCGTCGTCGACGTCGGTGTTCGTCGACGTCGACCAGCGATCGGTGACACCGGTGGATAAACGCGCGAGCGCGAGCGAGGAGGCGAAGGCGCTGTTCGACACCGCGTTGAGTCAGCGGCAGAGCGCCGACGCGCCGCCGACGCGCGTCGTGACGTGCGCGGCGCCGCTGGACGCATTCATCGTCCGCGGGTGCGTCGGAGACGACGAGTGCGAGGCGTTGATGCGGGCGGCGGAGCGAGCGGGGTATAGTTTTTGGAGCGCAGAGGAGGAGTCGCGGCGAGCGACGGCTGGAACGTCCGAGTCGGCCGACGCCGCGAACGATGATGATCGACGCGGATCGGATTTTAGAAACGCAGACACGGTCGAAGTACACTCGACGACGATTGCAGATGAACTGTGGAGACGATTGCGAGCGCACGTGGAGGAGGAGGTGATCGTGGATGCGTCGCATCCGCTCGCCGAGCCGGGAACGGAGGGCAAATGGGTCGCGTGCGGCGTGAACGATCATCTATTGTTCAATCGATACGACGCCTCGGGGCACTTTTCCCCGCACACGGACGGGGCGACGATTCGTGATTTCAACTGTCGATCGTTGTACAGCGTGCTCGTTTATCTGAACGATTGCGAACGGGGAGGTGAGACGTCTCTGTTCGTTCCGCCGTCCGACGCGGCGCCAAACAAATTCATCCTCGACGATCTCAACCGTTACCGCTGGCCCAAGGAGTGGATCGTCGACGCCGCACCGGTTGAGCGAGGCTCCGTCCTCGTTTTCCGTCAGGACATCCCTCACGAGGGCGCTCCCGTCGGTGAGGGTCATCTCAAGCGCATCATTCGCACCGACGTAATGTATCGACGCGAGCCGCCCCTCTTCGACGACGCCGTAGGTCTCGAGGCGTATCGTTTACACCAGGACGCCATGCGCGCCGAAGCTTCTGGTGACGCCATGTCCGCCATGCGTCTTTTTCGTCACTGTCGTCGCCTCTGTCCAGACTACGCCAATCTCGTCGGCATTCATTAATATTGTATCATTTTCGACGCGACGCGCGTCTGTTGTAAAAAGGTTTGTTCAAAAAGTCATCATCTTGTCTTTCCCACACATGTCAACACGCGAGTCGGAAGACACGAGCGCAGTCGATCGTTCGAGCGATCGAGAGAGCGAGCGAGCGAGACACACACGCGTGATATATATATAGCTAGATAGACGCATCGTCGTGCGAACGAGTGAACGAGTTCGCCATGTTTCTTAAAGCGATTCGGCGGTCGCGACTTGACCTTCTCACGCTCGGTGGACACGACGGATCGAAGGAAGACGCCAAGTGCCACGCACACGAAGAACGCGCACACGTTGGTGCGCATAAGCGCACGTGTTCGCAAGTGCATTCGTACAAGTATACGTCGCCGACGCCGTCGTTGTTTGAAAAGATTTTCCTGGAAAAGTGGTGGACGTACGTCGTGGAACGTTGGTGTCCGATGTGGATCGCGCCGAACGCGCTCACCTTTGGTGGGTTGATGTTGGTTTTGATTGCTTACGTCATGATTTGGGGGTTCTCTCCGGGTCTGGCGCACGAAGCGCCAGCTTGGGTGTACGTGACGTGCGCGGCGTTGATGTTTGCGTATCAGACGGCGGATGGCATCGATGGGAAACAGGCGAGAAGGACAAAGAGCGGATCGCCGTTGGGTGAGGTTGTCGATCACGGATGCGACGCGGTATGCACGTGCGTGTACGGCGTGATGTTTGTCGACATGCTCGGTTTTGGATTCGCGAATCCGATGACGAGGTTGATGTCCGTCGTGACGATGACTTCGGGTAGGATTTTCTTTGTCGTGGACACGGTTTCGAGCACGTACACGGGTCGGCTTCCAGTCAACTCGCTCTTCGACGTGCAAGAGATGCAAATTTGTCTGCAACTACTGATAATCACCCTGGCTTTCACGGGCGTGGACGCTCTGAATGCCGTCACGATGACGCTTCCAGTGTTGGGCGAGAGAGGCGCGATGTCGCTCGCTGTCGGCTTTGGCGCCCTCTTTGGCGCGCTCTCGCGAGGGATGACCTTTTACAAAACCATCATGGATCCCAAGCAAGCCTCCGATCACTGGCCTGAGCACAGAAACCCGATTTTCATCGCCGTGCTTTGCATCGCAAACGAAATCTTCCACGGCGTTTGCCTCTATTTCGCTCCGAATCTTGCGCTTGCGCACGCCACGAGCGTGTTGCTCTTCGCCGAAGCCGAGACGAGCGTTATGCGTCTTCGCGTCTCTGATCCGGATTTCCCGCTCTTCAACTGGTTGAGCGCATTGATCATGATTCTCACCACGCTCATTCCCACCGGTCACGCCTTTTTGAGCGGTACCCTTCTCGGCGCGGCGCTCTTCATGTTGCTTCATCGCGCCACGACGTTGTGCGCTCAAATCACCGGATGTCTCGGCATGCATTCCAATATTTTCATTCTCAAGAAAGATTAGCAGTTGTCAATTTAATATTAACCCCCTCCTAGTGCTCACTAATTCGTCTACGGTACTTCTTCTAAGTCGCTACTGCTCGTCTGTCACCTTCTGGAGAAGACTGCAAAGGTTTCGATGTGATTTGTCGCCGGAAAGAACACAAAAGATTCGTGATGCGCGAGACGCCACTTTTTGGAATCCATGAGCTCATCCGCGTCCCTCATGAATGAATTTAAATCGCAAGAAACGTAAATGAGCGTTTGTAAATCATCACTCAAACTATCGCTCGTGAGAAGGGCGCGAAGTTTCGCATCCAATCCTTTCCGCGGCGGGTCGACGACTAAGACGTCGCAATCCGTCGTGGATTCCTCAGCCACGCGCTCCGCCTTGGCCACGCGTAGGCTCACTTTCGCCCGCATTTCCTCAGGAAGTTCATCGCGCGTACGCTCCCACGCTTCGGCGACGGCGGACGAGGATTCGACGAAACGCACGCTGCGCACGTCCAGGTTTTCGTTCGTCACCAAACTGTATCCAATCGAGCCAACGCCGGCGAACATTTCGACCACGCGCGAACCCTTCGGCACGTGCGACGGTAAGCGCTTCAAGAGTTCCCCGTAGGCCTCAGTGTTCGCCTGCATGAAGGAGCCCGGGAGGTAATATACCCTCTGCTCGTTTTGGGGAGTCTCGAGAAACGTCATGCGTTCGCCGAGGACATGTGTCCATCCCACCGGATCAAAAATGGAATTCGTCTTGGCGTTTTGCAAATTGACCCACATCCCGCGAATCCTACCGTGGCTCCTCGACGCAATCTCCTCGCACACCGCGCGCATTCGATCCGTTAACCCGTTCGCCACCGGTGCGTTCCACACCAATGCGACGCACGTAGATGCGTCGACATCCGTCGAGACGTTCCAAGCCCCACGCGTCTCGCTATACGCTACAATTTGGACGTATCGCAACTCCCCGCTTCCATCCCCTTCGTCGTACGGCTCCACGCCAACATCCACGCACACGTCCCGAACAATCCTTGCCGCATTATTTATAGCTGGATGCGACACCGCGCACGTCTCTATCGGTTCCAACTCGTGCGTTCCGCGACGAAACAATCCCAACGCCAACGCAGCCGTCGGCGACGTTCTCACCGCCAACTTTGCCTTGCACCGCCACCCCGTCGACGCCCCTCTAAACGTCGTGTGCGTCGTCCCGCACGTCCTCGACGTCGACGGCACGTTCGCAAAGTACTCGACCGCCCGTTCGAGCACCTCTGGCGTCGTCGGATCGGTCACGTTCGCGCACCCAGCGCAGGCTGGAAAGTGTCCACACTCGAACGACCCACCTTCCGCGCGGACGACCCGGACACCGCGACGAGACGACCCGCGAGCGACGCTTCTTTGGCGTCGCACCCGTCGTCGGAGCGCCCTCTCATCGGGACGTCGTTCGACGGTGCCGCACCGAAGAAGCGTCGACATGCCGCACTTCACTTCGTGACGCCTCGCAATGCCGACAACGCTCTCGGCATCCACGCGCGTCGTCGTCGTCGACGCATCCGCGACCCGATGCGCGCGCGTCACGCGCGCGTCGGCGTCGGCGTGTCCGGCGTCATCGTCCGTCTCGACGTCGCGCGCGATTCGTCGACGCGCCGCATCCACGACGACGCCGACGAACCGAACGCGACACCGACGACACCTTCACAGAGCGTTGAGCTCGGACGACCTCGTCGTCGTCACCGGCGCCATGGAACGCCTCGCGCAGTCCTCGGCGACGCTGTTGCGCGAAAACGATAAGTCCATCGACGCCCGCGTGGCGTGCGCGATGCCGGCGGAAGCGTTTGAAGGGGTGAAGAACCCGCGAGACGTGCGCGCGAAGGAGTTGGTGTATCCGCACGCGGATAAGCTCGCAATGTTGAAGGACGCCGGGGCGGCGACGGTGTCGACGCGAGACGACGACGCGATGCGCGCGTTGCTCGCAGAGACGACGTGCGTGGTGTTCGCCGAAGAGACGCCGAAAAAATTGAGAGAAAGCGTGGAGAGGGTGATGCGAGCGGTGGACGCGGGCGAGTGTAAAAAATTGAGACGGGTGGTTGTGTTGAGCCGAGTGGGCGTCGAACGAAGAGACGTGGATCCGTGGAAGTACATGAATCGCAAGACGTTCCGCGGTGGGGCGCCGTTGGATGACGCGTGGGAAGCGGAGGAGATGATTCGGGCGAGGGCAGCGAAGGAGGTGAAGCCCGGGGGTGTCGCGGATGGATGGACGTACACGGTGGTGCGAACGGGTGAGTTGCGAGGCAACGGACCGACGAATGTCGTATACGGAGACTACGCGCTCACGCTCGTCGATAACGCCTTTGACGTTCGCATGCAAGACATTGATGTCGCCAGAGGTGATACAATGGGGAACGATTACACCAAGAGACTCAGCGCCGCCGCTTTCGCCAATCGCATGCTCACCACGTCGAGATACGACGTCCTCAACGCCGAATTTAGCGTCGTTTCGGTGGGTCCGGTGCCTCGCGAGCGCAGAAAAGGCTACGATGTCGCCAAGGGGAAGAGTCCACCGCCCGTATCCGATCGCGAAATTGACGAAGAGCTCGCACCGAACGACGGCGACGTTGAATCCGCGCCGGATGCCGTGCCTCAACCGGTCTAATCTCGCTCTCGCTTTCGCTTCACGCGCGGTTGTTCTCCGCGTCGGTTCGATCCATCCATCGATTGTTCGATCTTCACACTGTTAGATGCCTAATTTTATAAACACCGTATGAATAATGATGTGCATCCCATGGGTTCATTTTCCTCCTTGTGTCGGAAACGCATCGCACCGTCGAGGTTGTCTGAGTGAGTCAGTCGGTTCGCGTCCGAGTGAGTCAGCCACCCAACAATCCACCAAAATTCTGCATTGACGTCACACCGCCCCGGTGCACGCGCGCGCGGGGGACGGGAACGCACACCGGGGACGCGACAGAGAGGGACGAACCGTCATGATTGGGTTACACACCGTCCTCGCCCCGATCCTCGCGCGTTTGTTGCGACGATACGTCTCGAGTGGATTGGACGCGTCCAACGTGCGGGTGCGTTCGTTGTTCTTTTCGCGACGGCTGACGCTGGGTAAACTCACGTTTCGCGGTAAAGTCATCGCGGAGGAGCTACGATTACCGTTTGAGATTGATGCTCTCGAGGTGGATGGAGTGGAGGTGGCGCACGCGCCGAGCGTGGGGTCGTTGTTTCGGTCGACGGTCGTTGGCGGCGGCCAGAAGGAATCCGCGCGTTGCGCATTGGGAAAAGTGACGATACGCGCGTCGGGGATGACGGATGAGGACGCAGCGAGGCGTGGGGTGGATGTGGAGGAGTTACGTAGGTTACGGGACGCGAGGGAACGGGCGGTGGAGGTGATGGTGGACGTGATGAGGGAGCGGGCGGAAGGCGAATTGGCCAACAACGCGTCGGCTTCGTCATGGAAAGAAGCCATTCTTGGGGCGATTCTGGAGCGGTTACGATTGGATATCGGACGCGTGGAGGTTTCGTACGAGTACGGGGTGACGATGATCGAGGGTGGTGGTGGTGACGGTGCTGTGGCGGTGGCGGTGCGCGCATCGATGGATGGAATCAGAGTGACTACGGCGAGCGAGTCGACGGAGGAGGACGTCGCAGAGAATGTTACGGAGGACATAGCGCGAGAGACAATCTCACCGTCACCGTCGACGTCGAGTTTGAGCGAAGATGACGTAGGGTCGGGGATGACGCCGCGAAAACGCGCGCGACTCGCGGCAGAAGAGGACGATTTGTCGTTTAGTGGAGACACGAAGAAGCGCGTGGAAATCATCGGCTTGGCGTTGAGCGTGAACGATGGTTCGCTACCGGAGGCGCACGTCTTGGGACCGTACGGACGTTTGCGAATCGATGTTCGATTGCGAAGGCGCGCTCGCGCGACGCGGCGATCGCATCCAGACGTAAGCGCGTACACGATGCAGGTGGACGTCGTAGACGACGTGGGCGTCAAGCTGTGTGCGTCTCAACTGTCAATGCTGAGCCGAGTGGTCGATGACCTAGTAATGTGGAGCAAGCGGCTCGAACACGGCGAGAGAAGACCGACGACGAATGCTCAACCGATTGATTGGTGGCGATACGCCGTTAGAGCGTGCGCACCGAGAGGAGAGAGACACCGTCAGCGTACGCTGAAGAATCTTCGTCACCAACGCGCCATGGTGGAGTCGTATGTCGATGTCCTCGTCGAGCGCGTGCGAGGTGGCGTCGCTCGGATGCCTAGCCACCTGTCAGATTTCGAAAGTAGACTCTCGGATGATGATGTGAGCGTGCTCGACGCGATCGCGAGGAGTAGAGTCGAGAGAGAGAGAGAGGAAGAAGGTGAACTGGATGGAATGTTCCCAGAATACCGAGCGTCGTACACGGCGTCTGAATTGTTTGATGACGGCACACAGACGAAAGGGTTCGCTGAACCTCGCCCGGTGCAGACGCCGAAGCGCAGAAACACTGGTAGTGTGTTTACGAAGAGCTCTAGTTACATATCGCGAGCGTACAAATACGTAATGAGACCAAAGGAAAAAGTCGCAAAGATTGAGAGCGCTGCAGACGTCAGCCGTGGTGCCACTCTATCGTTGGCAATCCCTGCGATTGACTTGCAGCTGCGAGACAGGCACGAGAATAAGCTCAAAATTCGCGTATGCGATATCATAGCTTCGCAAGGCTTGCTCCACAGCGACGATCATGGCGTGTTGAGCGATGCGGTTGTCACTGTTGGCAGCGTCTTCGCTTGGGACTTTACCAGTGGCGACGCGCAGGAGGCGGTGCGTTACAATTGGGAGAACGACGAACCATTCGTGACGGCGAAGATCAACCCGAGTTATTGTCACGTCTTGAACGTCCAGACATTTTCGCACATTAAGATTAGCCCGATGCATTTGTCGATGAGAGCATCCTCGGCGCAGTTGCTGGTGAGTTTTGCAAACGCGAGTCAAACTCCATTCATCACCGCCTTATCCAAAGCTGCGACCGCTCTCAACACAAGCTCGCCTCAATGTAGACTCAAAGTCATCAGTCAGCTTGGGGAGAGCGTGAGCGCTGCACCGATGGTCTTGGAGGCGTCGTCAATCAGAGTGAATTTCTCAGACGAGAAGGGTGCTCTGTTGCTCGTCGCGGGTTGCGAAAAGTTTGTAATGTGCGTCGAGAATGGCGCGCGGACTCGCACTTTGGATGTCACACAGCTGATAAACGATGCGACGACAGAAATGGAACACGCCTACACCTTAGATGACGCATGGCGAGCGTTGGAGAAGCTCACAAAGTCTGCTCTTCTGTGTCGTACTTTTGTGAGCGTCGACGGAGCATGGATGTGTGCGCCCGGGAGCGCGTCGCCAATATTTTCGGGTGCCAAACTCACGGTGACCAACGAACTCAAAAGATTCGATTCGGATTTGACAATCGTTAATCTCAATCCGTTATCGATCAACATTAGTTATCAGTGTTTGGCAGCGCTCAACGCTATGCAGTCTCGTTTTCAATGCGTCATACAAGAGGCTGCGGCGGGCGCGTCGACGCCATCGGCGGTTGAATCTGGCATTCGGTTTGGAGCTGACTTGGTGGAGCTTGTCGTCCAGGCTGACGCAAGTCGACTGCAATATAAGGTTAGTGGAATCGACGTGGCTATGAAAGGTTCGTCCAGCGCGTGGAAACTCAAGTCAACCATCGACACCATCAGCGGTACCCACAGTGATTCGCAACACGGCGACGTGAACGTTTTAGAATGCTCTCATGGTGTACCGTTTTTGAAGACGCACGTGTGCTCTCGGATCGCTGGTACGGTGAAAATGAGTGCGGTGAATGCTCGAGTGACCAAGCAGATGATTAAAATGCTCGAAAAGGTCGTCAATGCTTCTCGGAAAGTGGAAGCGTGTTCGACAGAAATCTCTTCCATTCCAAAACATCAACTCAGGCCGATCCAACACGATTTTGACAGCGCTTGGGAATGTGTGGAGACTTTTGAAATTGAGCCATCCAACTCTTTGTTCTTGCACGGCTCCATAGCTCCACTGTCAATCAAGTTATTTGAAGAGTCGGTCGCTTCACCGTGGGACGACATCATCATGTTGTCCACCCAAGTGATGGACATGCGAGGCAACGCCGGTCACGTCGAGGCAGAGTTTCAGCAAATGTCCTTAGATCTGGTGAGCAGAGAAGCGACGCATTCATTAATCTCGCTGAGACATGTCCACGCTATCCATACATTCAGTGCAGAGACGATGCTTAACATAGAAGTTGGGTCCTCAATCATCGATGTTACTCCGACCGAGACTCGACGGTTGGCAAAGGTGATTGATCTTCTGCCTCATTTCGTAGAGAATGGCGTAGAACCTGGTCCATCTTCAGGGTCGAAACTACCTAGCATTGAGTTCGTGATGAAAGAGACGCAATTACTCGTGAGAGAAGATTCAGATGTGGTGTCCCTAGAGATTCACGATGCGCGTGTGAGAGCGCATGGGGAGGGTTCGGCAATCGTCGCCAACTCTTCCATAGACAATATTCGGCTGTATGTCAACTCCGAAAAAGTGAGCAAAGAGGCTGTGCGGATAGTAGAATTCCAAAGTCCAGCGCTCGTGGTGGAGACGACGTACGCTATGGTTCAATCGGAGCGAGATGCGCTCGAGTTTCAAGTTCAAGTAGGCGGCGGCGTCTTTGATTTGAACGCCCCTGGCATCATAATCGGTGCACAGCTCGCGCAGGATGTGCGGCGAGCTTTTACGGAAGGCACTCCTGCTCGAGAGACACCGCTGGTTTCTACGGCCTCGACGTCCATACCACGTGTGTCTGGTAGCGTCGACACCGGAGAATGGAACCTCAACTTACCTTGGCGTTCTGAAGCTGAATCATTGGCGCCTTTCCGCGTATTGCGCTTGAAGACTCGGCAGTCGCTTACACTTAACGAATATGTGCAAGACTCTAACGCAAACGTATCATTTGCGTTGCACGAGTTTATCCTGGAGACTGGTTATTACAAGGACGAAGATGCCTTTGAGGACGCCGGCGTCATGTTTACGATTCTCGACGTCGTCGGGCTCAGTTCTGATGTATTCGTGCCTTTGGCTTCACAAGCGTACATGATGCGCCCAGAGGTTTTGAAAGTGACCACATCGGTGCGCGAAGTTCACGCTTGCGCGAATGAGATTGCAATTCATCTCCTCCGCGAAATATCTGAGCTCGTGATAAGCCAGCCCGTCACCATGGAAGCCATCACGGCGTACGAACAGAGACCAAAGACAAAGTACACGCCGTTCGATGCCTCGTTATCTGTCGATTCTTTCACCTCCAAGCTCGAACACGTCCAGATTAACACTGCAGTACCGGTCATTCAAGCGATATGTTCTAACATTGACTGCCGCGTTCAACACGGCTCAAAGAGCTGCGTCGACGCGAAAATGGACTTTGAGATTGACTATCTGCACCCAGTCAAGACAGCATGGGAACCCATCCTAGAACCCATCCTCGTCGGATTGCACTGCAAGCTCTCTGATAACATGTCCCCGACTTCCATCAGCGTAGCGGTCTCAGAAGGCATCGAGTTCACGTTGTCTCACAGCGTATATGAGGCTTTCCTCAAGGCGACAGTCGTAGTGGACGCGGCTAAAAAGCCAATCTCAGATCTCGAGACTGTCACGACGTTTGGGCCTTGCACATATCAAATGACGAACGCTACTGGGTTTGATGTAGACTACACGCTTTCTCTCGTTCACAACGGTACGCCCAAACCGGCTGGTGAAGGCAGCACGGCAGCCGGTGAAACTCGCGTCATGCATTTTCAACGGCGACGGGCAGTTCCAAAGCTTGAACAGAATCGAGTCGTGGAACACGGCGCTTTTTACTGGGCCTCACCAATCGCTCAGAATGTTGACGAAGAGAGCCAAAAGACCATGAGCGAACCGGTGCCTCACATTTCTCTCGATATGGACGATGTCGCGATCGATTTTGGCGATCCAATATCGCTGGAGAACGTCGACGAAGAAAAAATGCATTTGGAGTTTGATGCCGTGTTGGAAGATGGTTCACATGCGCGCGTAATCGCAGAAATCGGGCCCTGCGAAGGCATCGTCAACCGGTACGAAGTTCTGCTGCGGTCAGACGTATCAATCGTCAACGGCACTGGGAGTCCAATCGTGCTATGCTTCCAAAAGAGCGTCGCCTTGCCGGCGACAATTTTTGGTCCAATCTTACCTGGTGATCTGGCTTGGTTACCAATCCCGCTCTGCCGCGCGCGAGCTGTCCAATGGCGCGCAGTGACACCTGGCGAAGATTTGGCGCAAATACATTTCGAAGATGGAAGTACGTGGGAGGCGTTTGAGCCTGGCTCACCTTTCCTCAGCCCGCTGCATCGCTCTCGATCCACAGCGCCGGCGCTTACAAAGAGTCGGTCTTCCAGAGAGACTGGTTTCAACTGGAGCACCCCCGTGTTGTTCCACAACCTGATCTCACGTGATGGAGCTATCGAGTCTTCGCTCTGCTCGTCGGTGACTCGAAATGGGCGACCGTACACGTGCGCAATCTCCGTGAAACACGACGCGGCTGGAAAGAATCGCCAGCTTGCTCTGTGCGCTCCTCTACAATTCGTAAACACTTTACCGCATCCGATTGTCGTGAGCGCTCGAACGCATAGCAACGTGAGTTCTGACTCACAACTGGAAGCACAGGTTGTCGACCCTGGTGAATCGGTCCTCTTTACGACTCCTCATCCGACGTGGTCAATCTCCATATCGGCGCAGATCATTGGGTACAGCGAGTGTGAAGACTTGATTGTTCCCGAGTACACGCTGGATCTCAAGAATACAAAAGCGAGGGAGAATGGAGAAATTTATCACGTGAACAGAGATATCTATCCATTCGAAGGCGGTGAACAGGCGTCAACGCAGGCTGTCTCTCTTCGTTTCTCGTTTTACATTGATGAACATACGCAAGCGCGCACTCTGCATTGCGCCGTTCCGCTCATCGTGCACAATACGACGTCGTGCGCGCTCGTCATTGAGGACATGTTGTACGGTAGCGAGTCAGACGATACGGTAGGAAAGCGAATGGATCATGTCATCGAGCCTCCCGAGCTGCGCATCGACGAGATTGCGTCACCCGTCGCCACAAAGTTATTCGAGGAGGACGCTGAAAATTTTGAGACTCCCGTGGCAGCATCTCCACTCGCGCGTTTGGCTCAGAACCAGTCGCAGCCAACCATGAAGAGAATACGTTCATCGTCGAAGATTCATACCGGTGATACTCCACTGATCGCTCGTCAATCGTCTCTGCGTCTGACGGCTGACGCAGTGAACGTAGTAACGCCGTCGACACCCGGCCAGCGTCCGGCTTTCGGCACTCCGTTACAGTCGCCACAGGCAGATGAGATCGACGAAGGGCTCGAAAAACGGACGAGTATACTTGGGAGCGCGGCGCACTGGCGACGCTCGATCCATCGACGTCCGCGTATGCGCGTTAGATTGACGTCGTCCGGTCAATGGAGCGATGCCTTCAGAATTGACTTGTCTGGAACGCCTAGCGAAATTCGAGTGCCGTCAGGCGCGGGCGTTGACGTTTGTGAACATTTGTTCATCGTGACTTCTGCAGCGTACTCTACAGACAAACTGTGCAACACGGTGACGATCGACATTAAACCAAAGTTTATTTTGAAGAGTTCTATCAATGAAACGTTGCTGGTCAGGCACGGAGGCACGGAGAGTACAGATTTACTCCCGTCCAATTCGAGCATACCGGTGCGCTGGTTCGATCGACACTCTCAACTCCCAAAGACGCTCATGTTCAGACCGGAGAACGGCGTCTACCAATGGTCCAAGCCGATCCAGCTTCCGGATTGCTCGGCATCGATTTTGAAGATGCGACACATTGGTGACGACAACCAACTTCACACAAAGACTATCACAGTGTCGGTGCTGGAACGAGATGATGGAACAATCAACGTCCTGTTATCGACGCCGTCGGGAGTGGATGGCGTGCTGGGAATCCACGCGATTGAAAACCATTCGAACACGACAATCTGGTATCATCAGCTCGGGGCGGAGCGAAAGAAAACGACTGTCGCGCCGAAGGAAAGCGAAGAACGCATGATTGAAGATTCGTCTCTCCCGAGGTCTCTCATCATAGGTTACGGCGAACTTCCACTCGGAGAGCCGATCCCCCTGGACGGGTCCAGCACAATGTCGTACTCCGTAGTCACCACGAGTCGCGATTGCTTGAGAATCACCGTCACGAGACAAGGTCCGATGTGTTCGGTGATCATCGAAGACGCTCTGGTGAATAGACCTTACGACGAATCTGATCGAGACAAACTTGTCAAGAAGGAGCAGACTGAGCGCCCGAGTGCCATTGACGTGAGCTTCAAGTGTGGATGGGTTGGATTTAGCGTCTTACATGGACACGAAGAACTCGTTTACGGTAGAGTGAGTGGAATTGCAGCGAAAATTCTAACCGACGGCGTCGAGTTTAAGAGCGCGGTGAGAGTGAGCAACGTACAAGTCGATCACACGAGCGCTAAGGCGAAACGCCCAGTCATCGTCGCCATTCCTGAACGGAACAGGTCATCGCGCCAAGCGTTGGAGCTCAACGTCCACGGTTGGGTTCAAAAGTTGAATGGATTACCCGTCGTGAGATCACTCAAGGTGGACACGGCTCCGGCGTTCATCGACGTACACGACGAGCTGCTCGAAATCGTGCCCAAGGCTATAGAGTCTTGTGCGAGGCATTCACAGCTCCTCTTACCGCAAACCAATCAAAGCGCAAACATGAGACGGGGCGGCAAAACGAAACGGACCATAGAAGACGAAATCATAAGTGGTTCATCGATTTATCTCCAAGAGCTCATCATAAACGACATCGAGCTCGTGCTTTCATTCACGAGCGTGCCGTTTCTACCAGTCGCGGTTCGCGGCTTGGCTGGCGTTGATCGCGCACAAATCAGACTGAGGGGATTCCACGTCAATCAAACGTCTCTCATGGCGGCGGATGTTGGTTTGATGGCGGCGAGGCATTTCGGGCGAGAAGGAGTCATCGCGGCGGGTTCTCTGTGGGCGCACAATTCGCTTCTTGGCGATCCAAAACGTTTATGGTGCGAAATCAACGAAGCATTCGCCGAGCTCTCTCACGGTTCCGTCATCACCGCGTTTCCGCGTTTGATTCGGGCGCTCATCGCTGCGTTCGCGCACTCTGGCGAAACCGCGTTGTCGCAAGCGCGAGACATTGTCGAAAACTGGCTCGAGAACCTCGAAGAGTCGCTCGCAAACCGTCGCGTCGCGCTTCGTCCGCGGAGACTGGGATGGTCCGATCCAGGTCCCGCAAAGGCTGACGACGAAGAGGCTGGCATCATCCGCCGCACGTTTGATAACTTTGGACGCGCGTTATTCGATGCTCTCGAAGGTCCGCTCTCCGGGATGGAGTTGTACGGCATCACCGGTTTCGTAGAAGGCGCGTTGATTGGCTTTTTGAGCGCCGCGACGCGCATGTTGGCGACGACTCTTGACAACGCAGAACTGAGCGCGAGACGCTTACGTCTGTTTGCGTTCCAAAGACCGGTAGAAGGATCGTACATGCGACTTCCGAGACCTTTACCAGAGTCTTACACAGAGCCAGTACGTCCGTACCACGCCGTTGAAGCTCTCGGTCGAGCGACGCTGAAAAGGACTCGCTCTCACGAAAAGGATCGTTTCGTCGCCGTGGCTTCTTTGTCTTGGCCATCGCACGACATTTGCATTCTTACAGAGGATAGAATGCTCATAATCGATCGAAGAGGGGACTCGAAGCCTTATGTGCGCGTGAGCGTGCGTTTCATCGACATTACCGGAGTCCTCCGAGACGCCACACGCGTGTCAGTCTACGCGACTCGGGCGGACGCGTCGGATGCGCCAGACAGACTTGGATCTTCATCATCCATGCTGAGTCGAGCCTTTACGTTTGCCACGTCAGCCCTTGGGATCAAATCGCAGAGCGCGTCGCGAAACAGTGTCCAAAACGACGAGCCAACGCCGACAACTGTCGTCGTGCGATGCGCCGACGCCGATTCGGCGAGATGGCTCGCAAGCGCAGTGTCTCCATTTGTGAACGCGAACGGCGCGACGCGACAAAACACGACTTCCTAGCTTAGCGGCAGCGTAAAAGATTACCTTCGATGTAATTTTCATTGTAGTTGTACATTAAACAAACGAACGATCGATCGGACGACTGCGCCCTCAAGAGGCTGACTGAGCGGCGTTCGCGGCGCGCTTCGCCGCGTTCTTCGCCGCGAGCTCAATCATCCACTGCGGCTTCTCCGCCTTGGGCGGCGGTAGCGTAACCTCGTCACGCTTCTCACCGATGGATGAATTCTCCACCTCGGAAGCCTCTCCATCCGCCTCGGCTCCACTGCTTATCGGATCGATATCCTCCTCAGTCGCGCGTGGCGTCGAAACGCCCACTTTTTTCAAAACCCCTCGAAGCTCCCCGAGCGCGTCATTCATCCCCGGTAACGTGTGTCCTTTCTTCGGAACGTACCCGCGTCTCGGTTTACCCTCCTCGTCGAACATGTCCACGAAGCCATCGTCGTCGCCACGTGCCTCGTCAGCCGCGTCCTCGTCGCTCCCCGCGCCTCGTCTTCCCTTACCCCGGGCCGCGTCGATATCCACGAACGCATCCCCAGCGTGCGGACGAACCGAATCCATCGCGTCTCTCAACGCCGTCGCCGCGTTTCCCGCGAGCGTCGCCGACGCGACGACGGATAACCGCGCGTCATCAGAGGCGTCCGCATCAGCTTCACAATTATTATCAGATGACTCTTTCGCTTTTACCACCGCCGCATCGAGCTCATCCGCCAACGCCCGAACCCGCGTCGCCAACGCTTCAATCTCTTTCACGCTCCACGTCATGAATGCGTCGTGCGTGCCGCTGTATTCTCACCCCGCACGCGTCGAGCGTCGCGTTCTGGAGCCGCGCACGAGGTTGCGTGATTTCCTGACTTGCGATGCGAAACAGAATTCAAAACCCTACAAACTGTATACCCATACGATACACAGCCACACAAAAAACCGTTGAAAGGAGCCGCGGCTCTTCGTCACACGTCGTCGTCGTCGTCGTCGACCGTTCGATCGATCGATCGATCCTTCTCGGCGGACGGCGGACGACGACGTGACGAATGCGCGTCGCTCGACGTCGTCTCGTCCGCGGCTGGCGCGACTGCATCGCCTTTATAACCTGTTCAAAAGAGGTTGAAGAGGAAGTGCTCACGGATGAAGACATTCGTAACCTCGTCGCCGACGTCGTCAAGTGGAAACGATCGACGGGGAAGATTTCAGCGCTGAGGAGACTGCTGGAAAAACTCCTCGAGGCGACGGAGGAGGATATGGAGACGAAGTGGGGATCGTTCTTCGCGCGACACGAGCGGGATTTCGTCAAGGAACATTTGTTTACGCTGTGTAAATTTAAAGAGAGACAGGTGGCTTCGTTGGCGTACAACATGGTGGAAGAGTTGGCCAGGACGGATGATTGCGCGGCGTTGTTGGCGACGGCGGAGATGTTTAAACAGTGTGTGTCGAGTATCAAGTCGAAGGATAAAGTGGTCGGAACCGCGGCGAGTGGGGCGCTGACGACGCTGGTGAATCACGACGATTCGCGGTTTTTGGCGAGCGACGAAGGATTGGATAAATCGATGACGATGTTCATCGCGGAGAAGGGACTTGGGGTGGTGACGAAGAGGAATTGCGTCGTTACCTTTGCGAGAATCGCGGACGATCCCGAAGTTGCGTCGCTGATGAGTGCAAAAAATCCAGAGCAGTTGTTGAAGAACTTTTTTGACTTTGTCGACAAGACGGATGACACGGATACGGAGAAGTGGGCGCTCATCGCCCTGGCGCGCTTGGCGCTTAACGATGATTTTAGCAACCTCATAGACAAGAAAGGGTACATACCCTTTGTTTTCGAGCTATCCAGGGATAAGATTCCCGCTCGTAAGCTCGCGGCAGCGCTCGTGATTGCCAACATGGCGCGAAACAAGGCTTTGAGAGAGACGCTCGTCAAATATCGCGCGATTCAGCTCTTTTGCACCATTGCGCAAAATACGTCGGAGCGAATCGACATGGCGGAGATGCAGCTCGTCGGCGCGCTCGGTCTCCGCAACTTGGCTTCAAACTTTGACCTTCGCGCCCTCGCTGGGCGCACCGGCGCCATCTCTGCGTGCATTTTCATGCTGAGAAGTCCGCAAGAGGAAGTGCAACGCTTCGCCGCGATGGCTGTCGCCGAATTGGCGCTCTACGAGCCAAACGGGTCAAAGTTTTGCAAAAACGGCGCCCTCAAGTGGCTTATCAAACTTTCTAGAACGGGTGATGTGCGTTCGGAAACCGCCGCCATCACCGCCTTGTCCAACCTCATGCTCTCGCCGGATAACCAATCAATCATGGTGGGCGAGGGTGGCACCAAGGCGGTGGACGCTTTGCAAAACTCACGCAATCCGAGAGTCGCGCACTTGGCCAAACAGCTCTTAAAGCGTCTTCGCATGGCCAAGCTGCGCGCCGCGTGTAAATTCGCGGCGAGAATGAAGGCGACGGGTAACATGCTCATAGACGAGGGACGAGAATTCGTCGAGGATTGATTCATTAGCTTTGTAACTTTACGCTCTAATAACCGTACACTTTGTTACATGGCGAGACGTGGCATCGCATCGCATCGCAAAATATCACCGCACCGCACCGTTTACAATCCATTGCGACAGACGGGACACATCCACGTCAGCTCCGTCGTCACGCTCTCCCTCGTCTCCCCCACGCACTCTGGATGAAACCAATCCTCGCAGCGTTCGCACTCCACCATCAACCTATCCGGATTGTACGGCTGCGCGCACGCGCAAAACACCGGCACCTCCTCGGGACGAAACGACCCCTCTTTACTCTTGTACAAAAACCTCGCATAGTAATCATCATCATTCACCGACTCGAGGTTTTGGTACTCCTTCAACGAGTACACGCGACACTTGGCGTCAATGGCGTCGACGCTCACCCAATCGTAGTGATCGCTCGCAAACAACTCCTTCGACCCATGAAACGCCCGCGCACCCCCGCGGGTTTCCTCGGGGCGGTAAAACCAACATATCCTCGCCATCGCTTGGCCGTCTCGCACGCGTAAGCTGACGATTTTCCCGACGTACCCGTCGTTATCGGGTTCCCCGGGAGCCTTGACGACGACGGCGTCATTCACTTGAAACACACTGTCACCGATGACGACCCGCGTCGCTTCGCCTTCGAGCGCGCCGCGGTTCTTCGGCGCCGCGGACGCGCTTTTCGCCGTCGCCGTCGTCGTCGTCGGACCGGACGCGCGCGTCGTCGTGGGTCGTCCCATCGTCTCACACTGCGGTCGTCGCGCCCTCGGTTTGGAGATTCAATTCATTTCGCTCAGACGCGCGACGCGCGACTCGCGAGGCATCGAACCCAATCGTTCGTTCGCGACGTCTGACGACCCGCGCGAAGGCGCGAGCGACGCGCGAAGGCGACGATCAAACGAGTGAAAATTATTCCGACGCGTCGAGACGACGTCGTCGACGCGCGGATGCCGTCGCGATGCGCGGGCGCGCGATGGGGCGACGTACCCGACGGTTCGCGTTCCGAGACGAGACGAGACGACGCGAGACCGCGACGCGACGCGTCGGGTTGGTTTCGCCTCCGTGGACGCGAAAGAGAGAGGGAGAATAATGGGTGCGTTTCGACGCGTCGCGCGCGCGATGCGTTGGCGTCGACGCGGTCGGCGTCATCGAGACGAAAGCGGTAGTGATGATGATGATGATTCCGACGCGACGCTGAGCACGATTGGAAAGAAACATCCACCGACACCGCCGCGACGACGACACGGATCGACGGGAACGACGACGCGAGCGACGGAAACGGATGATGAAAATATCGATGCGTGTGTCGACCGCGATGAGTCGGCGGATATTCGCGCGTTTATCGCCGAGCTGGAGTCGGATGGGACGTTGGAGCGACTCGAGCGCGCTGCGGGGCGGTTGACGCGAGCGACGACGAAGACGGAACCGGATGACGGAACGCGGCAGAAGAAGACGAGTGCGCCCACCGATGCGACGAAGAATGAATTGTTGTTCGCGTATCTCGACGCGACGATGAAACGAAACACGGATGCGCGGGCGTCGCTGACACCGACGAATACGTTGGTGCGATTGGACGGGACGGCGTCTTCGATGTCGGCGCTCGACGCGTCGGTATCGACGCCGAGTACTTCTTCGCTCGCGCGTAGAACGTCGACGAACACGTCTCGTCGGTTGACGTACTCGAATCGGGAGAGTTTTGATGTCGATGCGGCGCGCGTCGTGCCGACGGCGGTGGAGTCTCCGCTGGATGAAGAGGCTGAGACGCCGAAATTGACTCGATCGCTCGCCATGCCTCGCGGCGCGAGACGTCAATCAGAAATCGTCGATCTCGACACGACGTCTGGATCGCCCGAGGATGACTTGCGCACGCCGCCAGGTAATGAAATGCTCGTGCCGTTACACTCGGCGCGGTTTTCGCTCGAGCCGTTGTACAACTCATCTGAAACGACGAACGACGATTCGCCGGAACGAAACGCCGGCGATCGAGCCGCCGAAGAGGCGCTTCGAAGCAGTCGACCGTCGTTTCAAGACGTCTTCCCAGATGATTTGCGACGAGCGTTACTCGAAACGCTCATCGATATGTCTCTCGACGGCGACGACGGAGACGTGGACACGAGCGATGAAGTGGACTCGGACTCTTGGATCCCGATGCTCACGTTTCGACTCGCTCGGCTTCGTCGACGCGTCGGCCGGAGCCGAGACTTAACCGTCGGCCTCGCGCTGCTCAGATGCGTCGACATGACGTGTCAAACGCTAGATGGTGTTCTCAGTCGCCACTCGTGCGCCACGCTCGAGCTCGAGCGCGATGTCGTCGAGCGCACGCACAAAATTGGTGAATTAATTCGCGCCGTCCCTTCCAGTCGATTGAGACGCGCGACGTACGATTTGCACACGATGGCGCTCGACGCGATTCATCGCGAAAACTTGAGACGATCCTTCGCCATGCAGCGCGCTCATCTCGACGCGGTGTTGGGCGATCCACGACTTCGTCGCGGCGCTCCTGAAACGCCCGCAGATGCCTTTGAATACGCCTCCGCGTTGTCTCTCGAGGGTCGCCTCTCGGCGTCGTAGCGCGAGTAGACGATTCGATGACGACGATGACGATGACGATGATAATTTGATAGTATCGATGATGATGAAGCTACTGTAGGTTAATAAAATGTACTGTCATATCGCGCTGCTGAATCCGTTCCATTAAGAGTCGTTAAAGTGAACGCCGCCCGCCTGAAAGACGACGTAAAACGTTCCGAGCATGAGAGAAATGATCGTCGTAAACGACAACACAATCACCACCTGTCCCAGACTCGGTTTCGGCATCGACTCCCACACCGATTTTTTCTCCTCCGCCTTCACCTCGGGCTCCTTCACCACCGGCTTGGACCCGTACAGCGCCGCATCCGGCTCGTTGAACGGATTCTTCGCCGCGCTGCTCCCGCCAAACGGAGACTTGGTCGCCGCGGCGCCCGGCGCGGGCGCGAAGGGCGAGCGCGCCTCAGCCGCCCCGAACGGACTCTCCGGCTTCTTCCCCGCCGGCGTCGTCGTCGTCGTCGCCGCCACCGCCCCGAACGGACTCGCCGGTTTATCCGCCGCCGCCGCCGCCGCCCCGAACGGGCTCCCATCCGGTTTCCCCGCCGGCGTCGGCTTTCGCTCAAACGGCGACGTCGCCCCCGTCGTCGCGTCGAACGGCGACTTCTTCTTCACAGATCCCGTGTCCCCGAACGTCGACGGCAGCGGTTTCGGCTTCCACTTCTTCTTCGCCGCCTCATCGTCGTCCTCGCCGTCGTTCGTCGTCGTCGTCTCCCCAATCTCCCCAGCCGAACGCGCGCATCGACGCCCTCGATGATGAGATGACGCTACCGAAGACGACGACGACGATCGTCGC